>MDTF01017900.1_pt1 | contig 20940 bp, 26 predicted proteins | sample 811191 | NCBI WGS metagenome assembly MDTF01 (sample SAMN05326649, study PRJNA326480) | marine metagenome | isolation source: seawater | place: Southern Ocean | collected 2011
AGGCGTTCTACCCGAATTCACGTTAGACTTAGGTCTAGGTGATCTGTATACTGGTTTTGAATTGTAATAACTTGGATAGCCGTAATAACCGTAGTATGGGTTATAGTAGTATGGTGTTCCATATGGACTCCATGGACTATAATAAGATGAACCCCAAAATGGATCATAGTACCCGGGATATCCTGGGTAGCCAGCATAACCGTTATACATATTATTGTAATATGAAGAACCGTATGTAGCTCCTATTCCAAAGCTAGAATAACTGTATGGGTTACCGTAAAAAGAACCCGTTCCAATTGACATATTGTATGATGGGTGCCAAGCTGATGGTGATGAATACCTTGGATCAGAGTATTGGTAGGTTGAAGCGTAATCTTGCTGCGAGTATTTTGCGTTTAGAGCACCAATGTAATTTGGATCGTAATATTCGGTTCCTTCATCATCATACTCTGTATCAGTTTCAGCAGAGTAATATTCCGCACTTTTTTCAGGTGAAGAACTGAACGGACTCGCTGGTAAATTTTTATCGTTTGGTTGTGATGTTGAAGCCTGAGTTGGTTTGGCTTGAGGTTGCATGTCAGCAGTGTTGTAATACACGTCATCATACTCAGCATCTGATGTTAAACCACCTGAAGTGGAACAACTCATTATGAATGCTGGCAAACATAAAGCAACAACAATATTTTGTAATGTCTTATAATCCATGTCTCGCAAATATACCGTTAAATATAGCCTGTTTCAAGTTAGTTAGAATAGTCCCAGTTGAAAACCTAATCACTACATTTGCGCACCTATTTGATATAAACGAAAAATAATGGCAAAAGATTTCACCAAAAGGTCTGAAGATTACTCTAAATGGTATAATGAGTTGGTTACACGTGCTGATCTTGCTGAAAATTCTGACGTAAGAGGTTGCATGGTGGTTAAACCCTACGGGTATGCAATTTGGGAAAAAATGCAAGCTGAACTTGATCGCAAATTCAAAGCTACTGGGCACAGCAACGCTTACTTCCCTCTTTTTATTCCCAAAAGCTATTTGAGTAAAGAGGCTGATCATGTTGAAGGATTCGCCAAAGAGTGCGCAGTTGTAACTCATTATCGTTTAAAAAATGATCCTGATGGAAAAGGAGTTGTGGTAGACCCAGAAGCTAAACTCGAAGAAGAGCTAATTGTTCGACCAACTTCAGAAACAATCATTTGGAATACTTATAAAAACTGGATTCAGTCATACCGTGATTTACCAATTTTAGTAAATCAATGGGCAAATGTTGTTCGTTGGGAAATGCGTACTCGTTTGTTTTTAAGAACTGCTGAGTTTTTATGGCAAGAAGGTCACACAGCACATGCTACTAAAGAAGAGGCAATTGCTGAAGCAGAACAAATGCTTGATGTATATGCAGATTTTGCTGAAAACTTCATGGCTATGCCAGTTGTAAAAGGAGTGAAAACCGAAACTGAAAGATTTGCTGGAGCGTTGAATACTTATTGTATTGAGGCTTTAATGCAAGATGGAAAAGCTTTACAAGCTGGAACATCTCACTTCTTAGGTCAGAATTTTGCAAAAGCATTCGATGTGAAATTCGCAACTAAGGAAGGCGGTTTAGAACATGTTTGGGCAACTTCATGGGGTGTAAGTACACGTTTGATGGGAGCTTTAATCATGACTCACTCTGATGATAATGGTTTGGTTCTTCCTCCAAAATTAGCTCCAATTCACGTGGCTATTGTTCCGATTTACAAAACAGATGAACAATTGGCTCAAATATCTGAGAAAGCCAATCACATAAAAGAAGCCTTAGAAGCTAAAGGTTACACGGTTAAGTTTGATGATCGTGACACGCACAAACCAGGTTGGAAATTTGCAGAATATGAATTCAAAGGAGTTCCAACACGAATTGCCATTGGTCCACGCGATTTAGAGAATAATCAAGTTGAGGTTGCTCGTAGAGATACACTCGAGAAGCAAACAGTTTCAATGGATGAGGTAATTTCATTTATTCCTCAATTGCTTAATGAAATTCAAGAGAATCTATATACTAAAGCGAATACACATAGGGTAGAGAATACTCGCGAGGCAAATACTTGGGATGAGTTTAAGTCTTTAATTGAAAATGAAGGTGGATTTGTTTCGGCTCATTGGGATGGAACAGCAGAAACCGAAAAAAGAATTAAAGATGAAACCAAAGCAACTATCCGTTGTATTCCTCTTGATAGTAAAGAAGAAGCTGGTAAATGTATCTTCACCGGTAATCCATCTACTCAGCGCGTATTATTTGCTAAGGCTTATTAAAAGTTAATGAACGACAGAGAAGAAATATTTGAGTTATTTCAAAAGCAATCTACATCTAAGCTAGAAGTTTTTGAAACTACACAGTCTGTATTTAAAATGGTAACCGAAGTTTTAAATGAATTGACTGAAGAGTACACTCAAAAGGCAAATTCTGTTGGAGATAAAATACCCATGAAATGCGAAGAGAAAGGCGAATTTGAAACTCGTCTTTCTTTTGGTAGCGATGTGCTTATTTTCCATTTGCATTCTAACGTGTTTACGTTTGAGCCTAGTAATAGTATTTGGAGCACATCATACGTAAAGGAAGATAAGCAGAGAGCATACTGTGGCATTATCCACATCTATAACTTCTTGGGCGATTCCTTTAAGTACAACCGTGAGAACGATGTCGGATTTTTGGTGTCTCGAATTTTTGTGAATAAGGATAGACACTTTTTTGTGGAAGGCAAGAAAGAGTTAAACACCATTTTCAGAGATTTTATGCACCAACAGGTAGATAAAGAGAAAATGCGCGAAATCGTTGAGAAGTCCATGTTATATGCGCTAAAGTTCGATTTATATACGCCTCCTTTTAAATTAACTGAATTAGTGACGGTCTCTCAAATGACAGAACTGTCTGATAATCAGAAGTTAAGCACATCGAAGCGTGTTGGTTTTCGTATGAATTGGGAAAAGAATGCAAATTCTCATTAAAAAATACACTTTGTGTTTGCAGATAGTGTAATTTTTATACATTTGCAGTCCCTTTAAAATAAGGGGCTTTTAATGGTCCGTTCGTCTAGGGGTTAGGACGCCACCCTTTCACGGTGGAAACACGGGTTCGATTCCCGTACGGACTACATATTTTATTAATGGACAAGTAAGGTCCGTTCGTCTAGGGGTTAGGACGCCACCCTTTCACGGTGGAAACACGGGTTCGATTCCCGTACGGACTACACGATATTTATAATATTGAATTACGAATTATTATGGCAAACCATAAGTCAGCTTTAAAACGTATCCGTAGCTCAGCAAAAAAACGTGAGTTAAACAGATATCAGCACAAAAGTACTCGTACTGCAGTTAGCAAGTTACGTGGAATGACAGATAAGAAAGAAGCAGAAGGTTTCTTTCCTAAAGTTTCTTCTATGCTAGATAAATTAGCTAAGAAAAACATCATCCACAAAAACAAAGCAGCGAACTTAAAATCGAAGCTTTCTAAGCACGTAGCTTCTTTAGGCTAAGCATTTAGACATTACAATATTTTTTTTACCCTGTTGTGCGCTGCGCAACAGGGTTTTGTTTTTTGTACTTGGTTCATCTATCTTTAAACGATGGAAAAAACCAACTACAACCAGAAACTATCTATAAAGTCTTGGGCTGAAGACGATAGACCCAGAGAAAAATTACTCCAAAAGGGGCGTAATTCTTTATCAGATGCCGAGCTTATTGCCATATTAATTGGAAGCGGAAACCGCCAACTTTCAGCGGTAGAACTATCCAAGCAAATTCTAGGTTCGGTTTCAAATAATCTCCACGATTTAGGAAAACAGTCTGTAAAAGATCTCATGAAGTTTAAAGGTATTGGTGAGGCTAAAGCCATATCCATTGTTGCTGCCTTGGAGTTAGGAAGAAGACGGAAAAGCCAAGAAGGAATTGAGAAACCTAAAATTACCAGCAGTGATGATGCTTATCAGGTAGTTTATCCTCTTTTAGCCGATTTACCTCACGAAGAGTTTCATGTAATTTATTTAAATCGAGCCAATAAAGTAATGTTTACTCAAGCTATAAGTAGAGGTGGAGTAAGTGGAACTATTGCTGATGCGAAACTCATTTTTCAACCTGCAATTCAGCAATTGTGCTCGTCTGTGATTTTGTGTCACAATCATCCAAGTGGACAATTAAAGCCCAGTCAAGCAGATATCCAATTAACCAAAAAGTTATTACAAGCTGGAAAAGTGCTTGAAATATCTGTGTTAGATCACCTTATCGTGGCCGACAAATCTTACTTTAGCTTTGCTGATGAAGGAATGATGAACGCATGATTCAAATATACACAAAGCGTCAATCCACAAGACTTAAATATGTAGCTACTTTTATTCTTGAGTCTATACTCAAAGAGAAGGTAGAATTCATTGATGATGATGGAAATCTAAATAATAACCTACCTGTGATTTGGTACGACTCTAGCGAGCCAACAAATGGAAGTTACTTGCAGATTAGGCCGCATGAGTTTATCGTTGAGAAAGGTGTTTCAGATCACTCCATTCAGGTAGGTGAATGGAAAGATCATCCGATTTTTTTCAAAACATCAGAAGAAGGTTTTCCATTTGATATTTTTTCAGCTTCCTTTTATTTAATATCAAGGTATGAAGAGTACCTACCCCATAAAACAGACAAACACGAGCGTTTCTCAGCAGAACAATCCATCGCTTTTGAGCATGACTTTTTAAAACGTCCGTTGGTTGATGAGTGGGCATACCTACTTCAAAATGAAATTAAATCATTAAACCCTAACTGGAATCCAGCCACTAGGAAGTTTAAATATGTGAGTACGGTTGATGTGGATACTGCTTTTGCATTTAAAGGCAAAGGGGTAATTAGAACAACCGGAGCTTTGTTGCGTGATGCTGCTTTTTTCGATACTAAAGCAGTTAAAGAACGTGTGAGAGTTATTGCAGGTGCTGATACAGATCCATATGATGTTTTCCAATATCTAATCGATCTCAAAGAAGAATTTGATCATCCTATGATCTTTTTCTTTCTATTGGGTGATTATGATGTCAACGATAAAAACATTCCACATTGGAGTCCTGCTTTCAGATCAATTATCAAACATGTAAATGATTATGCCTTAACGGCAATACATCCATCGTATGCCTCTACTACAGATTCATCTAAAATATTGACAGAAATTAAGCGCTTGAAGAATATCACTCACATGCCTATCACTAAAAGTCGCCAACATTTCTTAAAAATCCAATTGCCAAAAACCTACCGCAATTTGATTGAGGCAGATATACAAGATGATTACTCGATGGCGTATGCCTCACACAGTGGATTTAGAGCCAGTACTTGTACACCATTTCGCTTTTACGATTTGGATTTAGAACTAGAAACAGATCTTCGAGTACATTCATTTCCTTTAATGGAAGCTACCTACAAATACTACAAACATCAAACACCTGATCAGGCATTGGAGTTGATGAAACCGGTAGTAGATAAGGTTAAAGCTGTTAATGGAATTCTATATACAACTTGGCACAATGATTCATTAAGTGAGCATGGTGAATGGAAGGGTTGGAGAAAATTGTACGAACAGCTTTTAAAATATATTCATGAAGCTTAATTTAGATAGCTTTGAAGGAATTGCAATAGGATGAGTTTAGAGGTTAAAAATTTGGGGTTAGAAAACAGCATATTCAATCATTATATAGCTGAAATTAGAGATTCGTTGGTTCAGAAAGACCGCATGCGTTTTAGAACTAACCTCAATAGGATGGGGCAGATTTTAGGGTATGAAATAAGTAAGACCTTGAAATACGAAGAGCGAGAAGTAATTACACCTCTTGGTCAAGCCTTTGTTCCTGTACTAAAAGACTTTCCAGTATTAACAACTGTTCTTAGAGCTGGATTGCCTTTGCATGATGGTCTTCTTCAAGTTTTTGATCGATCTGATAACGGCTTTATTTCTGCCTACAGAATGCACCATAAAGACAATGAATTTGAAATTAAGGTCGAGTACGCTTCATGTCCTTCATTATACGAAAGAACCTTAATATTATCCGATACAATGCTCGCCACAGGAAATTCAATGGTGTTGAGTTTTCAAACTTTAATTGAAGAATACGGAACCCCAGAACATGTACACTTCGTAAGTGTGATAGGAAGTAGCGAAGGTGTTGAGTACCTTCGCAAAAATGTAGAAATTCCAGCTACACTTTGGATTGGAGCAATTGATGAAGAAATGACAGCTCAATCATACATTGTTCCTGGTTTAGGTGATGCTGGAGACTTAGCGTTTGGTCAAAAAGACTAATCATGTGGCAAGACTTATTGGCCATTGTAGGGCTTTTGCTTTTCAGTGGAACTAAATTTATGATGGCTCCTGGAGCAATTCTAGCAGCAGGCTATTCCATCCCCGTAACAATGATTATTGCTTCTACGGGTGGAGTGGCAGGAAGCTTGTTTTTCTTCTATTTAGGGAGTGTTTTGTTTTCATGGTGGGAGAGCTATTTTCCGGCCAAAGGTCCTATGAAAATTTTCACTCGAAAAAACCGATTAATTATTCAGCTTAAAAACAAGTTTGGAGTAATTGGTTTAGCGTTAATGATTCCACTTATCAGTGTTCCAATCAGCGCCTTATTATCTGCCAAATATTTCAGATACGATAAAAAGGCTGTTCCAGCTTACATCGTTTCGGTGTGTATTTGGACTGTTATCCTCACTTACTTTTCTGAACCTGTAGTACTTTTCTTAAAGCAATTATTTTGAAAGCATACAAGCATATTTTTTTCGATTTAGATCGTACCCTTTGGGATTTTGAAACAAACTCTAAAAACACACTTCTCGAAATTGTAAGTGAGTTTGAATTGCTCAAATACGGAGTGCCTTCAGCTGAAGAGTTTATTGCTGTGTATCGAGTAGAGAATGAAAAATTGTGGGATGAATATCGCGTTGGCAAGATCCACAAAGATTTCCTGAGATCTGAGCGCTTTTTACGCTCGTTGAAACACTTCGATATTGATTCTAAAGAGATCGCTGAGAAAATCGGGTTTTATTACGTGAATAAGAGTCCTGAGAAGAAAGCTTTGTTCCCGCATACACATCAGTTGCTTCAAACCTTGGTAGATAAAGGAATCAACCTGCATATCATTACCAATGGATTTGAAGAGGTGCAAGCTGTTAAACTAAAGAATTGTGATTTGAGATCGTACTTCGATCATGTAATCACATCTGAAAAAGCAGGAGTTAAGAAGCCAGATCCAGCAATTTTTAACTATGCATTAAAATTGGCTCATGCGTCTCCAGAAGAATCATTAATGGTAGGTGATGATGTAAAAGTAGATTTATTGGGTGCGAAAAATGTGGGGATCGATCAAGCATACTTTAACCCTCATAACGAAGCTTACTCAGCTGAATTAACAGTAGAGTATAAAGATCATAGAGAATTATTGAGTTGGATTCTTAGCGAGGAATTTCAGCAATAGGAGTTCTATTTCCAATTACTTTTTCTTCTAAATCAACCAAAACTTTAGTTCCAATAGGTAAGTATACATCTACACGTGAACCAAATTTAATGAATCCCATTTCGCTACCTTGAGCAACGGCTTGTCCTTCAACTTTATCGTAGCACACAATTCTTCGTGCAACTGCTCCAGCAATTTGACGAAGTAAAATGCTAAAGCCGTTTGAGTTCTCAAGAACTACAGTTGTTCTTTCGTTATCTGTAGATGCTTTTGGATGCCAAGCAACTAAGAATTTACCCGGGTGATATTTGAAGTATTTGATAATCCCTGAAATAGGATTCCAGTTGATATGCACGTTTAAAGGAGACATGAAAATTGAAACTTGAATTCTTTTTTCATGGTAGAATTCATCTTCAACAGTTTCTTCAATAACTACTACTTTTCCATCTGCAGGAGCGTAAACAAAAGCATCATTAGCAATTACAGTTCTATCTGGTTTTCTGAAAAATTGAAGAATTACAACTTCCATGAAAACAGCCAATAAAACTAAAAGCATTTTAACAATGTATATATCGTAAAAGACTTTGTAAGCTAATGCAATTAGTGCAATGGCAACTGCACTTACTAGAATAATACTGGCTTTACCTTCTTTATGTAGAGTCATTCAAATCGATTTGGATAGCGCAAAAATAATTTTTAGTGCTTTAGTGTACTAATATGAAGTAAATATAGTTGGCTGGTGCAGCTAAAAATAATGCGTCAAATCGATCTAATATTCCACCATGGCCTGGTAATAAGTTACCTGAATCTTTAATACCACGCTCCCTTTTCATTTTAGATTCGAATAAATCACCGAGCGTAGCGAAAGTCCCCGTAATGAAAGCAGCGCCTAAATAGTATTGATAATCCAAATCAAATACATATTCAGCTAGAATGTAGGTAATCAGCATTGAGATAATTACTCCTCCAACGGTTCCTTCCCAGGTTTTTCCAGGTGATAATTTGGGATACATTTTGTGTTTTCCGATGGCTCTTCCTGTCAAATAAGCCCCTGTATCATTGGCCCAAACCATGAAGAAAATCATTAACACAGTAATTGGGCTAAATTTTTCAGATTGTTGATCCCAGCCCATTGAGAATAGACTGACAAACGGTAAGTTTAAATAGATAAAAGCGAATACCTCTTTGCCACTATCTTGAGTGTTAAATTTCTGCTGAAATAAACTTCGGGTTAAAGCAACAACGAGAAAGGAAATCAAAATGGTGTTAACTAATGCCAATGGAGTTGATGAGAAACCAATTGAGCTCCACAAAATCAATGTAAAAATAGCATAAGTAAAATGAGCTCCACCAGTAGGGATATGAATGAGGTTAGCTAGTTCTTTCCAGCCTAAAAGTGCAATAACAACAAAGATGATGGCTGTTGAAATATGACCATAAAAAATTGCCCCCATTAAGAGGGCAACAAATAATATTCCTGTTATAGCACGTTGTAAAAAGTTACTCAAAGCAGAATTATTTATTATGCTTTTGAATGTACTCCTTTGCTACAGTTTCATTTTCTGGATGAACAAACAAGCCTACTGAATAATTGGAGTTGTTTAGCATTTTCATCATTGAATCTTGATGATCATAAACAACACTTTCAATACCAGCTTCTTTTAAATGTCCTTGAATTAACTCAACATCAAATTTATCGGTAGAGGTATAAACTACTACCCAATCATTAAATTCACTCATTGTTCAGGTTTTTAGAATTTTCGGTTGGATTATCAGTATTTGAAGTTATTTCTTCAGGTTTATCTTCTTTTGGTTTTTCTTCAGAAATAGAAGTTGCTGCAGTTCCATTTTGAGGCAATGCGTTTTCGTTTCTTTTTCTTTCCCATTCAGCTTTAGCCAATTCTTTTTCAGCTTCACGCTTTTTATCGAATGGACGCTCACCAAAGATGCGTTCAAGATCTTCTCTAAAGATAACTTCTCTTTCAAGAAGCAACTCAGCAAGCTCTGTTAACTTCTCTTTGTTTTCTTCTAATATTTGGATAGTACGTTGGTACATTTCTTCAATTAGCTGAGAAACGCGCTCGTCAATTAATTCAGCAACCTTATCACTGTATGGTTTAGAGAAAGAATAATCTGATTGACCTGTAGAATCATAGAAGCTTAAGTTACCTACTTCTTCGTCTAATCCGTAGTAAGTAGTCATAGCATAAGCTTGCTTTGTAATCTTTTCTAAATCACTTAAGGCACCAGTACTGATTTCTCCAAAAATCACTTTTTCAGCTGCTCTACCACCTAAAGTAGCACACATCTCATCAAGCATTTGCTTTTTGGTAGTAATTTGTCTTTCCTCAGGAAGGTACCACGCAGCACCTAAAGACCTACCTCTTGGCACAATGGTTACTTTAACTAACGGATGAGCGTGCTCAAGTAACCAACTTACAGTTGCGTGTCCAGCTTCGTGATAAGCGATAACTTTTTTCTCTGAAGCAGTAATAATTTTACTTTTCTTTTCTAGACCAGCAATGATTCTATCAACTGCATCTAGGAAATCTTGACGACCAATTTCAGTGCGTTTTTTACGAGCAGCAATCAAAGCGGCTTCATTACAAAGGTTAGCTATCTCAGCACCACTAAATCCTGGTGTTTGACTTGCCAAGAAATCGATGTCAATGCTTTTATCAATTTTCAAAGGTTTTAAGTGAACCTTCAAAATTTCTTTACGCTCTTCTAGTTCAGGTAAATCAACATGAATTTGTCTATCAAAACGACCTGGTCTTAATAAAGCTCGGTCTAAGATATCTGCACGGTTTGTTGCAGCTAGTAGTATAACACCTGTATTGGTACCAAAACCATCCATTTCGGTTAGTAATTGGTTCAATGTGTTTTCACGCTCATCGTTAGAACCTTGCATTGGGTTTTTGCCACGAGCTCTACCAATGGCATCAATCTCATCAATGAAGATGATAGAAGGCGCTTTTTCTTTTGCTTGTTTAAACAAGTCGCGAACACGTGAAGCACCAACACCAACAAACATCTCAACGAAATCTGAACCAGATAATGAGAAGAAAGGTACTTGAGCCTCGCCTGCTACAGCTTTTGCCAACAATGTTTTACCAGTTCCCGGAGGTCCTACAAGTAAAGCTCCTTTTGGGATTTTAGCACCAAGTGTTGTATACTTTTTAGGGTTTTTCAAGAAATCTACAATCTCTTGTACTTCTTCTTTGGCTTCTTCTAAACCAGCAACATCATTGAATGTGACTTTTACTGAAGCTTCTTTATCAAACAGTTGAGCCTTACTTTTTCCGATGTTAAAGATCTGACCACCAGGGCCGCCACCGCCACCCATTCTGCGCATCAATAGAACCCATAATCCTATCAATAGTGCAAATGGTAATAAATAACCTAAAATGTCTCTAGTCCAGTTGTCTTGGGTAACGTAGTCATATGAAATGCCATATTCCTGCTGCCAAGTATCTAGATTTTCGGTTAGTAAATCTCCTTTTGGAGGTGTGAAGTAGAAGTGAGGTCCTGTTTTAGGGTTTGATCCAATTGCAGGTTCTTCTAGCTTGTATTTTTTCAGTGAATCAGACTTGATGTAAACCTTAGCGGTTTCATAGTTGATGATGATTACTTTATCTACATCGCCACTTTCAACCATTTTTTTGAACCCTGGGTAAGTAGTTTTAGAAGTACTTGGACCAAGTTCCAATAAGGATAGTGAAATAAGAATTACAGCGATAATTGCATAGATCCAGTAAAAGTTGAGTGGATTTTTAGGTCCTTTTGGAGATTTAGGGAATTTACCCTTCATCTTAGTATTTGACTGTTTCTTTGAGTCGTTAGTACTCATATTTTCTAATTCCTAAAATTTAGTTTTCGTCTTCAAAATAAGTTATTGGAGCATCTGCCCAAAGTTCTTCAAGTCCGAAGAAATCGCGTTTCTCTTTTTGAAAAACATGAACTACAACGTCAAAGTAATCTAAAAGGATCCATTCGGAGTTGTCTTTTCCTTCTTTGTGGAAGGGTTTTTCCTTGAGGTTTATACGAATTTCATCTTCAACCGAATCGGCTATTGCCTCAACATTGGTATTTGATGTACCGTGACAAATTACGAAATAATCGCACATTGCGTTTCCAATGTTTCTCAAATCAACTAGACAAATGTCTTTAGCTTTACGATCTTGCATTCCAGCAACTGCTGCTTCCGCTAAACGTTCAGACGAAATTTGCTCCTTTAAAACTGTCATTCAATAACTTTGAGGTTAAACGGCAAAAGTAGGTAAAAAGCCACTGCAAATAAACTAATATTGCCCAGCTGAAAAAGGCTTTAACAAGATGAATACGCTATTTGTTGGTCAACACATTTTACGCCTTGATAAAATAGATTCTACAAACGAGCATGCATTTGCTCTTTTGCGTGAAGTTGGTTTGCCTGAAGGGTCTGTTATAACCGCTGAAAATCAGTCCTCTGGAAAAGGTCAGCGTGGAAATACATGGAATTCTGAACCTGGAAAAAATTTAACGGCAAGTTTTGTTTTTAAACCTCAATTTCTTGATGCTGAGGATTATTTCTACCTCACAAAAATCACAACTATAGCCATATTTAATGTGATCAAGGATAAAGTAGAACTTCCTGTAAAAATCAAATGGCCAAATGATATCTACATTGACAATAGAAAAGTAGGTGGGATTCTTATCGAAAATCAGTTAAAGGGATCTCGAATTGGAACTACAGTGATAGGAATTGGACTTAATGTAAATCAAATAGATTTTGGCCAACTTTCAAACAAAGCCACTTCATTAAAAATTGAGTCTGATAAACATTACAGCATAGATTATCTATTAACTGAAGTGTGTGAACACTTAGAGGCCAATTACTTGCGAGTGAAAGCAAACAAACATGATTTAGACCGATTGTTTGAAAAACAATTATTCGGCCTAAATCAATGGAAAACTTTTGAGGTTGATGGAGTTCCTATAGAATTAATGATCAAAGGTGTGAGTCCACATGGTAGACTAGAAGTTATTGATCGAGATGAAACTCCTCAGAAATACGATTTCAGACAAATCAAGTTTATGATTTAACCTCAACCAATTTCTCAGCAAGCATGTTGAAGAAATTAGTCAACGGTTTATCAATCATCATTTTCATGAAAGGATTCACATCAGCATCAAAAATCATTTTAGATTTTGTTTGTTGATCTGCTGCTGTGAACATAATATCTAAAGTGAATTCAAAAGGGTTTTTACCTTCTGAAACCATGTGAATTTTTTCTGGTTCTTGAGAACTTTCTTTTCTCATTCCAATTTTAGCAAGACCTTTAATTTGGAATGAACAAGAATCTTCAGTAGACTCCCATTTTTCAACTTTATCCTCAGGCATCAAGTGCTGAAGGTTGTTGATATTTAATAGGTAGTCGTAAACTTCTTGAATGGGTGCGTTAACAGTAACTTCTTTGCTTTCGATTTTAGCCATGGGGACTTATTATAAACTTGGGTTCCACTCTGATGGATTGCTTCTCCATTCTTCCAAAGCTTTTACATCCTCTTTAGTGATGTAATTGGTTTCAAGAGCATTCTGAATCAGAGCTTGATAATTTGACAAGGTGTAATAAGGACAAGCAGCATTTTTCATATTCTCTTCGGCTAAATCAAAGCCATAAGTAAAAATAGCTACCATACCTTTTACAGTACAACCTGCAGCTCGAAGTGCTTCAACAGCTTTCAAGCTACTTTTTCCGGTAGAAATTAAATCCTCAATGACAATAACACTTTGTCCGGGTTCAATAACACCTTCAATTTGATTTCCTAAACCATGCCCCTTTGGTTCAGGTCTCACATATACATAAGGAAGCCCCATTTCTTGAGCAACTAAAGCTCCTTGAGCAACACCGCCAGTAGCAACACCAGCAATAACATCAGGTCGGCCAAAGTGCTGATCTATGGTTTTTACAAACTCCTGACGGATGAAGTTTCTAATTTTTGGATATGATAACGTTTTGCGGTTATCACAATAAATTGGAGATTTCCATCCGCTAGCCCAAGTAAAAGGCTCACGAGGTTTCAGCACAACTGCTTTGATTTGGAGTAAAAATTGCGCTACTTTGAGCGCTGATTCTTCGCTTAAATACATGGTGAGCAAATGTATAAAGTTTTCATCAACAATAGACCTCTGATTTTAACAGAGAATCCAGATAAATACAAAGACTTAGCTTTTCCTAAAGTTAAGTTTGAGAATAAGAAAAAACTAGCACAATTAGTTAGTGATTTTGAGAAAGATAAGTCTTCAACGGGGCTCATAGTTTTTCATTATGATCTTGATGAATTGTACTACTATTTCCGCAGGTTGTGCAAGTATGTTCCTGCAGCTGGAGGTATAGTTTACAATAAAAAAGGTGAAGTGCTTTTCATTTTCAGAAGGGATAAATGGGATTTGCCAAAGGGGAAAATCGATAAAGGCGAACATCCTTTTGATGCTGCTTTGCGTGAGGTAGAAGAAGAAACGGGTATGGCTCGTTTGAAAGTGGTAAAGAAATTACCCTCTACTTATCATACGTATCAGGAAAAAGGTAAACGCATTTTTAAAAGAACTTATTGGTATGAAATGTACTCTGAATATGGTGGTAAGTTAACACCGCAACTTGAAGAGCAAATTACTGAAGTACGTTGGCTAAAACCTGAGGAAATTGAAATTGCAGAAAGCAATACTTTCAAATCAATTCAAGAAATGATTCGCAAAATCATTCGTCCCCACCATACGTTTGAATGATTTCATAAGGTTTAAAGCTGCTGACTTCAGCGGCTTTAATTTTATCAAACAAATCGTACATGCGTTCTGGTCTATCAGCTGGCGATTTAAACAAGTTTCCTTCTGTATCGAGTAAATAGTACATCGGTGTTGTTTGGATGTTGTATTGCTCCTTTACTTTATCAGCATCTTTTACGAAGCCTACAATCCACTTGTATTTATGATTATTGATATACTGCTTTAACCTAGCTGTATCGCCATCAATGTTGATGCTCACAAACGATATCTCGCGACCGTATTTCTTGTGCATACTCTCAATAAGCATCAAGTCTAACAACGATGCTGTGTTGTTCATACTCCAAAACTGGAGGTAAACAAATCGGCCTTTGAGTTTATCTAATTCAAGCTCACTTTTGTGAAGATCCCAAATGGTAATATCTGGAGCTACCGTCTTTTCCATCAACTTAGTTAAGTTGTTGATTGCCTTTTTACAACCATATTTCACAGATTTGAAATTCGAAAAGCTCTTTAATTCTCTTAACCAATATACACGCTCAAGTTTTTTCTTCTTTAAAAACGGAAAATTATAAAGTTGATAGAGTAGAGCGTATTCAACTAATGAATCTGGTGAGTTTTTAGGAAGGATAGATTTGAACTCATTCAACAAGGGTTCAATTACATTTGAATCTGGAAGTACAGAAATAATGGAGTCTTGATTTTCTAGCTTCCATTTGGCAAATAATGGATTGCTGTAAGCTTGAAAAACCTGAAAATAAGATTGAGAATGGTTATTGAAGTTGGATACAAAAACAGAGTCGATGTATTTATGCTTTCCTGTAAGGGTAAAAGCAATCATTGAAAAACGATTCTGAATTTCATTTTTCAGCCATGGATATTGATTGCTTGGAGTTTCATAGCTGGTTATCACAGATTTTTGCATGGAATCAACCATTGAGAACCTGATTGAGTCGTTCAACTCTTCAGATGCATCTCTAGCAAATTCATTCAATGTTTTATCTAACTCTAGAGCTATCTCGTGTAAATACTTTTGTTTTTTACCATCGGCTTCAAAGCTATTCACTTGAATCTGCTCGCTAAGTACTTGTTTGTATTTAGGGGCTGAAAGGTCAATAGAGTATGATACGCCAGGTTCTAGAACCAAATTCACAAACTTGTTTTTGATTCTAATAAAATATAGTCCCGCTTTATTAGGCGTTTTTTCGAACTGAAAAGAGCCGTCAATAAGAATGGTGTCTGTTTCAATTGTGTGGTATGATTTTGAAATCACATCACTTAACTCAATCAACTCAACCGAATGAAAAGCATAATCATTGATGTGGCCAACAATTTGACCCCAAAGTGTAATTGGAAGAAAAAGAAATAAGAATAAAACTAATCTCATATTAATGAAGAGCTTCTGGAAGGAATTGCTTTGCATCACCTCCATTACGCATAATATCTCTCACTATTGTGGAAGAGATAGTAGAATACTCAGCTTTAGAAACCAAAAAGATTGTTTCGATTTCATTATTCATGGCTGTATTCATTAAAGCAATGCTTCGTTCAAATTCAAAATCATGCTCACTACGCATACCTCTGAGAATGTACTTTGCATTTACTTTTTTGCAAAACTCAATGGTTAACCCTTCATATGTTTGAACCGAAACTGAAGGCAAATCAGAAAAAGTAGCTTCAATTTGGCTGATGCGTTCCTCAAGAGTGAACATCGATTTTTTAGCTGAATTATATCCTATTGCGATGATAATCTCATCAAACAATGAAACTGCTCTTGATATAATATCAACATGTCCTTTAGTTATTGGATCAAATGAACCTGGGAATATTGCAATGCGTTTCATGTTAGTTGATTTATTGAAAGAAGCTGAAATTTACAGCGCTGTATTTTCTGTGTTGTACAAATTTAGGATGATTCGAGAAATCCAATTTTGCAGCATGTTCTACAATTAACAAGCCATCTTCTTGGAGTAGTTCTTTTTCGAATATCAAATCTGGAAGCGTAGCCGTTTCTTTTAGCTCGTATGGAGGATCAGCAAAAATGAGGTCGAACTTCTTTTTGCTTTTGGCTACGTATTTAAACACATCGTATTGAGTAACACTCAAATTATCAAGGTCAAGCTCTCTAATCGTTTGGTTGATGAATCGGCAGCATTTGTTGTTTCGTTCAACACTCGTTACTGATTTAGCACCTCTCGAAGCAAACTCAAAACTAATGCCTCCAATACCTCCAAATAAATCTAAAACATCCGTTTCAGTAATTTCAATTTGGTTTTCAACGATATTAAAAAGTGCTTCTTTAGCAAAATCTGTTGTAGGTCTGGTTGGTAAACCAGATGGAGCTTGAAGTCTTTTTCCTTTGTATCGACCTCCAATTATTCGCATAGCAAGGAACTGATAAGTTTAGCTGATTGATGTATTTGGATAGATGGATCGAGTTGATTGATTTGTTGTTTATCAAATCCAGTTAATGGCTCAATGTGTGAGTGATATGATTTTAATATCTCAATTGCTTTTTCTGCAAAAGTTTTGCTGCTAATAGAGGTGCTCCAAACCAATGGCAACTGGTTAAACTCTTCTGAAAGTTGATCTAGGCTATAAAGCACATGATAAATCACATCTTCAACTTGCTGAGTTTCTTGAGTGGTGAAAAACAGTAATTCGTTTTTTCTCCAACATGAAATAAGCAATTGGTTGTTTTCAATATGAATACACGTAATTGGCTTTTGGTGATTTGTATGCAATAATTTCCAGTATGAAAGAAGTCCTTTAGATGATGAATGGATTTTTACTTCTTGGAAAATATTCTCTGCAAAAGCAGCCAAATGAGCATCTATACCATAAACCAAAGTAGCGTCTAATTCACTCACAGTTTCTGTTAAAACAACCATTTCTTGTGGTGTTTTAGCAATCTGAAAGTTTAAAAAATCTGCTGCTTTTTTTTGTGTGAAAATACTATTGGGAACTAGAGTAGAGTAGATGGGATCTATGGTTAAAATTGTTCGCTGGTGTTTTATTTCAACTGGATCGGGCGAACTGTGAAACCCGTATAAATCGATTCCAGTGATAGAGCCTAACCCATCAATAGTTGCAATTTGAACACCTTCAGATGAAAACTGAGCTAGCGTCAAATGCGAAAAAGCAGCGTCTGTAGCAGAGCTGCTTTTTCTAAACTTCGTTTTATGTATAATAGATTCGTACTTCAACGAATTATTTTTCTTCTTTCCAATTACCTGATGTAGATGGTTCGCTCATTGAACCAAACTTCATCACTTCAGTTGGATCAAATGGGTTTGAATCTCTAACTTCAATTACAGGAACTTGAATTCCACCAGTTCTTTCAATGGATGATACTTCCATTTCAAATTTAGCACCTCCACCGAAAGGAACATATTCTAAAGAGTCTAACACAAGTGGTTGCTTCTTGTATCTAGAATCCATGTATTCTTTCGTGTAGATTACTTCTTTGGCTGGTACCAAGCTAGTGTCTAAGTGTAAGTAACCACTATCAATCGCTAACTCCATTGTTAAACCGTCAGGAACAGAGCCAGAACGTTTCACTAATGGAATAGAGTCTGTTTCAACAAAAGTTACCAATGTATCAAATGTTGTAGCGAACACTCCATTTTTCTTTTTGTAAGCCAATTGAGCCTCGCGAATGTCTTTTAAGTTTTGAATAACGTAAGCGTAGCGTCTATTTTTCTCTTTCAAGAATTGGATAGGACCGTTAATAGATTGGAAATTGTAGTATATTAACCCTGCAGAAACTAATACTAAAACAAGGCTAACTACCATGCTGATAGCATTACTAATGATTTGAAGTGCGTTTAATAACACAACTACGGCTATTAATAGAAGTGCGCCACCACCAATCATGTATTCAGATCCTTGTCCGGTATTAACACCAAATATTATAACTAATAACCCCAATACTGTGAAAATTAAAACCGGGGTAAAACGAGAAATCAAATCTTTCATCTGTGTTGCTTGTTCTGTATGTTTTGAAGAAATTTGGTCGCTGACAAACTTACAATTTTTTTAATACGATAATGCTTTGCAATCAGCCTTTTCAAATTGATTTAATACTACTTTTAAATGACTGTTAACGAGTGTTTTGAAGGGGTGGTTGGGTCTCTCGGAAATAACCCTACTCAAGATCAGGAGCAATTGATTCAATTGTTGGCCAATTATCTCTCTGATGATAATAGAAAGGATGTATTCATAATCAGAGGTTATGCTGGTACAGGTAAAACTACCGTAGTTGGAGCTACTGTTAAATACCTTAAAAGTCAGAAAACCAGAGTTGTATTGTTGGCTCCTACAGGTAGGGCTGCTAAAGTGATGAGCTCTTACAGTGGTGTGTCTGCTTTTACTATTCATAAATACATTTATCAAGTAGGTGAGTCTGAATTTAGTGGGGTTCAATTTTTTCGTAAAACCAATAAACACAAGAACACGGTATTTATTGTAGATGAATCATCAATGATTTCCGAAAAATCAGATGGATACAATAATATACTTCACGATTTAGTTGAGTTTGTAAATGAATCTGAAAACAATAGACTGATTTTTGTTGGAGATATTGCTCAGCTACCTCCTGTTGGCAGCGATTTAAGCCCTGCATTGATTCCACGTTACTTTAAAGATTTATACGGTTTTCGGATTGGTGGATTTGAGTTAAAAGAAGTAGTTCGCCAGCGAGAACAATCAGGTATATTAGAGTTAGCAACTCGTTTAAGAACTGTGTTAAAAGAAGGTGGGGATGTAAATCTGGATATTAATTCACCTGATGTTAGTTTTATTAGTGGGGCGGAATTTCCAGACGAGATGGAATCAAGCCTTTCTAATTATGGAGAAGAAGGTGTTGTTGTTTTAACCAGATCTAATAAATCAGCGAACTTATTTAACCAGCAAATCAGAGCACGTATTTTATATAGAGAGGAACGTGTTGAGGGTGGGGATATGATGATGGTAGTTAAGAATAATTACCATTGGTTAGAGAGTGATTTTATAGCTAACGGTGAGTCGATACAGATTCAAAGAATTGGCAGGTATGAAACAATCGGAGAGTACAATTTTGTTGAAGCTACCATAGAGTTTGTAGATAATCCGAATCAAAAGCCTTTAGATGTTACACTCCTTTTAAATGCTATTGATGTAGAGACTTCATCCATTCCCAATGAACATTTTAGAGGTTTATATGAGTTGGTTGAAGAGAACTACATGCATATAGAAAATGTAAAATCAAGGCGATTTGCACTTAAAAAAGATCCTTACATAAATGCTTTGCAAGTTAAATTCGCATATGCCATTACCGGGCACAAGGCGCAAGGTGGTCAGTGGCCACATGTTTATATAGATATGTCGTTCCTCTACTACACAGAATGGGACTTTGATGTTATTAGATGGTTATATACAGCTATTACTAGAGCAACCGAAAAGTTGTATTTCATTAACTTGCCGCCCGAATTACTAGAAGAATGAAGCAAAGAATTGGCAGAATGTTGTTGAGATTAATGGGATGGCGCTCAGAAAGTGTTATTCCACAAGATCTTAAGAAATTTGTACTTATAGCGGCTCCACATACATCCAATATGGATTTTTTCTTAGCCTTACCAACATTATGGGCTTGGGATATTAAGGGACACTATCTCATTAAAAAAGAACATTTCTGGTGGCCATTTAGCTGGTTTTTAAAGAAAACTGGGGGAATACCAGTTGATCGATCTAAAAACAATATTGAGTTTGTTGAAGACTTGAAAAGACTATTGCAAGATGCTGATCGAATGAGTTTGCTTTTTACACCTGAGGGAACACGCTCGTATTCTAAAAAGTGGAAAACTGGTTTTTACCGTGTTGCACATTCGTTAAATTTACCAATTGTTTTAGCTTACGCAGACTATAAAAAAAAGTTGGTTCATGTTGGTGAAGTGCTTATTCCTTCCGGGAATTTGAATGCAGACTTAGAAAAACTAGAAGAGTATTATAGTCATGTTGCGGCTTGTTTTCCGGAGAAATTCAACAACCAATTTTTTGTTAGAGAGGCATAATTGACTGTACATTAGTCTTTTTGAATTATTTCACCTATTTTTATCACCTTGAAATAAATTTAAGTGTAAGCCTAAGTCAAAGTCTCCAATTTGAAATCTATACTTCATATTAATAAAGTTCATTACTCAAGAACATTGTTTGTTCTGGTAGTACTTCTGGGATGGAGTTTGTTTTCTAAATCTCAGAATTATGACAGATCCCAATCGTATTCTGTTTTAAATGGAGAGTTGTTTGGAGCAGACACAATTAAATTCGGATGTGAGTCAAATCCAACTGTTAATGAATATATAAGTTTCGAGTTCACGAATTCTGGTGGGGTAGACATCAATCAGTTTTCAATAAACTCAAGAATAGAGGGAACCGATCTTTCTTCAGATATAATAGATTCTGTTTATAATTCAAACCTAGTTTCAGGAGAGACAAATACATACTACTTAGGGCCATTTAACCTTAGATTACCTGGCATCTATAACATTAGCATTGCACTTACTGAGATAGGTTCAGTACAGGGGAGTATAGCGCAAGACGATTCAATTAATGTTGTTGTTCAGGTATTAGAAAAGGTATCCATTTCTAATCCGATTGATGATGTTGAAAAATGCCTCAATGAATCTGTCGAATTGATAAGTCAAGGTGTTTATTCTGAATACTACTGGAGTACTGGAGAT
>MDTF01011776.1_pt1 | contig 20931 bp, 15 predicted proteins | sample 811191 | NCBI WGS metagenome assembly MDTF01 (sample SAMN05326649, study PRJNA326480) | marine metagenome | isolation source: seawater | place: Southern Ocean | collected 2011
AGAGGTTATTGGTTATAGACAACGAAAAAAAGGGATAACAAGTTTTGGAGATTTGTGTAGTGATTTTGGAGCTAATGTTAAATTTCTCATTGGAAAGAAACAAAAATATAAAAAAATTAATATTGGAAATTTGAAAACAAGTATTACTAATAAAAGTATTAATCAAAGTGTTAGTGGAAATACAAATACAGTTTATATAAATCCTATAAACGCACTTCGTTTTGTTCTAAACGAACTCAAAAAAGATAAAGTTAATCTAGATAAAGATTTTTACGTTTTTACAGGATCGTCTGTAGGAGTTGTACCAATCTTGGGAAAAGGACTGTATACTGGCAAAATAAACAATTTAGGCACAGCAAAAGCGATTATTCATTAATTTATTCTCATATAAATCATTTTGTTATAAAATTGGGACTAAATCAAAAGAAACAATCATTCGACTTGTATCTGTTGAGAAGGGAATGGTTCTATGGTGAAGAGATGATGGAAATAAGATTACATCTCCAACTTTAGGTTGATGCACTATCTTTGGTGAGTTAAAATCTGAATAGTGATTTCCATTTAAACTAAATTCAATTGCACCTTCATTTTTTCCAAGGTTTGGCACAACTTTTAAGTAAATAACTCCACTCAACCAACCGCTAGGATGAATATGTGCTTTTTGATATCCTTGTTGCTTGAGAATAACATGCCACCCTGACAAAAAACTTTTAGTAGGCCAATTTTTTATATAAGTGCAATCTTCTTTTTTAAATTTTAATTTATATTTGTGTAACTCAACTAGAATTATAGAATAAAGATCATTCATTTTATTTAATGGTTTGTTAAATAAATTAACTTTATTACCAGTGTGAAAGCCTTTTTTAGTAGTGTTTTCGAAAGGTTCCCATCTAATTTTTACATTACTTAATTCCTTAATTATCTCAGAAATAAAAGAATTTGCATTCTCAATGTGTAAAGAAATATTTGAATAATTAATAAAATCTAAAGGGTTTTTACAAAAATTATTTGCAGTATCTTTTTTTTCCTTATGAGCAATGAAAGATGCAAATGCAGCAATCCACAAATTTTTTTTATCTAATTTAGACCCTTCATCAATTCTTTGATAAATATCCTCTATACGCCCTAAACTATATAAAGATGCTAATGAGAATGATCTAGAGGACTCAGAATCACATAAATCAAAATTTTTTAATGCTTCTTTAAAATTACCCTTTTGAAATAAAATTTGACCTTTGAGTTTTAATAATTGTTTCCCTTTTGGACTTAGTAATAAAGCTTTATCTAAGTATGTTTCAGCTTCATCAATTTTTTCAAAACTATATAGTAATGCAGCTAAGTTATAATATGAATTAATATAATTTGGATTAACAATAATAGCTTTTTTATAATTATTTTCAGCTTCTTCAGGTTTATTAAGTTCGTTTTGTGTAAGTGCTAAATCATTCAAAGCTATTACATAATCAGGTTTAAGTTCAATTGCTTTTTTAAAACTTGTTTCAGCTTCTTCTAATCTATTAAGTTTTTGTTTTATATTACCAAAATTATAATGGGCTACAGCATAATCAGGTTTAAGCTCTATTGCTTTTTTAAAACTTGTTTCAGACTCCACAAATTTACCTAACGTATACTGTAAATTTCCTATATTAATAATGGCATCAACAAAATTTGGATTAATATCTAAAGCTTTTTGAAAATTAAATTCAGCCTCTTGTAATTTATTGAGTTTTTTAAGTACTGCACCTAAGTTGTTATAAATATTGAAATTATCAGGCTGGGTTTTTAATATTTTTTTGTATAGATCTGCGGCATCTTCATTCTTACCTTCTTTATGGTAATTGTAAGCTTTTAGAATTATTTGATTTATATCTATTTCTGTCATAATTAATATTTACCACTTCTCTAGAAGTGTGACTATATCTAAATTATTCAATTAGATTGTTGTTATTTAAAACAAGGGGTTTCATTAATCTTCAAAGTGATTAAATGCACCATCTAAAAATGGCCTGAACTTTTTCCATTTCTCTGAGCTTCCTTGATAAACTTTCTGTCGTACTTGTTTGTTAGATGCAGTATATACAATTCTCTTATTGTTTTGAGGCGCCAAACATTCATCTTCCCATTCTAAATTAAGGTATTGAATTAATTTTCTAGTCTCTTCTTCTTGATTTGTAGTGAGTGTTTCGTAATTGAGATCATAAATTTGATTGCCATATATTTTCTTCCAAAACTTCATGAGGTCTTGATATAATCTGTAATATTCAACTAAATCATCAAGGCTGTTATTGTATCCCTCAATTTTTTTTATAAACAAACATTTGTAGTTTCCCCAGCATGTAGCTGCAGGATTTCTTTTAACATGAATTATTTTTGCATCTGGAAAAGCGGAACGTATTAACCCAATATAACGAAAGTTTCCAGGCATTTTGTCGGTTACCATAATTTTTTCTTTAGATAACTCTTTTAATTTTTTAAGATAATTTTCTCTAAAATTCATTAATGCCTTGGTGTCTACTTTAGACTTACCTGTTGCTACAGCATCACCAAATTGATCTACATAATTTAACTCACCAGCACCCATCACCTCTGAGTGTGATGAAATAATTTGCTCAATCAGTGTTGTGCCAGATCTAGGCATGCCAACTATAAAAATAGGTTTCATTTTATTTAATAGGCTAATATCTTTAAGAGAATTTTTTTCAATACTAGGATGTGATTTTTTTAGCAGCTCAAAGTATTCAATGTCTTGTTGAATATTATAATTCAACATTTCTTTACGAATTGTATTACCGTTAGAATAATATTCAAAAGATTTATCAAATTGATTTAATTCCTCAGATGCTTTGGCTAATGCAAAGTTAAGATGACAACGTTGCTCATCAGAAAGACTATGATTGGAATATAAATTCTTCATAGTAATAAAATGATCATCTTCTTTATTTAAGGTCTTTAATTGGCTAAGATTATAATGAGCTTCAGCATAATCGGGCTTAAACTTAATAGCTTCGTTATAATTTGATTCAGCTTCTCCCAGTCGGCCAATTTTATACAACATGACTCCTAAATTATGATAGGTTTGAGCATAATTAGGTTTTAGTGCTATTGCCTTTTTAAAAATTTCTTCAGCCTCTTCTACTTTACTAAGTCCATTTAATATAATACCCAAAGTGTTGTAGGCTTCTACAAAATCTGGTTTAAATTTTATTGCATTATTAGTACTTTTTTTGGCTTCGTCTAATCTTCCAAGTTTATATAGAAGACCACTTAAGTTGTGATGTGCTATGGCAAAATTAGGCTTCAATACTATTGCTTTATTATAAATCAATTCAGCCTCAGCTAGTCTACCTAATGCTTGCAGTGCAACTCCCAAATTATGGGTGGCATCTAAATGTGTTGGTTCAATTTGTAATATGGTCAGATAAAGATTGGCAGCCTCTTCAAACTTCTGTTGATTGTGTTGAGACAAAGCTTGCTGTAATATTTGGTTAATATCTAATTCCACAATATATAATATTTACCATTTCCTCAGTGGTGTGACTAGGTTAAAATTGCTTAAAGAAGAATATAAAAATTAAATAATTATATTGAAAAATGATAAAATTCTTTTTTACGTAAAGTTAATTGTTTTGAAATTATCTCAGAAATATAATTGGAACAAAATATTTCTTCACTAATATCTTTATAAGATAAATCGTTTATTTTTTTAGCATAATCTAACCAGTTATTCATTATTAGAACATCCAAAACTGATATATTATATAACGATTTCTTATCTTCTTTAAGATTAATAGATTTTTTAGCATCAAAAAGAATTTCTTTTTTTTCCCATTCATTTTTATATTTCATAAAATTTTTATTATCTTCATTTGTTTCTTTATAATTAGGATATGCAAATTCATACTCAGTACAGCCTCTTTTAACTTTAATTTTACCTTTAATAAACTTTTTAATAATAGGGAAAATTGATTTTAAAATAGCATTTGTTTCAACTGTGCTTGAACAATAAATTAATCCTTTATAACATCCAGAAACATTTGGTCTAAGTTCTATCATACATTTTCTTATATTATTTTTAGGAAGCACTAATTTGTCAAAAATAAAAAATAACTTAAATAACTCATGTACATTTTTTGGTTCAATTTGAATCTTAAAACAACTAAAACAAGCTTTAGATATGATGCCTAATTCATTAAATATTTTCTTATGCCTTAAACAACCTAAATTTATTGAATTTCTTCTAATAATTTGAGTTATATTAGTTGTTAAATCTTGATTATTATTTTGAATAATTTTATTTGCAACATTAAAAAAATTAGCTAATTCAATTTTTTTAATACCATGTTCTAGTGTAAAATTATTTTTAATATTTTTTAATTTATTATTTGCAACTACAATAGAATTATCATTTGTATCATTTGGTAAAAAATGATCTAAAATATAAATTATCTTATTTTTAGTATCTGTATGATTTTTGTTAATTTCTAAGACTCTAGTGTATTTTTTAATAGCTTCATCATATTTTTTTAGACGTTCATATAAAGTTCCAAGATTATAAAGTGCGTTTACATAATTAGAATTAAGTTTAATAGTTATATTATAATTTTTTTCAGCTTCTTCTAATCTGCCAAGTTGGTTATATACATTTCCTAAATTGCAATAAGCATCAACATAATCTGCTTTAAAATTAATTGCTTTATTGTAACTTTCTGCGGCTTCTTTTAATTTACCAAGTGATGTTAAAATAACACCTAAATTAAAATGAGCTTCAGCATAATCAGGCTTAAGCTCTATAGCTTTTCTACTGCTTTCTTCTGCCTCGTCTAATTTATCAAGAGCCTTAAGGACGGCACTCAAGTTTAAATAAGTTGTTGTAAATAGTAAATCGACATTTGAATTTAATTGAACTTTAGATTTATGTTTCAATATTTCTTGATAAAGCTTTATCGCCTCTTGAAGTTTGCCTTCTTTATGAGCGGTAATTGCTTTTTTTAGTGTTTGATTGAAGTATTTTTCCACAATAATTAATATTTAACACTTCCGCAATAATGTGACTAGATTAAAATTAATTAATTAAGACTATAAAAATTAACTCCAATCATAACTCTATCACTTTTTCCATTATACGCTGCAGAATGCATTTGATTAGCAGGAAAAATAATTATCTGACCTTCGGATGGTAAAATTTCTTTATCCGGACTATAAAGTTTTAGAATACCAGGTTGTGTAGAATTTTGGTCCCCTATATTAACATAATATACAAGACTAAATTTTTGATTAATTAATTTATTTTCTTTATCAAATGAATTTAAATGACAGTGTTTAGTTATGCCACTTTCTTCTCCAAAAATGTTAAAAAAAGATTCCATTATGTAAATTTTTGATTTAACAGCTTTTTCCATAATTTTAGTTAAATCTTTCGCTATATTATTTATTAAAATAGAATCTTTTTCAAATAAATTATAATCTGAGCATATACCATTCCCATAACGAAGATATCCAACGTCAGCAATATTTTCATTAAGTTTGGTTGTTTTAATTTTGTGAAGATCATTGACAAGGTCAACGTCCACTTTCCTTTCTAGGGTAAAAGGATTGTGAATTAATCTCATTTTTTTAAAGGAGGTCCTTTTTTTTTGTTTTTGTAAAATTTTGGTTAGTTCTTTTTCTTTTATCAATTTACTTAAATTATTATAAGCTTCAGCATAATCTGATTTATTATCTAGAGCTTTTTTATAATATTTCTCTGCTAGTTCTAATTTATTAAGTTTAAAATTTAAGACACCAAAATTATAGTAAGCTTCAGCATAATCTGGTTTGAATTTTATCGCTTTTTCAAAATTAATTGCAGCTTCGTTTGTTTTATGAAGTTTAACCATTACAAGTCCTAAATTATTATATGCAATTGCATGATCAGGCTTATACTTTATTGCTTTATTAAAGTTAATTTCAGCTTCTTCTAGTTTATCCAAGGTTTGATATAAGTTCCCAAGGTTAATAAGGGCATCTACAAAATTAGGATTAAGTTCTACAGCTTTTTTAAAAATAGTTTCGGCTTCTTCTAATTTACCCAAGTTTTTAAATATTATACCTAAGTTATTATAAATATTAATATTTTCAGGCTGAGTTTTTAAAATTTCTAGATAAAGATGTTTAGCTTCTTCTAGCTTACCATCTTTATGAGCATTAAAAGCTTGTTCAATTATTTTATTAATGTCTTTTTCCACAATAATTAATATTTAACACTTCTCAAATAGTGTGACTAGATTAAAATTAATTAATGGAGGCTATAAAAATTAACGCCAATCATCACTCTATCAGTTTTTCCATTATACACAGCAGAATGCATCTGATTTGCAGGAATAATAACTATTTGACCTTTGGTTGGTAAAATTTCTTTATCAGGATTGTAAAGTTTTAAAATACCTGGTTCACTACATTTTTGATCTCCTGTATCAATATAATATGTAAGACTAAACTTTTGATTGACTAAATTTTTAGTCTGATCAAAATTACTTATATGTGTGTGCGGAGTAGTTCCGCATCCAGCTTTATAAATATTAAAAAAAGAATCTATTATATAAATTTTTGATTTAACAGCATCTTCCATAATTTCAGTTAGATCTTTTGTTAGAATTTTTATAATTGAATAATTATTTTCTAAAAACTGAAAATTTGAAAATCTACCATTACCATATCTAGCATCATTTGTTTTAGGCGTATAGTTAGAGCTTATTTTATAAAGGTTAGTGAAAAGATCTGTTTCAACATTTCTTTTAGCAATAAATGGATAGAGATCTAACCTTGTATCTGAATTTAAATTAATTGTAACATCGCCCTCTTTAATTTTACTTGCGTCTTCAATTTTTGATAATAGTTTTTTCAGTTTTAGTAAAATAACTAGATTGTTATTAGCATCAACAAAACCAGGTTTTAGCTCTATTGCTTTTTTATAACTAACTTCTGCCTCTTCAAGTTTAGCAAGATCTTGTTGCAAGTTGCCCATATTATTATGGACTGCAGCATAATCTGATTTAAGTTCTATCGTTTTTTTAAAAATTTTTTCAGCTTCATCAAATCTCTTAAGTTTTTGTAATAAAGAGCCTAAGTTATTATAAGCTTCAACAAAATCAGGTTTTAACTCTATTGCTTTTTTATAGCTAACTACTGCCTCTTCGAGTTTACCAAGTATTTTTAGCACTTTACCTAGATTGTAATGATGTAAATTATTATTTGGTGTAAATTTTATTATTTCTCTATAACTTGTTTCAGATTCTTCAAATCTTTTTTCATTTATGAGGGCATGAGCATAACTAATCCAAAACTGTTCGATATTTGGATTGACCTCAATGGCAGTTTTAAATAATGGGATTGCTTCTGCAGACCGATTCATGGAAACTTTTAGAACACCAAGATTATGATTGGCATCAATATTTTTTGGCTCAACTTTTAATAATTTATAATAAAACTGTTCTGCCTTTTCAAATTTGCCTTCTTTATGAGCAGTTATGGCTTGTTTAAGTGTATGATTAATATCTAATTCCATAATAAATAATATTTACTTATTTGAGACTATAAAAATTCACTCCAATCATAATTCTATCAGTTTTACCGTTATAAACAGCTGAGTGTTTTCGTTCAGCAGGAATGATAATTATTTGACCTTTGGTTGGTAAAATTTCTAAATCAGGTTCTTCAAGTTTAAAAGTACCTGGTTCATTAGAATTTTGATCACCGACAGAGAGGTAATATACTAGGCTAAACTTTCTTTTAATTAACCCTTGGTTTTGATCAAAACTAGTTATGTGCGTATGTGGAACTGAGCCACTTTTTCCTTCCAAAATATTAAAAAAAGAAGCTCTTATAAAAATATCTGATTTAACAGCTTGCTTCATAATTATAGTTAAGTCTTCTTCTACAGTTTTTAAGATTGAAAATGTATTATCAAATAGATTGTAATTTGTAGTTCTGCCAATTCCAAAGAGAGGTCCACCTTCTGTTTTGCAAAATTCTGTGGATTCTATCTTGTATAAGCAAGAAAGAAGTTCTGCTTCAACATCTCTATTAAAAAAAAATGGATTGGTACTGAGTATATTGTCGAAGTTTAAATCAATTAATTTGGTTTTATTGATGTTTTTTGTCTGCAAAATACTTAATAATTTTTTTTCTTGCAATATAAGATTTAAGTTATCGTGAGCTTTAGTATAATTTGGTTTTAATTCTATTGCTTTCTTACAATTTATTTCAGCATCGTCAAATCTACCAAGATCTTTAACAGTATTTCCTAAGTTATTATATGCTTCTGCAAACAATGGTCTAAGTTTTATAGATTTTTTAAAACTTACTTCAGATTCATATAATTTGCCAAGATAATATAATGTGAGCCCTAATTCATTATAAACTTCTTTAAAATCTGGGTTTAACTCTATCACTTTTTTAAAGGCTACTTCAGCTTCGTAAAAATTTTTAAGCTTGTTAAGTAAAATACCTAAATTGTAATTAGCTTCAACAAAATCTGGTTTTAATATTAATGCTTTTTTAATGTGTACTTTCGCTTCATCTAGCTTATCAAGGTCGTGCAAAGTACTACCTAGCATATTGTGAGCTTCAGCAAAATCTGGTTTTAAAGTTATTGTTTTTTTTAAACTTATTTCTGCTTCATTAAATTTTTTAAGTTTATTGAGTGTAATGCCTAGATTGTAATGAGCAATCACATAGTCAGGTGTTAATGCTAAGGTTTTTTTAAAACCTATTAAAGCTTCTTCCAGGTTGCCAAGATCCATAAGAGCAACAGCTATATTATGATTAATTGTGATGTCCTTTGGTTGAATTTTCAATATTTCTCTATAGAATGCTACTGCTTCTTCAAGTTTACCTTCTGTATGTACGGTAATGGCTTGTTTAATTTTTTGATTAATATCAACTTCCATTAAATAATATTTAACAGTGGTCTCAACATCTAACAAGATTTAAAATGATACATAATAATGTTGATAAACAATGTTTATTTAAAGCTTTAAGCTTGGACTGTTAATCAATAGATATTAAATTAGCAAAAAAATTGTCTTATTAGAATTAAAATAAACTCATCAACGAGAAATTAAAACATTTCCTAAAAACAAATTATCTAATGTGCCTCTTAGAAAAGAAGATAGTGCATCATTTGGAGATTCAATTATAGGCTCTCCTGGAAGATTAAATGACGTATTGAGTAATATTGGATAACCAGTGCTTTTTTCTACTTCTAAAAGCAATAGGTATAATGTTTCATTATCATTTCTATTAACGGTTTGAACACGAGCTGTTCCATCAAAATGAGTAATTGCAGTGAGACCTTTGTCTAAAACTTTAACGTTTCTCATCATGACTGGTGAACTAGTATCAATATCAAAGTATTGTTTAGCTTTTTCTTCAATTACAACTGGCGCATATGGCCGATACCTATCTCTACACTTCATAAAATGATCTAAAACATGTTTAGTGATAAGACTTGCAGGATTTGCTAGAATACTTCTATTTCCTAAAGCGCGAGGGCCAAATTCACTTCTACCTTGAAACCATCCAAATATTTTCTCTTCAGCAATTAAACCTGCAGCAACTTTAAAGATTTCTTTATTTTCAAAAATTTTATAAGAAAAATTATAATTTGATAGAGCTTCTATTATTTCTTCGTGTGTGTATAACTTGCCATAATAGTCTGTTATTACTGAAGATTTTCTCTTATAGCCTAACTGAATGCTTGTAGCTAGCCCAGCACCAATTGCTGTACCATTATCTTCAACAGATCCATTTAAAATTATATTTTTAAATAAATTACTATTTTTTATTTTTTCGTTAGCCACTACATTAAGTGCAACACCACCTGAAAAATATAAGGTGTCTGTAGGAAATTTTTTTTTAAGAATACTAAGTAATTTTAAAATTACGGACTCTGTTTCTGATTGTACTTTTAGTGCTACATTTTGATGATGTTTACTATTAGACAAATCCAGATTAAAAATGTTTGGCGATTTAAATATTTTATTTATATGTGAATAATTTAAATTAAGCTTACCATCATCTGAGATTGAAAGAATTTCATCCTTATTTATTTTATCTTTTTCACCAAATGCAGCTAAACCCATCACCTTTCCAGCTTTATCAAGTGAACCACAGCAGTATAGTGAGGCCCATTCCCAATAATGCCCTATACTCTGAAAAAGACCACTAAAATCTCTATTATGTTTATCAGATATTATATGTGACGGACTAAATCGGTAAATTAATGAGCTTTTTAATCCATCAAACCAATAAGCTGAAATCACTTCCTTACCAGCAATATGTGTATGATCTATTATTTGACTATGACGTTCTTCTTTAATGTCAAAGAGTAATCTATCTTCTTCACTTGAGCCACTTCCATCAATGACTAGGATTATACCTGGTTTCTGATCACCATAGTGAGCAACATATTCCATGTGAGAAAAATGATGTGATACATAAAAAGTTTTAATATTTTTTTTAGGAACACCCCCTATGTAGTCAGGCAAATCTGAATTATCAATTTTTTTAACATTTTTATGTGTTGCTATACCTATTGCTTCTATGTCTGAATATTTATAACCAGCCTCTGTTAAACAATATTTTACACAATTTGCAGTTATACTAATTTCTTTATTTAACGAAAGAGGTTGTCGTTTTAAACGTGTAATTCTTTCGGCTTGTATTGCAACTTTTACTTCACCATCACAAATAAGAACTACACTACCATTATGAGCATTGCTAATTCCTAAAATTATACTCATTATTTAATTAATTCTAATTTAAGAAATAGGCCATTTAATTTTTCTCTAGCCAAATCTTTATTTTTATATAACGTTAGGCTTCTTCTAACAATCAACCATCCTAAATTTTCTGTCTCAAAACTACTTAAAAGTTTTATGGCGTTGTCAATATTCAAAGATGCTAATGTTTGTGCTTGTGAAAAATCTTTTTTTTCAAATCTATAATAACAATAACTTAAATTAATTAAAATCTTATCTTTAAATTTCACTAACTCTAAAGCAGTATTAATGTCAATTTTATCAAAAAAATAAATTATTAAATTATTTAAATCTTGGTTTCTTTCACCAATAGTAAACAATTTTGTAAAAATTTTAATAAATAAATTAAGATCTCCTTGAGTAAGTAGTTTACGACAATATGCACACCAAAGTGAAATAAACTCTTTAATGTTTCTTCTTGTGTCAAATATTTTTTTTGTACACATGGTTTCTAATAAATGTTTAGATGTCTCCCAATCACCTTCATTTATTTTTTTGACTATATCAACAAATTCTGATTTTAATCCTATAGATTTTTTAAAACTGACTTGGGATTCATTAGGTCTATTAAGAGCTTTAAGTGTATTAGCCAAGTTATTATGTGTTGAAACAAGGTTAGGGTTGATTTCTATAGCTTTTTTATAACAATCTACTGCCTCTTCTAATTTACCAATTTTATCAAGTGTATTACCCAGATTATTATATGCTTCTGCGTAATCAGGTTTAAGTTTTATTGCTTTTTTATAACATGTTTCAGCAGCAACAGATCTGCCAAGGTCATGATACAAAATTGCTAGACTGTTAAAAGCCTCAGGATAATTAGGTTTAAGCTTAATTGCTTTTTTATAAATTATTTCAGCCTCTTCGAATCTTGATAAACCATACAAAACAAAACCTAAATTAACATGTGCTTCTGGATAATTTGGCTTAAGTTCTATTGCTTTTTTAAAGCTTTTTTCTGCTTTCTCTAATTTACCAAGTTTTTCTGATGTAAAACCAAGGTTAAAATGTGCTTCTAGGTAATTTTGCTTAAATATTATTGCTTTATTATAGCTTGCTTCAGCATCTTCTAATTTACCTAATTTAATCTGCAAGTTTCCAATACTGTAATGAACTAAAGCATAATCAGGCTTGAGTTTTATTGCTTTTTGGTAATTTATTTCAGCTTCATTAAATTTGCCAAGAATATCCTGCGTAGTAGCTAAATTGTTAAATGCCTCAGCAGACTCAGTTTTTAATTCAATGACTTTTTTAAAGTTTATTTCAGCCTCATCAAATCTACTAAGACCATATAGTAGAATACCCAGGTTATTATTAGCATCTAAATTTGTCGGTTGGGTTTTTAATATAGATTCATAAAGCCGTTCTGCTTCTTCGAGTTTACCCTCTTTTTGGGCTATAATAGCCTTATTGAAAGTTATCTTCATAATAGTTAATATTTATTTTTTATAAATATCATCTAAAAATTTTACGATAATTGACGATATTTCACTTAATGAATAATTAGGACATTTAGCATAATTGGTTCTAGTAATTCCCCAAGAATGTTTATCTAAAGTTTCTAAGTCATATTTTTCCATAAAAACTAGTTCAAGATTTTCTTGATTATAGATCTTAAAATCATGAACACCAACACCACCATCAAATAGTTTATCATTGGGCAGTTTAATTAATACAAGACGGCATCCAACTGGATATTTATTCATTATAAAACCAATTTTAACCTGATTAAGGAATCGTGCGTTCCATTGTTTATAAAATTCATTTGCAAATGGTCCGCAAGGGCCCTGGTTTATAGAAGGTAAAACATTTTCCACTCCAGGTGAAAATCCATATAGTTTATTAATTGCAACAGAAATTTCATTTAATATCTTAATGGTATCTTTATCAATTATAATTTCTTTTTTAACAAATTCATCAGAATTATTCTCTGTAACTTTTAACTTATTACTTATAGAAATGTCTTCAAATAATTGCTTGTGGTAATATTTTGCTTCATTTTCTAAGGAATTCATCAAATGGTAATATAACTCTGGATAATTAGGATTAATGTCTAGAACTTTATAAAAGCATGCCGTGGCCTCTTTGAATCTTCCTAAATCTTTATATAAGTTTCCTAGGTTGAAATGAGCATCAGAAAATTCAGCGTTAAGATTAATTGCCTGCTTAAAAGCTGATTCACTCTCATCAAATTTGCGCTGGTGTTTAAGTATGCCCGCAATATTATTAAAAGTATCAGGTAAATCAGGTCTGAGCTCTATTGCTTTTTTATAGTTTAGTAAGGATTCATCTAATTTATTATGACTAAATAGTGCGTTAGCAAGATTGTTAATTGCATCGACATGCTCTGGGTTTAACTTTATCACTTTTCTATAGAATATTTCAGCTTCTTTTGATTGGTTTGTCATATAAAGAGTATTGGCATAACTCATTAAGTATTGTTCATTATTAGGATCAATCTCAATAGCTGTTTTAAACATTGCTAATGCATCTTTTGTCTTCTCTTTTTCATGAAAAGATATCATTAGAATACCAAAGTTATGATTTATATCAGCATTTTTTGGATAAGTTTTTAAAATAGATTTATAAATAAGTTCAGCCTCTTTAGTATTGCCCTTGTTATGAGCAACAATACCTTTTTTTAATAATTGTTCTGTTTCAAAATTCATAAAAATTTATTGATATATTTTAAAATAATTAATAATTTCTTTATATAATTATATTAAGTATATTGGAAATACATTTTGACAATATTTTTAAGAACTCTGAACTAGATCTGATAATTTTGTGGATTTATCTTTCTTAATGACATCTTTAATTATTACTACATCAATTAATTCTAGAGATCAGATATTTTCTTATTCATTTTAAAAAGATCAGTTATAATCTATAATAATGAACAACTTTGTTTTATTTACTATTACACTTTTATGCTGGTCACCTACTTGGTATGTTATCAAATTTCAATTAGGATATGTTGATCCATTGGCTTCTGTTTTCTACAGATTTCTTGTGGCTTCAATAATTATTTTTATCTATCTATTGGTTAAAAAAAAAAACTTGGTATTTACTTTAAACCATCATCTATGGTTTTTGCTTTTTGGAATTTGTCTATATTCTTTAAATTATGTTTTGTTTTATCTATCAAATACGTTTTTGATAAGTGCTTTTCCTGCAATAGTTTTTTCAACAGTTGTTATAATGAATATTTTAGGGGAAGCTTTTTATTTTAAAAAAAAACCTTCTTTTAAAACGTTAATTGGTGCCATAATAGGTATGAGTGGAATTATAATCATTTTTAAAGATGAAATTTTTAATTTTAGCTTAGACAATAACATTCATATTGGATTATTCTTAGCATTACTTGGAACATTTTGTGCGTCTACGGGTAATATGATTCATCAAAGAAACTTAAATAAAAATTTTCCATTAATTCAAACAATTGCCTATGCGATGTTTTATGGTTCAATAGTAACACTGATGATTACACAAATTAAAGGTACCGAATTATTATTTGAATATAATTTTAGATATATGGCCTCCTTAGCTTATCTTTCAATTGTAGGGTCGATATTTGCTTTCATTTTCTACCTAAGATTACTTGAAAATGTTGGTGCTGGTAGAGCTGGATATGTTGGGGTTGTCATGCCCGTACTTGCCTTATTGATTTCAACAATATTTGAAAATTTAGAATGGCATGCTGACTTAATTATAGGGTTGCCTGTTTTGCTAGCTGGTGCAGTACTGGTTATTAATCAAAAAAATGAAGCGGCTTAGTTGATGCTCCTGTAGATTATTTTATTAAGAATATAATTTTATTATTAGCAGCTTGGAAGTTTGCTATTTTTATCAGTCCAGAAATTTAACCATCCATCACTATGATTGGCACCTTTTACTGGTTCTATTTTGATACAATTATTCTCTAAGTTCCTTTCTGCATATGAAATTTGTAATTTCTTTGGTACTGTTTTGTCTTTTAAACCGTAGTAATGAACTTGTGGTATTTTTTTTATTTTTTTTTCAATTGAGTAAAAATTCACAGATTTACTAAGTCTGCTAATCTTTAAAATTTTAGATAATTCATTATGATTAATATTACCAGCAATTGTTCTAATAGATTTAATATTTTTATTTCCAATACTACCAAGATACATTGCTATTCCAGCACCCCCAGAATACCCTACTAGATGAATTTCCTTATAAGTTTTTGACAAATGAGTAATAATATCTTTATAAGAATTTAAAATAGTTGAAGAGTACTGCGAGATAGTCCAAATTTCTTTATTACATTGATTGTTCCATTCATACTGGCATGGTCTTGCAAGATAGATTATATTTTCCCCTTCATCAATTAAGGCCATTTTAAAAGCTAATGGATCCGTTGGAGTAGGATTTGATGATATTGTAAACCTATCTACCCAAGATAAGCCATCGCCCTCAATATATACAATAAGCTTATTATCATTTTTAATTTTTTCTAATGAATAAATATTAAATAAAGTAGTTGCATATACATTTTTAGTAAATTTATCCAAATTTAACTCTTCAATTAAGCTATTTCTTTGATTTAGCGAAGATTGCGAACAATTAGATAAAAATAAGATGAAAATTAAAAAAAATTTATTCATATTAATGAAATTTCATGTGATTTTTCCAACTTTTAGACAAAAAAAAACCAACCCATTTTAAAGGGTTGGTTTTAAATTTTATAAAATTTTAAGTTAATTAAAACTTAGCAACAATCTTAACAGAACCATAATGACTAGTGTATTCATTATCGTTGGTTTCAGCTTCGTAACCAACCTCAACAGAAGCAGCGTCGCTACCAAAAGAATAACCTAATCCTAATGTTGCAGACAATTCTTCTACATCAGTCGAAGTTTTGAAAGCAGTTCCACCACCTTGATAAGTGTTTGAACTGTTAATCTGTGTATCACCAAACTCATTATTAATAGCAAGTGATATCATTGGAGTACCGTAATTAGATACATAATGTCCTTTAACACCAACAGATCCAACTACAGAAGTTACATCCTCTTGAGCTATTTTTAATCTCAAGACATCATTAGCTGTTACAGAAGTCTCTGTGTAAACGTCAGTACTAATTACTGATGCCGATATACTACCAAAAGGTGTAACATATGCTCCGTCACTGACCTCAGTAGGTTTTCCAGCACCAATTTTAAGTGATATTTGATCACTGTCATATTTACTCTTATAAGCTCTATCAATAGTATTAACTTTTACAAATCTTTGTCCAGCATTAGTATTAACACCGTAAGTTAAACTACCCTCAACATAACCGAAGTCAGTTGCTTTATCGGCATAAAGAGAAACAGTATAACTATCAATAGAATTGGTAGCTTTACCAGTACCTTTACCCTTAACATCTGTTGTAGATGCAGAAGCAGATAAACCAATAGTTTCACCAGTTTGAGTTACTCCATCAAAACCAATAGCAACACCAGATGTATCAGATTCATAACCATAAACATCAGCCTTACCTTTGGTTGTATTTTTTTGAGTAACTTCAGATCCAAAAGCTTGAATGAAACCAGAGTTTGCACTCATTCCATTACCAGCAGATATACCTGAAACAAAGGCATCACCAGATCTTAAAGAAGCTAATCTGTTAGATACAATTGATTGCACCGTTCCAGTCATTGCTCTTGAAGCTGACACTGAACCTGCAGTAGCATCTGTTTGCACAGCAGTTTGTTCAAGTATTACTTTAGTTTCTGCAGCCTGACCAGTACCAGCACTGTGTTTAACCAAGGCAGCTTGAAGATCAGCTAACATTGTAGCGTCACCAGCTGAAGCATCAACAAGTTGTTTTAAAGCAGCACCTTCATTTGCTGTCACACTAAGATCTGTTCCAATAGCAGAAGCAGTTCTAGTTGTCGCAGTTATGACTGTGTCTATATTTGAAGTAGTCGCAATAGAGTAGTCAGTTAAAATTGTATTTTGACCGGTAATAAATGCAGCTTCATCGTTAGATGTTGAAGCAAATACACCATCAATTAAAGTAATTGTTCCTGATGTGAAGTTAACAGGAGATACTACGTTAACAGCAGCTCCAATAAGAACACCAGCAGTAGACCCAGTAGTCTCTTTTACATCAAAAACGGTAGATCCAGCTATAACAGTTGTATCTAAAACAATTTCACCACCAGCAATTTGAAGTGCACCTGCAGTTCCTCCATTTGTACCAATAAAGTTACCCGATGTAATTGTAGTAGTTTCACCTATTGCATTGGTATCGATATCAAGTGTTGCAGCAAAAATTTTGCTTTGTAAAACGGTATCAGCACCATCTGCAATTTGTACTTCTAATAATCTTAATGCTTCAGCACCAACAGTTCCTGTGATTGTAGCTGCAGTTGAAGTAATATCTAATGTACCTTTATTAGCAGTTCCTGAAGCTATATTCCCAGTTACAGTTCTTGCATTACTACCACTTAATGTAGTTTTAGTAGCACCAGCGGCATCAGTCATTGTGATATTACCAGTTACACCTTTAACAAATTCCAGGTCTCCCTGTTCATTACTATGGTTACCACCAAAAGAAGTTATATTACTAGTTACTACTTCGGAAAATTTAGCAGATCCACCAGTTGTTGCACTTCCAACAACTACTGTATCAACAGTTACTGTTCCAGCAAAAGTTGTTACACTTGCTGCTTGAGTATCAACTGAGTTTTTTACAACTAAGGAAGTTGTTCCAGAAACTTCTGCAATAGTACCTGCTACAGCTGCATTGTCTGTGTTCAACATTGATAATGTTGTTCCTGTTAAATTTACATTAGTCGCAGTTAAAGCTTTCAATGCAGAAGCATTACCAGTTAAAGTCATAGTAGTTGCAGCAACAGCTTCATTAAAAGTTGCAGTTTTTGAAGCAGCAACACTAATAGTAGCTAATTTTATTGTACCAACAGCCTCTGCAAAAACAGAGTTACCAGCAATACTAAGTGTACCTACACCAGCTGAAGCACCGTTAACATCCATAACTCTAGTTACGTTAGTAGTCATAGACAAAGTAGTTCCGGCACCTAGACTAATATGGTGTTGGTCACTGGCATTAGTAGAGTTTTCCGTCCAAACTGCAGCAAGAGCTAACTCTGTACCTGTTCCTGTCAAATTTACATTAGTATCACCAGAAGCTGTAGTAGCAATTTTACCAGTTACAGTTAATTTGAAACCACCAGTTATTCCCCAAACCAAGTCTTTGTTCGTAGTCGTTACACCTGAAGCAAATGTTGCATCAGCTCCTAGAGTGGTTGTTGCGATAGTATTATCAAAAGTTACTACATCAGTTCCACCTGCATAAGCAGTGTGGGTTATTCCAATGTTATCTTGAATTACTGCTCCAGCATTTGCTGCACCAGATATTCCCATTACTGTAGCTAAACCTAAAGATAGAGCTTTAGCAGATGACTTAATTAAATTTTTATTTTTTAACGAATCAGATTTTGTTTTTTTTGGCTGATTATTTTTGACTGTTTTCATTGTGCTTTCCTCTTCTTTATATATTTAGTTAACTTTTTTATAAAATTTTATAGTGAATAAATATAACACTCTTGGTTTAGTAATACTATATTATTTAATTATAATATTTAGTTGTAAAATATATACAATATATTATATAGTTAAAATATATACTAAAATAGTAAAAATAACCATAAAAATAAGCATTTTAAGTGATTTTTATTATTTAATAACAATAAGGCATATGTAGTAAAAATATCACAGTAGTAAAAATTAATAAAGGTAATTAGATATTAGAAAATAGGATCAAAAAATATGAAAAATTTACGTAAAAAATTAGAATCGGTGTTTGTAATAATTCTTTTGTATGGGCTATGCGTTACATCGGCTTTATCAGAAGAGATTAATGCAAAAAAATGGGTTAAAAAATGTGGAGAGACTAAGAATAGTTGCTTAATTGCAATCAGAATGAATGCTGCTGTAATAAACTCTGAAAAAAAAGAAACTCTTGCCACTGTCTTCATTAAAATAGGTTTTAATTCTAAAAAAGAAAAAATTCCTGTTTTGTTTTTAAGTATTCCTTTGGATGTTAATTTAAAAAAGGCTCCGCAAGCCGTTGTTGATGAAAAAGTATTTCTAAGTCTATCGTATTCTTACTGTAACACTCAAGAAGGTTGTATCACACAGAACGCAATCAACGATGCAGGTGTAGATTTATTAAAAGCAAGTAAGGAATTAACTATAACTTTTACAGACAATAAGCTTGCAAGAAATATTAAAATGAGAATTCCATTAAAAGGTTTTACTAAAGCTTACGACAGCTTAATAAAATAATTTATGCCACATAAAGATATTGGAGATAAAGTTGCATTATTGGAGAGGTTATTTAGTCAAGATCTAAAATTAATAAATTTTTTTCAAACTGATTTAACTAAATATAGAATTTTACTAATAGTAATGATTTCTTATTATCAAGATGAAAACTATACTATCGAAAAAATAATTGATAATCTGTCAAGAGATATCTCATCTAGAGCACATCAGTTAAATTGCATAAGTGATGCTGCGGCAAAAGGATATCTACTGAAAGTAATATCCAATTCAGATAAGAGAAAAAAATATCTTAAGCCTTCAGAAGAACTTATTGTTCAATTCGAACTATATCTAAAAAAATTCAATAAAAATTAATTATAATAATTTTTGCTAACTCTAATTATTAACTGTTTTACAAATCAGAATATGCTCTTAATCTTTCATAAATCAATTTAGTTTTAACGCCTAAATTTAAAAAAGGCTGAGGAGGTAACCAAGTTGGTTTACTTCTACTTTCAATAATATTGATCTCATTAGTGTTTTCATTACTAGCTTTAATCGCTATTTGCTCTCCAAATAGAGTGCCAACACCTATACCAGAACCATTATAACAGCCCGCTACAAAAATATTGTTCTCTATTTTTTCAAATATTTGAGAGCTATTTCTTGTTCTTGAGACTACACCCGACCAACTAGATTCTATAATATTATCAGGAAGTGTTGGAAATCTTTTTTTAATTCCAAGTTTTTGACTTAAAGATCTTTTTTTTAATTTTACATCAGACATTTTAAATGGATTATGAATTTCAGCTGTATTTCGAATTAAAATTCTTTTATTTTTTGTCATCCTTATGGTTGCACCCATAGGTCTAATCGGAAGCACACCCCACTCTCTTGGCTTTCCAATAGATTTATACTCCTCATTAGTCAAAGGTCTTGTCATACTGGCGGTTAATGTTAATGGAAAATTACGATTACTTTTAATACCTAATGATTTTAAGAAACCATTTGTACAAAAAATAATTTTTTTTGTACAAATGGTGTGTTTTTTGAATTTACAGTGAATAACATCGCTATGTTTTTTCCACTCAAGCAATTGGGACTTCTCAATTAACTCTATATTTTCTGGTAAAGTATCAATCATGGCTCTAACTAGTTTTCCAGGATGTAATAAAATTCCACCATTTGTATAAAGTCCTAGGTCATAAAAATTTGTTCCTAATTTTTTATTTAATTCTTTTTTATTAAATAGACTGTATTTAAACCCTAATTTAGTAAGAGTATTACCAAAGTTAATTAATATCCTTTGATCCTCTTTATTTGTTGATGCAAAATATTTTCCCGTTTCATTCCAGTCACAATCTACCTGGTATTCTTTGATAAATTTTTTTACTGCATCAATCCCTAATTGATAAATATCAGTTTTTTTTTTATAATTCGATAATTCTTTATTTGACGTGAATCCATCATTAAGAGTCGTATCAACTAAATATCCTGAATTTCTTCCACTAGCTCCTTCACCTGCTAATTGCGCATCAACTATAATAACTCTTTGATTGGGGTTCAGTTCTGAAAGTTTTCTAGCAGCAGATAAGCCTGTATAACCAGCTCCAACTATTAGCCAATCACAGGACTTATCTTTATCTAAAATTTTTATATTAGATCTCTGATCAAGATCATTTATCCAGCTACAACTATTATCATTAACTAAACTCACAAAGATTATCTATTAACAATAAGCGACCTATCACCAAAAAGATAAGTATTATTTATTCTACGACCCTCATATTCATCTTTAAAGTCAATTTCATCAGTTTCATGAAAATAAGCTGAA
>MDTF01011227.1_pt1 | contig 20911 bp, 13 predicted proteins | sample 811191 | NCBI WGS metagenome assembly MDTF01 (sample SAMN05326649, study PRJNA326480) | marine metagenome | isolation source: seawater | place: Southern Ocean | collected 2011
GACATCGTCTCACACACTAGCCAATTACATTTTGATAACAACAATGTAATCACCTTTTCTAATTCTCAGTAAAAATAAAAGGCCTGACATCAAGTGATATCAAGCCTTACATGAATTGTATAATAGGATTATTGAATAATCAGTTTTTCAACGTGTTCTAAATCGCCTGCCTTAGCTTTTAAAATGTAATAACCGGCCGGTAGAGTAGAAACATCAATGGTTTTTGAGTTTCCTGAAATAATGGTGCTTGAAACCTGAGCTCCAGTTACTGTGTATATCGAAACCTCTAGGTTGCTTGATAGCTCATGTTGAATAGTAATGATATCATCGGCTGGATTGGGGTAAAGACGAACAGGTAAATCGTTGCTTGAGATTAGTTCAGTGCTTAAGTGATTCCCTGTAGTGTCTTGGTCGTAGCTGAAGTGAATGATACCATTTCCATCTCCACCATTAAATGAAAGCAGCGTGTCACTATTATATGTGATACCGTAATTGGCTTTGCCAGTAATGCAAATAGCTTCATCAGATGCACTAAAATGAGTGTAAGATATATGTAGACTGCTTAACGTATCAGCTCTGAGTATGGATAGGTTTTTATCTAAAAAGTAGAGCGGAAAACCACCAAATTCAGCTGCAATTTTGAGCTCTAGCATAACGATAACGTCTTCACCATTATGTTTTGTCCATCCATGTTCATAATACGGTGACCAAGAATTTCTGAATGAGATAGAATCAGCTAAATCACCTTGTTGAGTATATTTAAAGATGTATGGAGTTGCTCCGTGAGTTGGTGTTTTACGGGCATGGAAATAATAAAGTGTATCATCAACCATGTAGACTTTAGGCTCAAAATCGAACGTGATATGCGGACCAGCATCTAACCAAATAGGATTGAAATTGGCATCTGTTTTTAGAATAAATGAATTGTAACTAGACCCTGTATTAGGAATGGTTAGATTACCAAAAGTAGCGCCCGAATTGCAGTAGCCACTGATGTAGATATTATCTGAATCATCAAAAACAAAATCTGAAATGGATACGGCACCACTAAAAGTTTCTTCATTCTGTAAATTACCGTTTAAGTCAAATTCAGCGATTGATTCTGACCCCCAGCCAGATCCAATTGTAACAGCATAAAGCGTTTGGTCATATTGCTTGAGATTATAGATAGCTCGTTTTGTTGTCCATGGAGTGGTTAACCAATTGAAGTTGCCATCGCTATCAATTGATACAATAAAGCTTAAATCAAGAAATGATGAGATGGTGATTAAGGAATCGTTGAATCTTAAAGAATCTCTAAAAACTCCGCTAAAAAAAAGAGTACCTTCATGATACAACATGGTTTGAACCCGAGCATTTCCACCAATAGAATATTGCCATTGTTCATTTCCAGCAGTATCGTATTTAACTATGTCGTTTGTTCCGTAATACGATGGAGAAGGGTTTTTGGTGTGCTTACTAAGGTATACTTCACCTGATGGCGAAGTCGTGTGAACAGAAACATTGTTGTACGATGGGTCTACTTCTGAACTCCAATTAAAAACTTGTGCCTGCGCAATTGAACATACAGAAAAGACTAAGAGTAAAATTTTTCTCATTTTGGATTATTGTTAGTTTTTTAATGAGACGCAAAATGAGGTAGTAAAAGTTGGTTAATACATAAGTTGGATGCCTTTTTTAAAAACACAAAAGCCCGATATCTGTTGATACCGAGCTTTTTATGATAAACATGAAATTGGATATTGTAACTATTGAATAATCAGTTTTTCAACGTGTTCTAAATTTCCTGCTTTAGCTTTTAATATGTAATAACCTGCAGGTAGAGCAGAAACATCAATGGTGTTTGTGTTGCCTGAAACGATAGTGCTTGAAACTTGAGCTCCAGTCACTGTATAAATAGAAACTTCAAGGTTGCTAGATAATTCATGTTTTACGGTAATGATGTTATCGGCAGGGTTGGGATAGATATTCAAGTTAGAGGCTTTCTTCAAATCATTTACTCCTGTAACCACTACATTGTGACAATCAGAAAGAGCTGTGCAGCTATCTAAGGTTACTTCTACAGCATAATCGCCTGTTTGGGTTGGTTGAAATGTTTGGTCTGTAGCTCCTGAAATAGGTTGATTGGTTGCGCAGTCATACCATTGGTAAGTTGCTAAACCTTGATTTGCCATCAATACTGTACCGCTTGGTGCAACAGTTACAGTAGGGTTAAGTGCAATCAAGATTTCGAATCTCATTAGACTGTCTAACCCACAAGCATTTTGAATGGTGTCAAAATAAGTTCCTGTAGCATTCCAAACTTTTCCACTTGGTGAAGTATATTCCAAACAAGCTACTTGAAGGATTGTAGCTGATGTTGGCATACATGAAACATATTCGTAGGCACCAATTGCAATTGAACCACTGTATGGGTTTACTCTACTTTCGCCTGCTAAATCAAATGCAGACCAGTTGGTGTCGTATGAGTTTACATCTCCTTGTATATTGTAAGTAGTTGTTGGTCTGTAATCACCATTAGCGAAATCTAAAAACGGAGAATTTACCGTATCAATTACACTATTACTTAATACACTTAAACCAGACCAGTTACCACCGTTGTTTGTGTTACTGCTGTTGGTATATGACGTAGAAGGAAATGATCCAATATCTTGCACCAAGGTAAAGTTGGTACTATCAGCCGTGTAGAAAAGGTTGTTATCAAAATCCAAAACTACATCACCATTAACTTGACTACTTCGCACTTTTATGATTCCAGGCATGGTTGATCCATTGGCAACAGTTGAATCAATTACAAAAGTGTTGTTGGTGAATTGCACAGAATATGTGCTAGGTGTGTTAATATCAATAAATGCAACGCTGTTGAATGTTGAAGTAGAAAATTTGTAATTATCTATGAATAGATTATTGGCGATTATAGCCTGTTTTGAACCACTTGTTTGAGTTGCCACTACTAGTTCAAAAACATAGCCAGTTAAGTATCTATTGTTGCTGAAAATGCAATTTGTAACAGTTACCAATTGAGAATCTGCAGCAGATCTAAAATTGAAAGCAGGGGCATAATAGCAAACGTTTTGGTCAAATGTGCAATTGTTGATGCGAAGTTCTTTGCTACCAATAATACCTTGATTAGCTCCAAAAGCAGCACCAGATCCCCAAGTACTGTAAGCACCATAAAAAGTAATTCCGTCTACAATTAATACTTCATCTGGAACTCCCGGTGTATTTGTTTCTACATAAACAAGTTTATAGGCGTTGTTACTGTAATTTCCGCTAGCATCATCACCATCAATATCACCACTTAGAATGGTTACATGCGCTTCAGGATCTCTTTGATCTCTAGTTGTTTCTGTACCATCAAAACCACCATATAATTTTTCACCTAAGCGAAGTATAAAATAATCATTAATTCCGGGCGGTGTATACGTGCCTTCAGCAATCCAAACCTCTGCACCGATAACTGTATTGCTATCTAAAGCTGTTTTTGGACTGGTGTATGCATTTGCCCATGAAGATCCATCGTTGTTTCCAGTTGCATCTGCATCAACGTAAATTACAGTTTGCGCATTAGCTGCAACAAAGTTTGTTGCCAATAATACTAAGCTGAGTAAAATTCGTTTCATGTTCCTTTTTTTCTTAGTGTTAATGTTGTTTGTTTGAATAAGATGGCGCAAACGTAGAGGCTCAAACACGCGCTGCGAAATAGCTTTGAGGAAGTGTAATTATTATTTGAGGAAGTGCATTTCTACAAAACACAAAAGCCCGATACTTTTCAGTATCGAGCCTCTGATTATTCAAACATAAATAGTTTGTGGGTTATTGAATAATGAGTTTTTCTACGTGTTCTAAATCACCAGATTTTGCTTTCAAAATGTAGTAACCAGCAGGTAGAGTAGAAACATCAATTGTGTTAGAGTTACCTGAAACAATGGTGTTTGATACTTGTGCTCCAGTTAACGTGTAAATAGAAACTTGAATGTTGCTATTCAACTCGTGTTTTACGGTGATGATGTCATTTGCCGGATTAGGATAAATGTGAAAGTTAGCTGCTGAACTTACATCTGAAATTCCTAAAGGAGCTGCAACGCTGTCAACTTCAAAGCAATCTGAAAAAACTTCGCAACTGTCAAAAGTGATTTCCACAGCATAAATACCCGGAGTGGTTGGCGTAAATGATTGGCTTGTAGCGCTATCTACAGGCCCTTTAGGCTCGTTGCAGCTGTACCATTGGTAAGTGGCATTGTCCTGATTCGCGGTAAGTGTGGTTCCATTGTTTGAAATGGTAACTCCCCAGTCAACTATCACGGTGAGATTTACCGTAATGATGCTATCCATGCCACACGAATTAGGAATAGTATCTACATAAGTTCCGGAAACTGTCCAGTCTTCATCACCGCTCGGAGATTCATAATATTCACATACTTCAGCATTGATGGTTGCAGTTGTATTTTGGCAAACTACACCTCTTTGGTAAGCTCCAACAGCGATTGTGCCATTTACATAATCCATACGGTCTTCGCCCGCTAAATCGTAATCTGTCCAAGTAGAAAGATAAGAAGCTGTATCACCTTGTGTAGAGTAACTTGTTGTTGGTCTTAAGTCGCCTGCAGCGTAATCTTCAAAAGGATCATTCGGACTAATAAGGCTTCCAACAAAGCTGTTTAATTGGTTCCAGTCGCCACCGTTATTCTTACAATTTGCACCAATGTATTTGGTGGTCCAGATAGCGTTATTGTCCATTACAATGTTGTGTAAATTGACATTGTCATAAAACAGGTTGTTGTCGAAATCCATGATGATATCGGCATTTGCAGAACTACCTTTTTCTGAAACAAATAGACATTTATTGAAGTTGCCATTATTGTTGCTGTTTCCAATGAATGTGTTGTTGGTCAATTGAATTTCAAACGTAGTAAAAGAGAAGTTTGCAAATCTACCTGCTACACCACCGCCTGCGGTTACAGAGTCAACTGTTGTATTGTTTTCGAATAGGTTGTTTGTGAATGTTGCATGATACTCAACTCCGGTAGTGTTAGTAACTCTAAACTCTACTGTGTATGCTTCTAATGCATGATTGTTTCTGAAGATTGAATTCGAAACTTCAAGAACCGGATCAGCATAACTCGTATAGAAGTTAAACGCAGACTGATAACGATTGGTGTTGTTTTCGAAGATGCAGTTGTAAATTCTAATACCCTTTTGGTATACTCCGGGATAATCAGTTCCAAGCCCACCTCCAGCAGTACTTGTACTGTAAGCGTCTGAAATAGTAAGCCCATCTAATAGAACCACTTCTTCACCATTCAATGTGTTATTTGGGTCATATGGATCTACATTAATAATTCTTTTAGCATTGTTATAGTAATTGCCTAAAGAATCGTCATCGTAAACATCACCACTTAAGATGGTTATGTTTTGTGCTGGATTTCTTTGCGAAATCGAAGTTTCAGTACCGTTAAAACCACCATATAGTTTTTCGCCATGTCTAATATTGAAAGAGGAGTTAGAATAATAAGGAGTGTAGGTTCCTTCAGCAATCCAAATCTGTGCACCTGTAACACCGTTATTATCTAGTGCATTTGCTAAATTGGTGTAGGCACTTGCCCATGTAGAACCGTTGTTGCTTCCTGTTGCATCTGCATCAACGTAAATAATAGTTTGTGCTTTTGCGCTAAACATAGCGCCAGTAGCCAAGGCTAAACTGAGTAAAGCTTTTTTCATAGCTCTGTGTTTCATTTGAATTAATGTTGTTTGTTTGAATAAGATGCCGCAAACGTAGCGGCTCAAAAACGCTTAAAGAAATAACTTTGAGGAAGTGCAATTTTTATTTGAGGAAGTACATTTTATAAAAACACAAAGATCCAATATCAAGAGATACCGAGCCTTTGATTATTCAAACATGAATCGTTTAGATGTTATTTTATAATGAGTTTTTCTACGTGTTCTTGATTGCCTGATTTAGCTTTCAAAATGTAGTAGCCAGTTGGTAAATTAGAAACATCAATCGTGTTTAAATTATCAGAAAGAACGGTGTTAGAAACCTGAGCTCCAGTTAACGTGTAAATCGAAATGTCTAAGTTACCAGTTAACTCATGTTTTATGGTAATGATGTTGTCAGCTGGATTGGGGAAGATGCTCAAATTGGCAGTTTCTTTCAAATCATCTACACTCAAAGTATTTGGACCTGCCTGACTAGCTCCAATAGCTATTTCTCCTTGAGTATTAAATCTTGGATTTCCTTCTAAATCTAACTCTGGATACATTTGATCGGCAAATACATCTATCAAATTTGAATTGCTGTACATGGCTGGATTTCCACCAGTTTCGTAAGCTGCAATTGGTCTGTAATCTCCATTTACAAAATCTACAAAAGGCGTAGCGTTAATGATTTGCGTATTGGTTAACCCTTGTAGATCAGGAAAATCTTGAATATTGTTATGAGAATCTTCTGGGAAGATAACTAATGTATTAGCACTTCCATTTGAAACTCTAAAGATGTCTGTTGCTTCATAATTGTTGTAGAAGATATTGTTGCTGATGTGAGGGTAGAAGTAGCTTGAAGCTCCATGAGACTCATAAGCGAATAAGCCAGGTATGTTGCTGCCTTGAGCATTATTGATGAAAGTGTTATTGATTAGGAAAATGTCTATCTCGCAACCTCCAGGTGTGATGGTAAACCTTCCGCAAGTTCCACCCATACCAAATGCTTCTGTAATGTTGTCGTTAAACAGGTTGTTCACCATGTGTACTTCTGAATAAACGTGGCTGTTTCCAGTAATTCTGTATTCAACGGTATAAGCAGAGTTGAAATCTGCATTCACATTCTTTTCAATAATGTTGTTGTACATCAAAAATGCCGCTGGAACTTCTGAATAGAAAAGAACTCCGGCTCTGTTGGCAGACACATTCTCTCTGATAATACAGTTTGAAATTTCCAAATTGTTCATCGATTGAGAGTACACATAAATTCCACCACCTGCTGCTGTTGTACTAAAAGCGTGTTCAATAATAAGTCCATCAAAAACGGCTCTGTTGGTGCTATGTACTTCAAATACGTGCTCGGCATTGTCTTGCATATAGCTGTTTGAACTGCTAACAATACCTTGGTCGTTCCAACTTACATCTCCACTAACAACCGTAGGATTTGCTTTTATGTTTCGTTGGTCTTTGTCCGTTTCATTTCCGCTAAAACCACCGTAAATTCTAACATCGTTATCAACTCTAAAAGTTTCGGTAGAAGATGTTCTGGTATAAAATCCTTCTGCAATCCAGATTTCATCATTTGTAGAGCTGTTCGTCAACGCTTCGTTTAAATCGTTGTATGCGTTTGCCCAAGAAGATCCATCGTTGTTTCCAGTAGCATCATCGTTTACGTAAATGGTTGATTGTGCTTGAATGCTCAATAAACTGCTACTTGCTAAAGCCAGGCTGAGTAAAATTCTTTTCATGATAAGGTATGTTGTTTGTTTGAATAAGATCAAGCAAACCTAGAGTCCCTTTCAATCGAAGAAAAATAGCTTTGAGGAAGTGTGATTTTTATTTGAGGAAGTGCTTTTACAAGTTGATTAACTCGTAAAATTCTTTTGACTTTTGGCGCGATACTTTAGCATCAATACCTTGTTGGAGATGGATTATTTTATCGGTTTTATTGACTTTGTCAATGTAGTTGAGGTTTACAATCCACGATTTTTGACTGCGGTAGAAAAACGAATCATTCACCAATTCTTCTTCCAGTTGCGCAATGTTTTTACTGGCGGTGTAGTTTTTATCGAGGGTGTAAATTTTACTGTAAGCAGATTGACCTTCAATAGCAATAATATCTGTTTTGTTTAGCAGAACACGCTCACCACGATCCATTACTTTTATGGTGTTTCTAAACGAGCTATTTATTTGATTGACTTGTTCTTGGGTGATTCTGAAAAGTTGTTTCTCCTGAAGTTTCTCAGCGGCCTGTTTTAAACGTGTGATGTCTACTGGTTTCAGTAAATAATCAATTGCAGAGATTTCAAATGCCTTGATGGCGTACTTATCGTAAGCTGTACAAAACACGATATCGAAATTGATTTCATCAAAAAAGTCCACGATTTCATAACCAGCATGTTCGGGCATTTCAACATCCAAAAAAACTACATCAACCTCGTTATTTTGTAAATAATCAACCGCCTTTTTCAATAAATTGAATGATGAAAGCACCTCAATATTGGGGCAGAATCGATTAATGAGTAGTGCCAAGTTTTCGCGTGCACTGGCTTCATCATCAACTATTATTGCGCGTATTTTATTCATGGAGTTCAAATCAAATTACTAGTAACTGGTTGTGCAAATTTACTTTACGCAGCGTTGGTTTTATTTGACGAACTGTCGTAAATCGGAATTCTAATGGTAACTCGTGTTCCGACTGCGGTACCATTTTCTTCCAAGTCTTCGTAATTCACACCGATGGTTGTTTTGAGTTTTTCTTGCATCATTTCCAATCGCTTTTTAATTGAGCCAATGGCGTATGATTTGTGATCTGCATTGCGACTTTGATTGATTTTTTTAGATGCTTCTCTACCAATTCCGTTATCTTCAATCACACAAATAAGTGTATCTGAAATAGTGATTTTTACATCCAACTCACGATCGGTTTCTTTGTGGAAAAGACCATGTTTCAGTGCGTTTTCAATAAATGGCTGAATCAGCATAGGAGGGATGTACTTGTTTGGAATGCGATCTGGCGTGTTGATCTCATAATTGAAGTCATCTCTAAACCGAAGCTTCTCTAATTTCAAATACGTTTGAAGTGATTCAATTTCTTTTTCTATCGGAATAAATTCTTGTTCAGAAGCATTGAGCGTTTCTCTGATCAACATCGCGAATTTATTGATGTAATCGTAAGAGCTATCTACATCTCCATGCAACACCAATGTTTGGATGGAATTTAACGCATTGAAAATAAAATGCGGATTCATTTGTGCCTGAAGTGCCTTTAAATTCGATGCAAGAATCTTATCGTTTTTACTCAATTCCAGTTGATGATATGCTTCATCTAACGCTTCTTTTTGTTTTCGAATGGTGCGTAAACGGAAGAAATTCATCACCAATGCAATGCTGATTAAAACTAAGATTGCGGCAACTGCCCAAATGATAATGTTTTGCCTAGATTCACGTGCAGCAGCAATAGCCATTTCGGCTTCGTGTTCAGCCTCATCAATTGCCTGTTGTTTTTCGTATTCGTATTCTATCGATTGTTTGATCGCTTCATTTTTAAGCTCGGTGTTTACTATGCTATCACTCAAAATGGAGTATTCCAATAAATATTTATAGGCGGAATCGCTTTGGTTTTGTTGGGCGTAAATTTGAGCCAAATCTTTAGAAGTTCTGCTCAATAGGCCAGGGAAATCGTTGGCCTTAGCTACCCGATATCCGTTTAGAGCGTGGATTTTAGCTTTCGCGTAATTCCCAGAAGCTCTTTCAACTCTGTAAAGATTACTCTGAGCTATAATCATATCCTCGGGCTGATGATTGGCTATGGCAATCCGATCCATTTCATTGAAATAGTATCGAGCGGTGTCAAGTTTTTTTTCAAAAAGCGCAATATTTCCGAGCATGTTAAATCCATTACTCATGGTATTTTCGTTTCCGGAATCTTCCAAGATTTTCAATCCGATCTTAGTCAGGATTTTTGCGCTGTCAGTTTTATTTCTGTCGACATAGTCGGTTGCTAATGAGGTGTAAGTGAATCCTTCAACACGTTTTTGATTGGTAGCATGTGCAGCTTCAATAGCTTCTAAGTATAGTTCTCGGCTCAGCTGATAATTCTTCAATTCACCATGTAAATCTCCCAAGCTAACCGCTGCATTAGCTATTGCGATTGAGTCGTGATTTTTTTCTGCCAATTGTAGAGCCTTGTTATAGAATTCAAGCGCCTTACGCATGTCTCCCTTCAATTCATATATCATGGCAAGAGCATCGTAAATAAGGCTTTCACCTTCAGTATGATTCCCTTTAATAAAATACTCCAGTGCTTCGTGGTAGTAATGAGTGGCCGAATCTGTTTGACCAATTACATCAAATTGGAAGCCGATTCCTCCGGTTCCACTTCCCAGAAAATACAAATACCTGCGCCATTCATCGCTTCCTGAATCAACGGTTGAAATCAGTCTTTTGGCTTCATTTCGCATAAACAGATTGTAGCGCGGCCAAACATCATCATTCCAGCATTCATCCACCAGATTTTCAAGGATTTGGAGCTTGGTGGTATCGTGCTTGGCTGCATGGTAGTTTTTTGCCGTTTCAAGAATGAGTAGAGAATCGTTTTTTGAAAGCTCAATGAAATTCAACGAATCAACCAAGAAGTAGGCTTTGTCTGAAAAATCTTTTTGCGCGAAGGAAAATTGTAGGCTAAGCAGGAAACACAGAATGCTAAAGAGATACTTCATGAATTGGCAATGCTTTAATGCGGGCGAAAGTAGAGGAAGGAGGCGATTACTCAATTTTACTTGACACAGCGTACAATTAATTTGAGGAACGGTCATAAATTGGAATTCTGATGGTGACTCTTGTTCCAACAGCTTGGCCATTTTCTTCCAAATCTTCGTAATTCACACCGATGGTTGTTTTGAGTTTTTCTTGCATCATTTCCAAGCGCTTTTTAATAGAGCTAATAGCATATGATTTGTGACTAGCACTTCTACTTTGATTGATTTTTTTAGATGCTTTTCTACCAATTCCGTTGTCTTCAATCACACAAGTAAGTGTATCTGAAATAGTGATTTTTACATCCAGCTCACGATCGGTTTCTTTGTGGAAAAGGCCATGTTTCAGTGCATTTTCAATAAACGGTTGAATTAGCATAGGAGGGATGTACTTATCTGGAACTTCATTTGGAGCTTTTATTTGATAATTGAAATCTTCTCTGAATCTTAGCTTTTCTAAATTCAAATACGTTTCAAGCGATTCAATCTCTTTTTCAATCGGAATAAATTCTTGCTCAGAAGCATTGAGCGTTTCTCTGATTAACATCGCAAATTTGTTGATGTAATCGTAAGAGCTATCTACGTCTCCATGCAACACCAATGTTTGGATGGAATTCAGCGCATTGAAAATAAAGTGTGGATTCATCTGCGCCTGAAGTGCCTTCAAGTTCGAGGCTAGAATTTTATCGTTTTTACTCAGTTCCAGTTGATGATATGCTTCATCCAGTTCTTCTTTTTGTTTTCGAATGGTACGTAAACGGAAGAAATTCAACACCAATGCAATGCTGATTAAAACTAAGATTGCAGCAACAGCCCAAATGATGATGTTTTGTCTGGATTCACGTGCAGCGGCAATTGCTAATTGGGCTTCATGCTCAGCTTCATCAACAGCTTTTTGTTTTTCGTACTCGTATTCTATAGATTGCTTTAAAGCTTGGTTTTTAAGGTTTTCATTGCGGAGTGTATCTTTCAGATTATTAAACTCCAACAAGTATTTATTGGCTTCTTTATACTTATTGGTTTGCGTGTAAATCTCTGCCAGTAAACCAGCGGCATCGCTCAGTTTATATTTTAAGTCCAACTCTTTAGTGATACGATAAGCTTCCTTTGCATTTTTTTCAGCTTTAGTAAAATCACCTCGCTTCAGATCATTTTGAGCAAGTGAGTAAAGTCCTTGTACTAAATCTTGTGGTCGATTAGCATTTTCAGCCAACCTAATGATTTCGGTAAAGTACATCTCGGCAGAATCAAGTTGACCTTGTTTTGCAGCTATTCTACCCAATACATCCAACCCGTTTATTTTGTCAGCTCCTGCTTTTGCTTCATCTAAAAGTTGAATGCCTTTTAGACTCAATTCGCGAGCTTGTTCATAATCTTCCTGATATAAATACATGGTTGCTAAAGTGGTAGATGCAAACCCTTCAAGGCGTTTATCACCAGTGCCTTTAGCTAACTGTAAAGCACGTTTGTAGTGATCCATTGCTTCCTCTTTATTGCTCAAGCTTGAGTGGATATCTCCCAAACTCATAGACAAATGAGTCAAACCAGTGGAGTCGCCACTTGCCTCAGCTAGGCGGAGTGATTTGTTGAAATAATCAATGGCTACTTGTACCCGTCCTCGTTCCTCATTAATGAGTGCAATAGCGTAAAGCATTTTGCCTTGGCCTTTCTCGTCATCACTTTCTTCAAATGCTTTTAAGGCTTTTAGATAGTGTTGTTCAGCAATATCAAAATCACTTTGAATATCGTGTAAGTAACCTTGATTGGCGTAGGCTACACCCTGATAATGCAAGTATTTGTTGCGGAGTTTTTGGTTATCAATCTTATTTAAAGCATCCGTTGCCTGCGATAAAACCACTGAATTATACCGAGGCCATACATCATCGTTCCAGCATTCTTCTACCAGTTCTACTAATATGGCGAGTCTATTTGTGTCTTCAGTTGCTTGGTGATAGCTTTCTATTTTAGATAATACAAGTATGCTGTCATCTCCACTGAGTTCAAAATGGTTGAGTGAATCAATTAGAAAGTATGTTTTATCAGAAAAATCTTGTTGAGCATAGCAAAGCTGTATGCAGAGTAAAAAGCATAGGGTATTCAATAAAAACTTCATGGTTCGGCAAGACTTATAATGCGCTTGCGAAAATAGGTGATTAGGATGAGTTTAATTCAACTCTTTCCATAGTGTGTTAAACTCGTGGATGAACGCCTCAACCAATGTTTTGTCTTGAGTAAGAATTATATTTTCATGGTTGTGAGATGCTGCCGATCTTGTCCAGTTGTAACTTCCTGTAATCAACTTTTTGTTATCAAATAGCGCAAATTTATGATGCATGTGAGCGCTAGTATTATCCATAGTTACAGGAATGCCTGCTCTTTCCATTTCTTCAATGTCAGATCCTAAATCAAAAGATTTATCGTTGTCAGTTATTATTTTAACGTCTTTACCCAATCTGTGTGCACGGATTATTTCTTCTGTGATATCATCATCACTAATTGTGAAAACACATATTCTTATGGTTTTGTTAGCGAATCGAATAGCATTACAAATGGCTTCTCTACACGAAGTTCCTGGGCTAAATCGTGCACTTGAGTTGTGTTCGTTAGTATTTGTTTCTGTAGCTATAATCAACTTAGAGATTTCATAGAACCATTCAATTTGTTGTTCACTCGAAGCGTTCCACTTATTTTCAAAAAGTAAATCTCTAACTTTTGATAAGAAAACTGTTTTATCATGTTCATTCAATGAGATAGATTGAATGATAGATTTTAAATCTCTTTTTTCTTGACGAGATAATACTCGGTCTGATAAGTAGGAATTTATCTCATTTACAAGGCTACTAATTTTATCAGCCATATTTACTGTAGGTTACGTTTTAGTAATCTGATTTCGCTCTCAAGGTTTTCTAATTGTTTCGTTAAATCCGATCTATTGCTAATATTATTAGATATTAGCTTTTCTAGTTGCCAAATGGCTTTTATTTCTTTCGCTGGAATAGAGGTTGCATAGTAATTGGGGTTGAAAGGTGTGAGTTCAAGAGATGATAAGTTCTTCTGATTTACCTCTCGAATGAGGATGTCTTGATCTGTTTCAAAAATGTAAACCTTACCAACTTGAACATTTGAAGGAGATAGCTTTTCAGGTTTAATACCTATTAATATATCATTGGTGTTTATTCCTGATTCATTATAAAACATGGAGTTGTCTGTGATTTCAATAGCAATGTAATTGAATCCCTTATTCATAGGTAGTGTGATCTGATCCTTAACTTCAGAGAGTTTTCTTTCTTTTAAATACTGCTTCCGAATATTGGTTGATATATATGGAATCTGTACTAAGTCAACAGGTACAGTAGAGGGAGTCAGGTTGTGTTTGGTGTCGTTAGCTAAATCTTCCCTGAATATGTCAAACCGATATAAATCATTAACGGAAAGCTCTTTTGTAAGCAAATCATCTGTGCTTATGCCAAAATAATTAGCTATTTCAATAACCGTGTTGATTTTTGGTTCAGCTCTACCTTCTTCATAAGCTCCAATACTTGCTCTTTTTAGTTCGAATAAGTCGGCAAAGTCGCTCTGATTAAGGTTTTTGACGCTTCTTATCTTGCGTATGTTATTTCCGATTTTTGACATTTCTCAAAAAATAATTACTAATAATATTAGCAAAACTAAAATATTTAGTATATTGTAAGCTCAAAGCTAATTAAATTGTCAAACATGCAAAAAGAAGAAAGGAAAATGTGTTCTCCCCTCACTAACTAAAAGTGCTATATTGTAAGCTGTTACTTAGTCCACAATCTACGTAATTATTAACCATAAACTTAAAGCATAATGAGTGATCATTTTGAAAAGGTAAAATCCTTTTTATTAGACCTAGAGTATAATATCTCGCATCAAGATGCATCCGAAGGAGTATTTGTAGTTGAAGATGAGTCTGTAGGGATACGAAATCTGGTGGTGGTTTGTGCCTCGCCAATACTAATCATGGAGCAATTTCTATTTGAGTTGAAAGAAGGAAACAATGATGTTTTTAAAAACCTCCTGATAAAAAATCGTGACATCGTACATGGAGCATTTGCTCTTGATGAAACGGGTAAGAAAGTCATATTTAGAGACACGTTACAGTTAGAAAATTTAGATCAAAATGAATTGGAAGGTTCAATCAATTCATTGAGTCTATTACTGAGTGAGTACTCTGACGAACTAATCACATTTTCAAAATACTAATATCTATGATTATGAATATTCTAAGAAGACTATTTACTATAGGTAAGGCAGAAGCGAATTCTGCTGTCGATAAGTTAGAAGATCCTATAAAAATGACGGAACAAGGAATCCGTGATTTGAAAGAAGATTTAGACAAAGCCTTACATGCTTTAGCCGAAGTAAAGGCGCTGAGCATTAGAGCTAGAAATGATATTGAATTGTTTGAGGATAAGTCAAAAGATTACGAACAGAAAGCAATTCTTTTGTTACAACAAGCTCAAAAAGGTGAGTTGAGTGCTGAAGAAGCTGATCGTTTAGCAAGTGAAGCTTTGGTTAAGAAAGAGGAAAACTTGAAACACTTAGAAAGATCTAAATCTGAAAAAGTGAAGTTTGATGAGTCTATTGAAAATATGGATGGAAATATCAAACGATTGAGATCTCAAATTAGCCAATATGAAAATGAGCTTCGTACGCTTAAAGCTCGCGTAAAAGTGAGTTCGGCTACAAAGAATATCAATAAACAAATGGCTCAAATTGATTCATCAAGTACTGTTTCAATGTTGGAGCGCATGAAAGAAAAAGTAGCTCAAGAAGAGGCTTTGGCTGAGAGTTACGGAGAGATTGCTAATGAAAGTAGATCTGTTGATGATGAAATCAACAAAGCTCTTGAAGGAGCAAGTGCGAGTAAAGCTGGTGATGAATTAGCTGAACTAAAGAAAAAATTAGGTATTACTCCTGAAGGAGGTAATGCGGAATAATAAAAACAATGACTGAATTCCTACACTTCATATTTAACTGGGCAAATGCAATTCCAACAGCTTTGCTGGTTTTTATCATATTTTATTGGGTAATCGTGATACTCGGTTTTTTGGGTACAGATTTCTTAGATTTTGATTTAGACTACGAAGCAGACATTGATCTTGATGCTGATGCAGAAATGGATGTGAACTCATCTTCTGTTGGAGTTAGCTGGATCAACAACGTGTTGCTATTCTTTAACTTAGGAAAAGTTCCGCTAATGATTTGGTTGAGCTTTCTCGTTATACCGCTCTGGTTAATAACAATCAATATCAATGGGGTTTTAGGGATTCATAATTTCTTCCTCGGGTTGGCTGTTTTTTTACCCACACTTTTTGTTTGCTTGTTTATAGCTAAAATTCTCACTTGGCCTTTTGTTAAGTTCTTCGGGAATATTGATAAAGACAGCAAAAAGAAAGAGATCATTGGTAAAGTGGGAGTTGTTACTCTTCATGCTGATGATGTTAGCAAGGGACAGGCTGAGGTTAATTACATGGGAACCTTTTTGAGGTTTTATATTAAAACGAGAGAAGGGGTTAAAGTGTCTAAAGGAGATCGTGTGTTATTCATTCAAATGCTTTCTGAAGAAGAGGGAGTTTACTTGATAGAGCCCTACAATCAGATTGATTAATCAAATACTCAATTAACTAACTAAAATGGAATCGTTATTTCAAAATTCACTGATCACCAGCATTATTGTTGGGGTTGTATTAGTACTTGGGATCCTGGCAATGGTTGCCCGCTTTTACCACAAAGCGTCTCAAGGTCAAGCTTTGGTTCGTACTGGAGTTGGTGGTATTAAAGTATCATTCAATGGTATGATTGTGGTGCCGGTACTGCACCGCTTAGAGATCATGGATATCTCGTTAAGTACCATAACTATTGAACGAGAAGGTAAAGATGGCCTGGTGTGTAAAGACAACATGCGTGCTGATATTAAAGTGGCCTTCTTTGTTCGTGTAAATGAAATGGTTGAAGATGTTAAGAAAGTGGCTCAATCGGTAGGTTGTAGCCGTGCTTCAGACAAAGAGTCTTTAAGATTGTTGTTTGATGCTAAGTTTTCTGAAGCATTAAAAACTGTAGGTAAGAAATTCGACTTTGTAGATTTATACAATCAAAGGGATGAGTTCAGAAAAGAAATCATCAACATCATTGGTACAGACTTAAACGGTTATGTGTTGGATGATGCAGCAATCGATTTCTTAGAGCAAACACGTTTAAGTGCGCTTGATCCAAATAATATTTTAGATGCTGAAGGTATCAAGAAAATTACTGAAATCACATCTAATGAGGCTGTTAAAGCCAACTTTATTCAGCGTGATAAAGAAAAAACAATCAAGCAACAAGATGTTGAGGCTCGTGAAGCAATCTTGCAGTTAGAGCGCCAATTGGCTGAAAGTGAAGAAAAGCAAAGACGTGAGGTTGAAAGCGTAAAAGCTCGAGAAGGAGCAGAGATTCTTCGAGTGCAACAAGAAGAAAGATTAAAATCTGAGAGAGCCCGCATTACTACTGAAGAAGAAGTGATGGTGGCTGAAGAGAACAAGCTCCGTCAGGTTATTGTTGCTGCTAAAAATAAAGAGCGTACAGAAGCAATTGAAACTGAAAGAGTAGAAAAAGATAGAGCGCTTGAAGCTACAGAGCGTGAGAAAATAGTTACACTGGCTCAGATTGAAAAAGAAAAATCTGTTGAAACTGAGAAGAAAAATATTCAAGAAGTTATTCGTGAACGTGTTGCTATCGAAAAGACTGTAGTTGACGAAGAAGAAAGAATCAAAGATACTCGAGCATACGCTGAAGCCGATCGTACTAAGAAGGTGGCTCTCACTAAAGCTGAACAAGAAGCAGAGTCTGCATTGGTTCAAGAAATCAAAAAAGCAGAAGCTGCTAAACAAGCTGCTGAATTTGTGGCTAAACAAAAAATTATTGATGCTGATGCTGAACAGCAATCGTCTATTCAACGTGCAGAAGCAATTAAAGTATTGGCTGATGCCGAGGCTTCTAAATTTGCGGCATCTGGTTTAGCTGAGGCTAAAGTAATGCAGGCTAAAGCCGAAGCGAGAGAGAAAGAAGGGGAAGCTGAAGCTTCAGTTCTTGAAGATCAGGCATTAGCAGAAGCTAAAGGTATTGAGGCTAAATCTCATGCTGAAGCAGAAGCTGAATTGAGAATTGGTAATGCTAGAGCAGAGGTTGAAAAATCGAAAGGTTTAGCAGAGGCTGAGGTGATTCTGAGAAAAGCAGAAGCTGATAAAGAAAAAGGATTGGCAGAGGCTAACGTAAACAGAGAGTTATTCAATGCAGAGGCAGAAGGTATCGACCGTAAAGCTGAAGCGATGAAGAAACTGGACGGTGTTGGTAAAGAACACGAAGAATTTAAACTTAGATTGGAGAAAGAGAAAGAAGTTGAATTGGCTCAAATCAACATCCAAAAATCAATTGCTGATGCTCAAGCAGAAGTGTTATCAAGTGCGCTTGAATCGGCTAAGATTGATATCGTTGGTGGTGAATCTGTATTCTTCGATAAAATTGTTGGGGCAATTACTACTGGTAAAACTCTTGATAGAACTGTAAATAACAGCGAAATCTTTACCAAGGTTAAAACCCAACTTTTGGATGATCCGAACGGAGCTACGTTGGTAGATCAATTACGTTCAATTTTTGCTGAATCTAAGATTGATTCTGAAGATTTAAAGAATCTATCAATCGCGGCTTTGGTGTCGAAAATGATGACTCAAACCAACGACCCATCTAAACAAAGTGTATTGCAACAAATTCTATATCTAGCTAATAATGCTGGTTTAGGAGGAGCAAAACCAAGTGATCTAGGAATCACTGAATAATTGATAAATTCCATTGTGTGAGGAAGGCTTGAAAAAGTCTTTCTCACTTATTTCAGACTCAGATCTTCACTTGAGTCCAATTATTTTATTCCATCTAACATGTCAATGGAGCAAGAACAATCAGAGCAATCAAGCAACATCTCTCTTGAAAGCGGCACGTATGAAATAATTCGTGAGCGTTTGCAAAAGCATGGTGGAGAGCTTAGAAATCGACTAAATAAACTCAACGAAGCACGTAAAGAAGTTTTTGGTTCTATTGAAACAAAACTGGTTTCAACAGAACGAATCACTACTGAGAATAACTGCTTAGCTAGAGATATTATTTCCCTTGGAAATAATCGATTTTTATTTGGCTATAATGTGCATATGGGGCTTAAGTCAGAAACCCTGGTTTCTGATGTGATAAGTTGTTACTCATATGACAATCAGTCAAATACTTTTCAGAAAATAACGGCTTCTTTCTTGAAGAATGAAGCTTTTGTTGCTGATTTTGCTAATCTATATAAGTATTACCGAGAAACTCGATTTGTCAAATTTGCCGAGATAGGTCAGTTCATTTTTATGGTTTTTCAGGTGGGTAAAACCACCGAGGATATCAAAACATTCAAGTGGGCAATTAATGATGGCGAGTTGGTTTATGTGGATAACCGCAGCGATCATGAGTTTCGTTTCCCAAATCAGCATGAGTTTCAATGGCAAAAGGTAACGCGCGATATGCAGCGCAATGGAAAACATCCACACTTTTCCATTCAAGACCGTGTGTTTGTTGAAACCACTGAAGGCGACCTAACCATAAAGGTTGAAGATAATACAGATACTGGAAAGGGTATTTACAGCGAAAAGGTTGAGGATCCGGATCAAACACTTGATGACGCAGAAATTTATTTTGCCATCATTGGGAATTTAATCGCCTTAAAAATCAAGCCATATCAAGAAAAGCAATTCCGCTATTTCGTTTACAATGAAAAGATTCAACAGGCTGTTCGAATAGATGCTTTAGAGGATAGCTGTGTTTTATTGCCCGATGATCAAGGGATAATATTTGCGAAAGGATATTACATTCAAACTGGTGAGGTTAAGCTGTTTGATATCCAGTTAGAAAATATGTTGTTTGAGAAACGTATTCCATCTCCCAATGGTGAAGATTTCATGTATGTTTTCTATCAGCCGGCAACAGGGGTGTATAATTTACTTTCTTACAACATCATTGAGCAAGAAGTAGCAACGCCAATTATATGTAATGGTTATTCCATTTTTGATGACGGTGAAATGGTGTTCTTCAAAAGTGAAGAGGAACAAAAAAAGCATCACGTACTTCAAATCTGGCAAACGCCATTCTATTCTCCAAACAAGACTATTGAAGTTGAGAATCAATCATACTTATACAAGCTCGGAAATAAAGAGGTTGTGCGTGCTATGGCTGAGTGCCAAGAGCTCATTAAGTTGATTAACAAAGAAGATAGTTATGCCAATTTGTATATCGATTTAGTAAAGGTTGCAACTGATGTTATTGATGCTTATCACTGGCTCAATCATGAAGAAGCGTATCAGATTAAACAGCCTTTAACTGAGATTAAAAATGCAGCTTCTTCGGCAATTGAAGAATACGAAAAGGTTGTTCGAATTAAAAAGAATACTAGGGAAAGATCGAACGAGGTTTTTGCAAAGAGTGATGAAATTATATCGCTTGCAAAACGAGGGGAATCGGCTAGTATTCAAGATTTTGTTGATCGTTTAGGAAGGTTAAGAACTGCTAGGGGTGAAATCATTTCACTCAAAGATTTAAGGTATTCCGATCTCGAAAAAATAGACGGATACGAAAAGCAACTGATTGAGATTACTGAGCAAGTTTCGCAACAAACTGTCAAGTTTTTACTGAAAAAAGAAGCGCTACAGCCCTACGAAGTTCGTGTAGAGAAATTAAGTGCTTCGGTAGATCAGTTGGCTAAAGTTGTAGAAGCTAAAAAGCTCGAAGAAGATATCCTCAAGGTTTCCAAAGAATTGGAAATGCTCATTGAGATTGTGAGTAATCTCAAAATAGAAGATGCCACTCACACCACTCGAATTATCGATTCCATTTCTGGTATTTACTCCAAATTCAACCGCATCAATGCCGCGTTAAAGAAAAAGCGCAAAGAGTTGATGGGTAAAGAAGGTGAGGCTGAGTTCAATGCGCAATTGAAGTTGGTAAACCAGGGGATGACAAATTATTTGGATATCAGTGATTCTCCTGAAAAATGCGATGAGTATTTGAATAAGCTCATGGTTCAGCTCGAAGAGTTGGAAGGACGTTTTGCTGAGTTTGAGAATTTCTTGTCTAAAATCAATGAGAAGCGAGAAGAGGTTTACAATGCTTTCGAATCAAAGAAAGTCTATCTGAGTGAAGCGAGAAATAAAAAGAGTTTATCACTGCAACAATCTGCAGAGCGTATTATTTCAGGTATTCAAAAAAGACTGAATAGCTTAAAAACGGTACAGGAAATAAACGCGTATTACGCTTCAGACTTAATGGTGGATAAAGTCCGCGATTTATCCAAGCAATTGCTAGAAATGGGCGATTCTGTTAAGTCAGATGATATCCAGAGTAAACTGAAATCTGCTTATGAAGAAGCA
>MDTF01012604.1_pt1 | contig 20892 bp, 21 predicted proteins | sample 811191 | NCBI WGS metagenome assembly MDTF01 (sample SAMN05326649, study PRJNA326480) | marine metagenome | isolation source: seawater | place: Southern Ocean | collected 2011
GGAAATGAGTCCATATGATTTAACTAAAGCAAGGATAACTTATAGATATTAAAATTATGAAAGTTAGAGCATCAGTAAAGAAAAGAAGTCCCGAATGTAAGATAGTACGAAGAAAGGGTACTCTTTATGTAATTAATAAAAAGAATCCTAGATTCAAACAAAGACAAGGATAAAATTATGGCAAGAATTTCAGGGGTTGATATACCCAAACAAAAAAGAGGAGTAATAGCTTTAACCTATATTTTTGGAATAGGTAGAACAAGAGCTAAGAAAATTTTAGAATCAGCTAAAGTAAGTGAAGACAAAAAAGTATCTGATTGGAATGATGATGATACTGCAAAAGTTAGAGAAGCTGTTGGTGATTTCAAAATTGAAGGAGAGCTTAGATCAGAAAATCAAATCAATATCAAAAGATTAATGGATATTGGTTGTTATAGAGGAATTAGACATAGATCGGGATTACCATTAAGAGGTCAAAGAACTAAAAATAATTCAAGAACAAGAAAAGGTAAGAGAAAAACAGTTGCTAATAAAAAGAAAGTAACTAAATAATATTCATTATGGCTAAATCAGTATCTAAAAAAAGAAAAGTAATAGTTGAATCGTTTGGAGAAGCTCATATAAATGCTTCATTTAATAATATTATTATTTCGTTAACTAATAAAAAAGGTGAAGTTATTTCATGGTCTTCTGCAGGTAAAATGGGATTTAGAGGATCGAAGAAAAACACTCCTTACGCTGCACAATTAGCTACGGAAGAAGCTGTTAAAGTTGCTCATGACGCAGGTATGAGAAAAGCTAAGGTTTATGTTAAAGGCCCTGGTAATGGTAGAGAATCTGCGATTAGAACTATACATAACAATGGAATTGAAGTTACAGAGATATTTGATGTAACTCCAATGCCTCATAATGGGTGCAGACCACCTAAAAGAAGAAGAGTTTAAAATAATAATTAATACATTTTTGTCGAAGGAAAGACCTTAATTCACAAAAATCAAAACAATAATAATATGGCAAGATACACCGGTCCAAAAACCAAAATTGCAAGAAAATTTGGGGAACCTATTTTCGGAGCAGATAAATCTTTCGAAAAGAAAAATTATCCACCAGGACAGCACGGAAACAATAGAAGACGTGGAAAAAAATCTGAATACGCTATTCAGTTAATGGAAAAACAAAAAGCTAAGTATACATATGGTATTCTAGAACGACAGTTTAGAAATCTTTTCAAAAAGGCTAATCAAAGTAAAGGAGTTACGGGTGAAGTTTTACTTCAGTTATGTGAATCTAGATTAGATAATATAGTTTACAGATTAGGCATTGCATCTTCAAGAAGTGCTGCTAGACAGTTAGTTAGCCACAGACATATTACTGTAGGAGGTGTACTTTGTAATATTCCGTCAAGAATAATCAAAGCGGGAGAAGTTATAGGTGTTCGTGAAAAATCTAAAACTATTTCATCTGTTGAGAATGCATTATCTAATAATTCATCTGTTTATGAATGGATATCTTGGAATAGTGATAGAATGGAAGGTGCTTTCGTTTCTATTCCGGAAAGAGCACAAATTCCAGAAAACATTAAAGAACAATTAATCGTCGAATTATATTCGAAATAAAAAAAAACATTAATTATGCCAGTATTTAATTTTCAAAAACCAGACAAAGTTATAATGATTGATTCATCTGAATTCGAAGGCAAATTCGAGTTTAGACCGCTAGAACCAGGATATGGTTTGACAATTGGTAATGCTTTAAGAAGAGTTTTATTATCATCTCTCGAAGGCTTTGCTTTTACATCTGTCAAATTAGAAAATATAGACCATGAATTTTCATCACTTCCAGGAATAGTTGAAGATGTCACAGAAATAATTCTAAATTTAAAACAAGTTTGTTTGAAAAGACAAATTGATACAGTTGAAAATGAAAACGTTACTGTTTCAATTTTGGGACAAGAACAAATTTCAGCTGGTGATTTACAAAAATATATTTCAGGCTTTCAAGTTTTAAATCCAGATCTAATTATTTGTAATTTAGAAAAAAATGTAAGTTTTAATTTAGAGCTTACTATTGAAAAAGGTAGAGGATATGTGCCCGCAGAAGAAAATAAAAAAGTGGGTGCACCAATTGGAACTATTTTTATGGATTCAATTTTTACACCTATTAAAAACGTTAAGTATACTATAGAAAATTTTAGAGTTGAGCAAAAAACTGATTATGAAAAATTAGTTTTTGAAGTTATAACTGACGGTTCTATTCATCCAAAAGATGCTTTAACGGAAGGAGCAAAAACTTTGATACATCACTTTATGTTATTTTCTGATGAGAGAATTACACTAGAAGCTGATGAGATTGCTCAAACTGAAACATATGATGAAGAATCCTTACATATGAGACAGCTTTTAAAGACTAGATTGATAGATATGGATCTTTCAGTAAGAGCTTTAAATTGTTTGAAAGCTGCAGAAGTTGATACACTCGGTGATTTAGTTTCGTTTAATAAAAGCGATTTAATGAAATTTAGAAATTTTGGTAAAAAATCACTTACAGAATTAGAAGAATTGGTTATAGTTAAAGGCCTTAATTTCGGTATGGATTTATCTAAATATAAATTAGATAAAGAATAATTAAATATTATGAGACACGGAAAAAAAATAGCACATTTAGGGAGGAAAACTCCGCATAGAAAATACATGTTAGCTAACATGGCATGTTCTTTAATTGAACATAAATCTGTTAATACGACTGTTGCTAAAGCTAAAGCTTTAAAAAAATATATTGAACCATTAATTACTAAATCAAAGTCTGATTCAACTCACAACAGAAGAATTGTTTTTAGTTATTTGAAAAATAAATATGCTGTAACAGAGCTGTTTAGAGATATCTCTGTAAAAATTGGCGATAGACCAGGCGGATATACCAGGGTGATTAAACTTGGAAATAGACTAGGTGATAATGCTAGTATGGCTATGATAGAATTAGTAGATTATAATACTATTTATAATACTGAAAATGACTCTACTAAGAAAACAAGAAGAAGAAAAAAATCTTCAAAAAAATCTGATTTAGCAGTTGAAGAAACTGCACCAGTAGTTAAAGATTCAGCTCCAGTAGTTGAAGAAACAGCTCCAGTAGTTGAAGAGCCTAAATCTGAAGTTGAAAATAATGAAACAAATCAATCAGATTCTGATAAAAAAGAAACTGATACCTAAATTAATTATATTATTTATAATTTTTATCAATTATAAGGGATAAACATTCTGTTTATCTCTTTTTTTGTATTATTTTTGGAAACCATGAAAATTATCAAAAAATTGGAAAGAGCTTTTATTCTACTCGATGATGGCACTGTTTTTTTTGGTAAAGCACTAGGAGTTAAAGGTTCTGCTTTTGGTGAATTGTGTTTTAACACAGGAATGACCGGATATCAAGAAATTTTTACTGATCCTTCATACTTTGGCCAACTTATGGTTACTACTAATGCACATATTGGTAATTATGGGGTTAGTGATATAGATATTGAGTCTAATTCACCAAAAATATCTGGTTTGATTTGTAAAAATTTTAATCAAAATTATTCAAGACCAGCTGCTAATAATTCTTTACAAAATTTCTTTACAGATCATAATATTGTAGCTATTTCAGACGTAGATACCAGAGCTTTAGTCTCTCATATTCGTGATAATGGAGCTATGAATGCAGTCATTTCAACAGATATTAATTCTATTGATTCTTTAAAGTTAGATTTATCTAAAACTCCATCAATGGAGGGGCTTGAATTAGCTTCTAAAGTTTCAACTAAGGAACCATACTTTTTTGGAGATCCTGATTCTGCAATTAAAATAGCGGCTTTAGATCTTGGTATAAAATTAAATATTTTAAGAAATTTAGCAAAAAGAGGAGCGTACATTAAAGTGTTTCCTTACGATTCTTCAATTGAGGATTTGTCTAATTGGAATCCTGACGGTTATTTTATCTCTAATGGTCCAGGTGACCCAGAGCCATTATCATCAGCTATAACCCTTGCTAAAGAAGTTTTAAATCTTAATATGCCATTATTTGGAATATGTCTAGGACATCAAGTAATAGCTCTTGCCAACGGAATATCTACTTATAAAATGCATAACGGACATAGAGGAATTAATCATCCTGTAATTAACTTGATTACTGGAAAGGGCGAAATAACCTCTCAAAATCACGGTTTTGCGATTAATAAAAATGAAGCAGAACTAAATAAAAATATAGAAATAACACATTTACATTTAAATGATAATACTATTGCAGGAATAAATATAAAAAATAAAAATTGTTTTTCTGTTCAATATCATCCTGAGGCAAGTCCTGGTCCCCACGATTCAAATTATCTTTTTGATCAATTTATTGAACTAATAAAATCTAATATTAATGAGTAAAATCAGTAAAATTAAAGCTAGACAAATTTTTGATTCCAGAGGAAATCCCACTGTTGAAGTAGATATAATAACTGAAGATGGTATCTTGGGAAGAGCAGCTGTTCCATCTGGTGCTTCTACTGGTGAACACGAAGCCGTTGAGTTAAGAGATGGTGGTAAAAATTACATGGGTAAAGGTGTTTTAAATGCTGTTTCAAATGTAAACAACATCTTAGCTAAAGAATTAATCGGTCTTTCAGTATTTGATCAAGAGAATATTGATAATTTGATGATTAAAATTGATGGAACTCCAAATAAAGCAAAATTGGGAGCTAACGCAATTTTAGGAGTTTCTCTAGCTCTTGCTAAAGCGGCAAGTAACTCTAAAGGAATTTCTTTACACACATATATTTCAAATAATACTAGTACTACACTTCCAGTTCCAATGATGAATATTATTAACGGAGGTTCTCATTCTGATGCACCAATAGCTTTTCAAGAGTTTATGATTATGCCAGTTGAAGCTGAAAGTTTTACTCAAGCAATGCAGATTGGTTCAGAAATTTTTCACAACCTAAAGAAGATTCTTTCTGATAGAGGTTTGACAACTTCAGTAGGAGACGAGGGCGGTTTTGCTCCAAAACTTGACGGTACAGAAGATGCTTTAAATACAATTATTAAAGCTATTGAAAAGTCTGGATATCAAGCTGGAAAGCAAGTTATGATAGCTTTAGATTGTGCTTCATCTGAATTTTATGAAAATGGAATGTATGATTATTCGATTTTTGAGGGAAAAGAAGGTAAAGTACTAACATCAAAACAACAAGCCGAATATTTAGCTGATTTATCATCTAAATATCCTATTGTATCAATTGAAGATGGAATGGATGAAAATGATTGGGACGGCTGGGCACATTTGACTAAAATATGTGGAGATAGAGTTCAAATAGTAGGAGATGATCTGTTTGTTACTAATGTTGAAAGATTAAGTAATGGAATAGAAAATAATATAGCTAACTCAATTCTAATAAAAGTTAATCAGATTGGAACTCTTACAGAAACAATAAATGCCGTAAATATGGCGCATGAAGCAGGCTTTACTTGCGTGATGTCCCACAGATCTGGTGAAACAGAAGATAATACTATTGCTGATTTAGCCGTTGGATTAGCTACAGGACAAATTAAAACTGGTTCAGTTTCAAGAAGTGATAGAATTGCAAAATATAATCAATTATTAAGAATTGAGGAAGAATTAGGAGATAAAGCAGTATATCCTAAAAAAGAAGCTTTTAAAGTTGAGTTTTAAAAGTTTCATTAAATTTAAACTATTATTATAATGAAAAATAAAGCAACACTTAATATTAATAATAAAATTCATGATTTAGATTTAATTACTGGATCTGAAAATGAGGTTGCTTTGGATATCAGTAAATTAAGATTAGATGCTAATTTAATCACATTAGACGCAGGTTTCAAAAATACTGGGTCTTGTCAAAGTGCTATCACTTTCTTAGATGGTGAAAAAGGTATCCTAAGATATAGAGGCTATTCAATTGAAGAATTAGCTAATAAAGCAGATTTTTTAGAGGTAGCTTATTTGTTAATATTTGGCGAACTACCTACCAATCAACAATTTGAAAAATTTTCTGATGATATTAAAGAAAGATCAATAATTGATGAAGACTTGAGAATTATATTAAATAGTTATCCTAAATCTGCTCATCCTATGGGTATTCTTTCCTCTTTAACAAGTGGACTTGTAGCTTTTGATCCCTCTGCAGTCGATATAGATAATGAGGAAGATATGTATGACGCCATCTTAAATTTATTAGCTAAAATTCCTGTTTTAGTAGCTTGGGTATACAGAAGAAGAAAAGGATTGCCTCTTGAATACGGAGATACTTCTTTAGGTTATGTCGAAAATCTTGCAAAGATGATGTTTCAAAGACCTAATAAAGAATATATTCAAAATAAAACTGTAGTTAGTGCTTTAAATAAATTATTGATTTTACATGCTGATCACGAACAAAATTGTTCTACATCTACAGTTAGAATAGTTGGTTCATCTTACGCAGGATTATTTGCATCAGTTGCAGCTGGAATATCGGCTCTATGGGGAAGATTACACGGAGGAGCTAATCAAGCTGTAATAGAAATGCTTGAAGCTATAAACGAAGATGGTGGAGATACAAAGAAATATATGTCTAAAGCTAAAGATAAGTCTGATCCATTTAGACTTATGGGTTTTGGTCATAGAGTGTATAAAAATTTTGATCCAAGAGCTAAAATAATTAAAGTTGCTGCTGATGAAGTTCTTAAAGATTTAGGAATAGATGATCCAATTCTTGATATAGCTAAAGGATTAGAAAAAGAAGCATTAGAAGATCAGTATTTCGTTGACAGAAAACTTTATCCAAATGTTGATTTTTATTCAGGAATCATTTATAAAGCTCTTGATATTCCAGCCGAAATGTTTACTGTTATGTTTGCTCTTGGAAGGTTACCAGGCTGGGTAGCTCATTGGAGAGAAATGAGATTAAGAAAGGAACCCATTGGCAGGCCTAGACAAGTTTACATTGGTGAAAATCTACGATCTTTTACAGAAATAAATTCAAGATAAACTTTTATTTTTTTAATTATGGAATTTTTAGTTAGTGGTGAAACTTCTAGGCTAAGATCGGTAATTATAGGTATAGCTGATAGCTCAGGTGATATTCCTGTTTTAAGTGAGCTTTACGATCCAAAATCAATTGAAAATTTAAAAAAAGGTACATATCCCACAGAATCAGATATGGTTAAAGAATTAGAAAATTTTGTCGATGTATTGAAAAAATATGAGGTTGATGTTTTTAGGCCTAAATTAATAAAAGATTATAATCAAATTTTTACAAGAGATATAGGTTTTGTAATTGATAATTTTTTTTTTAAATCAAATATTCTCCCTAAAAGAGCAAAAGAGTTCCAAGGAATAAGTTCGATTCTATCAAATTTTCGTAATAAAATAGTAACTATGCCACAAGATCTTCATATTGAAGGTGGAGATGTACTATACCATTCCAATACTATTTTTGTTGGTTATTATGACTGTGATGATTACAGTGATTTATTTACAGCTAGAACAAATAAAGCTGCACTGGACTATTTTATTGATTTTTTCCCCAAAAAAAATGTAAAAGGTTTTCATTTGAATAAATCATTAACTAACCCAAAAAAAAACATACTTCATTTAGATTGTTGTTTACAAATTATCGCTAAAAATAAAGCTATAATTCATCCTGAAGCATTTACTTATAAAAATGATTATTTATGGCTAGTAGATTTTTTTGGCAAACACAATATTTTTGAAATCTCTGAAAATGAAATGTATGAAATGACAAGTAATGTTTTGTCTGTTAATCATGAAACAGTTATTTCTCAACCTAAATTTAAGAGATTAAATAACTGGTTAAAAAATCATGATATAATAGTTGAAGAAGTTGATTTGTCAGAAGTTTCTAAACAAGAAGGACTTTTTAGATGTTCATCATTACCCTTAATTAGATATGATGAATAATATCCACTCAATTTTAATGGTAAGACCCTCAAGTTTTAGAACGAATTCTCAAACAGCTTTAAATAACTATTTTCAAAAAATCACTCACTTAAATGATGCGCAAGTCTTACAAAAAGCATGTCTTGAATTTGATAATCTAGTTAGTTTATTGCTTTCAAATGGAATTCCAGTAAATGTGTTTCAAGATGATTTAGTAAAAGACACACCAGATTCTATCTTTCCTAATAATTGGATAAGTTTTCACAAGAACAAAAGAATAGCAATCTACCCAATGTATGCTTACAATAGAAGACTTGAAAGAAATGATAAAATCATAAAATTTATTGAAAGCAAGGGAATTGAAATTGATTTTGTTAATGATTATAGTGATGCTGAAAATCATAATTTGTTTCTTGAGGGAACAGGGAGTATGGTTCTGGATAGATTAAATAAAAAATCCTATTGCTCTTTATCTGATAGAACATCAGAGAGTTTAGTCGATGAATTTTGTAATGAATTTAGTTATATGCCTATTGTTTTTAAGTCTTATCAAAGTATTGATAAAAAAAGAAAACTAATATATCATACTAATGTAATGATGTGTATAGCAAATAAATATTCGATAATCTGTTTAGAATCTGTTGATTCTAAAATTGATAAACAAATTGTTATAAAAAGCTTAAAAGATGATAACAAAGAAATAATTGAGATTAGCGAAATTCAATTAAATTCTTTTGCTGGTAATATGATAGAGTTAGTTTTTGAGAATAAAAGTTTTCTTGTTATGAGTACTCAAGCTTATAAATCACTTACTAAAAATCAAATTCACAAAATAGAAAAATTCTCAAAGATTATACATTCAAGTGTCGAAACAATAGAAAATTGTGGTGGTGGAAGCGTTAGATGTATGATAGCAGAAGTGTTTAATTAGATAATTTCAATTCACTTATTTTTTTAATAAATTCATGTTCGTTTTTCTTTTTGACGAATATTTTAATAAAATATTCGTCAATATATATAGAATAAACATTAGACTGCCCTTTGAACAATTTTAGTTTATAAAACGGAACTATTAGAGCAAAAGTTTCCAATAATGATCTAAAACTTATTATTATTCCTTTAGGTCTTAGTTCAATATTACACTGATTAGTATTATTGTCTAAGTTTAATAAATTATTAATTTTTGAATCTGTTTGCAATATAATGTACTTTGGAGAACCAATTCCCCCAAGTTTAATTCTTTTTAATATTGTAAAAGGATTACCTAAAAGATTATTAATTTCAGATTTAATTTTCGAATTATTATAAGAAATATTTCTTAACATTTAGTCAAATTAGTATTTTCAAATATAAACGAATCAAAAAAATAATTTATTCATTTTATAATTATATTTACTTGAAATTTATTTGATGAATATAAATTCAATTTTAAAGTCTAAACTCTCAGAATATCTTAAACTAAAGTATGATATTGATTTTAATGATTTTGAAATCCAAATTACTAGAAAAGATTTTGAAGGAGACTTAACAATTGTTATTTTTCCATTAGTCAAAGTTTTAAGACAAAGTCCAGCTAATTTAGGCAATGAATTAGGTTCGTTCATAGTAAATAATTCTAAACATGTTACAGGATTTAATGTTATTCAAGGGTTTTTAAATCTTTCTATTTCATCATTTTATTATTTAGAATTTTTAAATAACTGTTTAAGAGATATTAATTTTGGATTTATAATTCCAGAACAAAATAGTCCACTTTATTTAGTAGAGTACTCATCTCCAAACACTAACAAACCTCTTCATTTAGGGCATATTAGAAATATTTTACTTGGGTATTCTATGTCAAATATTTTAGAAGCTTCTGGTAAAAGAGTTAATAAAACTCAAATTATAAATGACAGAGGGATTCATATTTGTAAATCAATTATTGCTTGGTTAAAATTTGGAGAAAATAAAACTCCAGAAGATATGAACGAAAAAGGTGACTTTTTTGTTGGAAAATATTATGTTCTTTTTGATAAAATCTATAAAAGAGAAGTTAAGGATTTAACTATTAGTGGTCTTTCAAAAATTGAAGCTGAACAAAAATCTCCAATCCTTGTTGAAGCTAAAGAACTATTAAGAAAGTGGGAAGCTGGTGATGAAGAGATTATTAATGTTTGGAAATTAATGAATGGATGGGTATATAATGGGTTTAATAAAACCTATAAGGATCTTGGAGTTGATTTTGACTCATTATATTATGAAAGTGATACTTACCTAATTGGAAAGGAAATTATTAATCATGGGTTAGAAAAAAAGATTTTTTATAAAAAAGAGGACGATTCTGTTTGGATTGATTTGTCTGATGAAGGTTTAGATGAAAAGCTATTATTAAGATCCGATGGCACTTCTGTTTATATGACTCAAGATTTAGGGACAGCCTATAAAAGATATAAGGATAATCCCAAAATGAAAGGATTAATTTATACTGTAGGAAATGAACAAGATTACCATTTTAATGTTTTGTTTAAGGTTTTAAAAAAACTTGGGTTTAAATGGTCAAATCATTTATTTCATTTAAGTTATGGGATGGTTGATTTACCCTCTGGAAAGATGAAAAGTCGAGAAGGTACAGTTGTAGATGCAGATGAACTAATTTCAGAAATGGTAAACAATGCTTCTAAATTATCTAGTGATCTTGGGAAGCTCGATGGATTGAGTAATGATGACAAAAATATACTAAATCACACGATTGGACTTGGAGCTTTAAAATATTACATACTTAAAGTTGATCCAAAAAAAAGAATTTTATTTGATCCAAATGATTCTATTGACTTTAATGGAAATACAGGACCTTTTATCCAGTATACATATGCAAGGATTCAATCACTTTTGAAAAAGGAAACATATGAAAATAGTTCTGTAAATGATAATTTAGAAATTAACACAAAAGAGAAACAGATATTAAAATTATTAACTCAATATCCAGACTTAATAAAATCTTCTGCTGATAATTTAAATCCTGCACTAATCGCTAATTACACATATGAACTAGTTAAGGCTTTTAATTCTTATTATCAAACTACAAAAATTTCGAAAATTGAAAATAATGAAGTCAAATTATTCCGATTAAGTTTAAGTTATAAAGTCGGTTTAATTATTAAATCTTCTATGCTATTGCTAGGAATAAAAGTTCCTGACAAAATGTAATTTAATAAAAATTTAATGTTTAATAATTTAACAGATAAGCTTAACTCAGCCTTAAAAGTCCTTAAAGGACAAGGAAAAATTACTGAAATTAATGTTGCGGAAACATTAAAGGAAGTTAGAAGAGCTTTGCTTGAGGCAGATGTAAACTTTAAAACAGCAAAAGAATTTACAATTAATATTAAAAATAAAGCCATAGGGCAAAATGTTTTAACAACTGTTAATCCAGGTCAATTAATGGTTAAAATTGTTAAGGATGAATTGACTCAACTTATGGGTGGTAGTTCGGAAGGAATTAATCTTTCTAGTTCATTCACAGTTATTTTAATGTCTGGTTTGCAAGGTTCAGGAAAAACTACTTTTTCTGGAAAATTATCAAAGTATTTAAAAACTAAAAAAAATAAAAATCCTTTGCTCGTTGCTTGTGATGTATATAGGCCTGCTGCTATTGAACAATTAAAAATTCTTGGAGAACAAATTGGAGTTGATGTATACAGTGATGAATTAGAACAAAATCCAGTAAAAATTGCTTCAGATTCAATTTTACATGCAAAAAAGAATGGAAAAGATTTAGTTATAATAGATACTGCAGGTAGATTAGCTGTTGATGATAAGATGATGAATGAAATTAAAAATATTCATAATGCGGTTAATCCTCAAGAAACTTTATTTGTTGTTGATTCAATGACCGGGCAAGATGCTGTTAACACCGCCAAAACTTTCAATGATATATTAAATTTTGATGGTGTTATATTGACTAAACTTGACGGTGATACTAGAGGAGGGGCGGCATTATCGATAAAATCAATAGTAGATAAGCCAATAAAATTTATTGGAACCGGTGAAAAGATGGATGCAATTGATATTTTTCACCCTGAAAGAATGGCAGACCGAATACTTGGAATGGGTGATATTGTTTCATTAGTTGAAAAAGCACAAAATGTTTTTGATGAAAAACAAGCACGAATTTTAAGTAAAAAAATTGCAAAAAGTCAATTTGGTCTTGATGATTTTCTAGATCAAATTAAAAAAATTAAGCAAATGGGTGACATTAAAGATATGGTAGGTATGATTCCTGGAGCGAGTAAAGCCGTAGGAGATGCTGAAATTGATAATGATTCATTTAAACATATAGAAGCTTTAATTTACTCAATGACACCAAAAGAACGCTCAAATCCCAAAATTATTGATAATAGTAGAAAGAAAAGAATATCAAAAGGAAGTGGATTAGAAATTCAAGAACTTAATAAGCTTTTAAAACAATTTGAACAAATGTCAAAAATGATGAAAATGATGCAAAGTGGAGGGTCAAATAAGCTTATGCAAATGATGAAAGGAATGAAATAAATAATTATGAAAATTATAGACGGAAAAGAAATATCGAATCAAATTAAACTTGAAATTAAAAAAGAGGTTGATCTAATTATCTCAAAAGGAGAAAGACCTCCTCACTTAGCAGCAGTTATTGTTGGAGAAGATGGAGCTAGTTTAACCTATGTTGGAAGTAAGGTTAGGTCGTGTAATCAAGTTGGATTTGAATCAACTTTAGTAAAACTTCCATCATCAATTACTGAAGACAAACTCATTGATCAAATTAATTTATTAAATAATAATAATGAAATTGATGGTTTTATTGTTCAATTACCACTTCCAAAACATATAAACGAAGAGAATATTTTAATGGCTATAGATCCTAACAAAGATGTTGATGGTTTTCATCCTACGAATTTTGGAAAAATGGCATTAAATATGGAGACTTTTATTCCAGCTACACCTTTTGGAATAATGGAACTTTTAAAAAGATATAAAATTGAAACCTCAGGAAAACATACTGTTGTAATTGGCAGGAGTCACATAGTTGGTCGACCAATTAGTATTTTAATGAATAGTAAAGGAAAAGCCGGGGATTCTACAGTTACTGTGGTACATAGTAGAACTTTGAATTTAGAAAGTTATACTAAAAATGCAGATATCATTGTTTCTGCTCTTGGAATACCGGAATTTGTAAAAAGTAATATGGTAAAGAGCGGAGTAGTTATAATTGATGTTGGAATAACTAGAGTTAAAGATGATAATTCAATAAAAGGTTACGTAATAAAAGGAGATGTTGATTTTGAGTCTATGAAATCTAAAGCTAGTTATATTACACCTGTTCCAGGTGGAGTTGGTCCCATGACAATAGCTATGTTATTAAAAAATACTTTGCTTTCTAGGAAAATTTCTATTTAGCAAATATTTGACTGGAATCTTTAAATGATTTAAATTCCAAAGCATTTCCTGAGGGATCTTTAAAGAACATTGTAGATTGTTCGCCTGTTAACCCTTTAAATCTTATATAAGGTTCAATAATAAATTCGATTTTTCTTTTTTTAAGTTTTTTTGCAAACTCTTGAAAAACTTTCCATTCCAATATAACTCCAAAGTGGGGTATTGGTACAATTTTTCCATCAACAGGATTAGAGTTTATATTTTTAATATTATTATCTAAATGAATCACAAGTTGATGTCCAAAGAAGTCAAAATCAACCCAATGATCACTACTTCTTCCTTCGTCACATTCTAATATATCTCTATAAAAGACTCTATTTTTTTTAAGGTTGTTTACAGGAATTGCTAGATGAAAAGGAGATAATTTGTTCATAATTTATATTTTAATTCCACCCGATCATAAATCTTTTTATTTTACTTTCAGGTGGAATATTAATGCTTTTAATAGTTTTATCTGTCCCTAATCTTAAATCTATAGGTAAATTTTGCTTATCAATAATGAAGTAAGCATCAATCTCATCTACGTATATAATTAAATTGTTTATCGTATTCTGTATAGAATTTATTTTATGATTTTTTTCAATCATCCCAAATGTACTTTCAGTATTTACTCCATTATATGTACTGAAAAGATCACTAACTATTTCAATAGTTTCAATAGTTTCTTTATTATCATGTTGATTTCTAGGAGTTAGGGTAAGTAAGTGATTTTTCTTAGTGTCAAAAATTAAATATTTATCATCACCAGAAAACATATAATCTCCTTCACCAATCCTTTTAACAATTGAATCATTTTTATAAATTGAATCTAGTTGTTGAACTTTAATTTCCTTATTTAATTTCCCAACTTTCCCTTTTTCAATCTTATATTCATTGGATGAGCATCCAACAATGAAAAATACTAATGATATTAATAGATGTTTCTTCATTATTTAAATTTAATTAAATGTAATAATTACTTTAAACACAAATTGATTTTATCTTATATATTTGCCAAGTGAATTTAAATAATGAAAAAGAATTAATAGACAAGGGTTTTCTCCTTCCTTTGATGGAATCCTTTTATACAATTCAAGGAGAAGGATACCATAAAGGCGCTGCTGCTTTTTTTATTAGACTTGGTGGTTGTGACGTTGGTTGTCACTGGTGTGATGTTAAAGAAAGTTGGGATTCTAAAATCCATCCTCCAACAAGTATTAACGATATTGTTATTAATGTTAAAAAAAGTTCTGATACTGTAGTTGTTACAGGTGGGGAGCCCTTAATGTGGGATATGAATCCAATAACTCAACTTTTAAAAGACAATAATATTAGTACTCATATTGAAACATCAGGTGCATACAAATTTTCTGGAAATTGGGATTGGATTTGTCTGAGTCCCAAAAAAAATAAAAATCCTCTCAATGAAATATATTCAAAAGCAGATGAATTAAAAATGATAATTTATAATTTAAATGATCTTAAATTTGCTGAAAGTGAATCAAAAAAAGTTTCTAATAGTTGTTTGTTATATCTTCAACCCGAGTGGAGTAAACGAGAAAAAATTATGCCCATTATTGTAGATTATGTAATGAAAAATCCTAAATGGAAAGTTTCTTTACAAACTCATAAATATTTAAATATACCTTAGTCATACAATAAATATTTTGCCCTGATATTATTAAATTTCTTTAAATCACTTTTCCAACTTTTTTTAATCTGTTTTTCATTTACACCTCCAATTATTTGTTTTTTCAAATCATATGTTCCTGCAAGTTTATCAAAGCTTTCTAAGAAAAAAGAAGTTTTATTTTCAGAATTATTATAAGCTAATATTAACCATTTTAAGCTTATTTCATTGAGTTTTTCATGTTTTCTTAAGTCTAATCCATAGCACTTAGAATTAATGTGTTTCGGGTGTTTTGCTCCGGCCATTGACTTAGGAGTAAAATTAAAATTATAATTCTTCCAATTTGGATTTCCAATTATTTGAAACTGTAAATTTGTTCCACGTCCAATACTGATACTAGTACCTTCAAATAAACATAGACTAGGATATAGGTTAATTGATTTTTGATTTGGTAGATTTGGAGAAGGTTTAACAGGAAGTTTATAAGTAACATTTCTGTTATAATTCTTCATTTGAATTACTTTTAAATCACATTTAACTTTACTTGCTAGCCAACCTTCATTGTTTATCATTAATGCATATTCTCCAATTGTCATTCCATGTACTATTGGAACTGGATGCATACCAATGAAACTTTTCAAATCTAGCTTTCTTACAGGTCCATCAACGTAATGACCATTTGGATTAGGCCTGTCAAGTACTATTAATTTAATATTGTTTTCAGCAGCAGCTTCCATAACATAGTGAAGAGTAGATATATAGGTATAAAATCTAGCGCCAACATCCTGAATGTCAAAAACTAAAACATCTATTCCGTTTAGTTGTTTGTTTGTTGGTTTTTTATTTTTTCCATATAACGAAATTATTTGGATTCCTGTTTTTGAATCAGTATTGTTATTAATTAATTCTCCTGCATCTGCTTCACCTCTAAATCCATGCTCTGGAGAAAAAATTCTTTTGATTTCAATTTCTAAAGAAATCAATGAATCAACTATGTGAATGTATTTTCCGTTTTTTCTCTTAATTAATGATGTATGGTTTCCAACTAATCCTACTTTTAAATTAGTTAAATCTTCAATGTAATTTTTTATTTCATTTCCTCCAACACTATGATAATTTGTAGTTTGAGAAAAAGAAAAGTTACATAATACATTAAATATCAAAAAAAAGGTAATTTTATGTATTTCTAAATTTAATTTCATAAATATGAGTTTTGAATCTTATATGGCTAAAAGATTTGTAAAATCAAAGCCATATAAAAATACCGTTTCATCTCCAATAATAAAAATATCAATATTATCAATTGTAATTGGAATTGTGATGATGATTATTTCTATATCATCAAGTATTGGTTTACAGAAAACTATAGAATCTAAGGTTTCTTCTTTTTTTGGAAATATATCATTATCAAACTTTGAGAATAATTCTTCTTTTTCATCAATAAATCCTTTTAATAACAATTTTGATTATAATTTATTAAGTAGTAATAATAGTATTAAATATTTTGAAAAAGTAGCTTACAAATCTGGCTTGATTATAAAAGGCAACAGTTTTGAAGGGGTTGTTTTAAAAGGAGTAACACCAGATTTTAATTGGGAAAATTTTTCAAATTATATTATTAAAGGAAGAGTTGTGTCTTTGAATAATGATATTTCTAATGAAGTAATAATATCTGAAAATTTATCAAAAAAATTATTAATTAATTTAAATGATAAATTTAAAGCTACTTTTTTTAAATCAAATTCTATCTCTGTTCCTAATGAAAGAATCTTTAAGGTCGTAGGAATTTATAATTCTGGACTTACAGAATTTGATGAAGTATATTTTTTAGGAGATATAAGACATATTCAAAAAATGAATAAATGGAATATAGATGAATTTGGAGGTATAGAGATATTTCTAAAAAAATATTCTTACACAAATGTTGTTTCTGTTGACTTATATAATCAAACTCCGTCTAAAATAAGTGTAATGTCTATTAATGAAAAGTTTCCGGAAATTTTTAATTGGATGTCTTTGTTTGACTTTAATGTTTTGTTAATAATCATTATTATGATTCTTGTTGGTGGTATCAATATGATTACGGCTCTTTTAGTTACTGTTTTGGAAAAAACAACAGTCATTGGTATTCTTAAAACTATTGGAGCTTCTAATAAATCAATTAGATCTATATTTTTAATTAATGGAACTTATTTAATAGGCTTGGGCTTATTAATTGGAAATTTGATTGGGATTGGAATAATATTTCTTCAAAACCTTACTGGATTTATAAAATTAGATCCTGAAACTTACTATGTATCTGAGTTTCCATTTGACTTTAATTTCATATCAATTGTAATATTAAACTTAGGAGTATTATTTTTTTGTTTTTTAATGTTAATAATTCCATCTTATATTATTACTAGAATCTCTCCCTCTAACTCAATAAGAACTAAATAAAGAATTTTACATTAATGTAATAAGAATGTATATTATTACATTTGCAACCTATATGAATTATTATAAAAATATATTAGAAACAATTGGAAACACTCCTCTCATAAAATTAAATAATTTAACAAAGAATATTGATGCTTTAGTTTTAGCAAAAGTCGAGTTTTTTAATCCAGGTAGTTCCATAAAAGATAGAATGGCTTTAAAAATGATTGAAGATGCTGAAGACGATGGTCGTTTAAAGCCAGGATATACTATAGTTGAGGGTACATCAGGAAATACTGGAATGGGTTTAGCGTTAGCTGCCATAGTAAAAGGATATAAATTAATATGTGTCTCGACGGACAAACAATCAAAAGAAAAATTTGATGTTTTAAAAGCTGTGGGTGCTAAAGTTATTGTTTGTCCAACCAATGTAAAACCTGAAGATCCAAAATCGTATTATTCAACATCAAAAAGAATAGGAGAAGAAACACCTAACTCTTGGTATGTTAATCAATATGATAATCCTTCAAATTCAATTGCCCATTATGAAACTACTGGACCTGAGATATGGAATCAAACAGATGGTAAAATAACACATTTTGTCGTTGGAGTTGGAACTGGTGGAACAATTTCGGGTGTAGCAAAGTTTTTAAAAGAAAAAAATCCACAAATTAAAATTTGGGGAATTGATACTTACGGATCTGTATTTAAAAAATATCATGAAACAGGAATTTTTGATCAAAACGAAATATACCCTTATATAACAGAAGGAATTGGCGAGGATATTATACCTAAAAATGTAAATTTTGATTTAATAGATGGATTTGAAAAAGTGACAGATGAAGATGCCGCAATTTATACAAGAAAACTAGCTAAACAAGAGGGTATTTTTGCTGGCAACTCTTGTGGAGCAGCTGTAAAAGGTGTTCTTCAATTAAAAAATAATTTTAAAAAAAATGATGTTGTTGTAGTTTTATTACATGATTCAGGAAGTCGATATATAGGAAAAATGTATAATGATGAATGGATGAAAAAAAACGGTTTTAGTTTAGATTAGATTTATGAATGATTTTATTATTAATAATTGCTCAAATAAATTAGATAATAATCTTTCACATTCAATACTCAAAAACAGTAACTCTTACAAATTTCATACTGAGCAAGATTACTACAATAAGACTCCACTTATTGAATTAGATTCTTTATCTAATCATTTAGGATTGAACAACATCTATGTTAAAGATGAATCCAATAGATTTAATTTAAATGCTTTTAAAGTTTTGGGTTCAACTTATGCAATTCATGAGATTTTAAAAATAAACTCAAATATTGATATATTTTGTACTGCAACTGACGGTAATCATGGGAAAGGCTTAGCATGGGCAGCTCAAAAGTTCAATAAAAAAGCAATTGTTTTTGTTCCAAGAGATACATCAAAAAATAGAATTAAGGCTATTAAATCATACAATGCGATTGTATATCAGCTTGATCTAAACTATGAAGAAACCTGTCTTTATGCATCCAATAAGTGTGATGAAAATGGCTGGCAGTTAGTTCAAGATGCTTCATGGAAAAATTATGAAGAAATTCCATCTCTGATTATGTCTGGTTATTTAACTCATTTTAAGGAAATTGAGTTTCCAACTAATAATAATTTTAAATCTAAATTTGATATAATTTTTTTACAATGCGGAGTAGGAAGTTGGGCTTCTTCATGTATTTGGTATTATTTAAATCATTACAAGGAACATCGTCCAAAAATAGTTTTGGTTGAACCTGAAGAATCATGTGGTGTTTTTGAATCTTTAAAAAATGGTAAAAGGATGTCTCCTAATACTTCATTTAATACTATTATGGCTGGGTTAAACTGTGGAATTCCTTCAAAAAATGCTTGGGAAATCATTAAGAATGGATGTGATGCTGTTATTAAGATCTCAGATGAAGAAGTTAAGACAGCGATGAGACAATTATATAATCCAATCGGGAATGATTTTAAAATAATCTCTGGTGAATCTGGAGCAGCTGGTTTAGCTGGATTGATTAAAGTTTTAGACCTCGAAAAATCTAATGATTTAAAAAAACAACTTAATTTAAATAAAGATTCAAAAATTCTTTTGTTTAATACTGAGGGTGATACAGATCCAGATAATTTTAATAAAATTGTATCAAAATTTAATTGAATACATCTTTTGGAAATACTATAATACTTTCTTGATAATTATTCCCAACGCTAGAAATTCCAAACAAATAATTATCAATAACTATTCCTTTTAAAGTAAATTCATTTATATCTCCAACAAACCTACTGTTTTCCCAAAAGGCTGAGGTGGTTTTTCTCCAATATATTTTATAACCTAGTATTTTAGAGTTTTTTGGTTTTTCCCATTTAAGCTTAGTAGAAGGTTTTACTGCTCCTCCAATTTTTACGTTATTTGGCTCTTTTGGACTCCAACCTAAGCTTGCTAAATTTATAGCATTTACTGCTGTTAATTTTTTTGCATATTTAAAATTAACTCCAGAAATAACATCTCCATATTCAATACCATTTTCAGTTCTAATATCTTGATGTTGTCTATTGTAATTTTCGTGAGCCTCCATTATTCTTACCCCAGCATATCCTAAATCATTAAATGGTCTGTGATGACCTCCTCTTCCAAATCTATCCAATCTGTATATCATCATTGGGTTCATTTCTGGCATATACTTACTAACTGTCTTATGAATATATCTTGCAAGCTGTCTTGAATTTCCATCAACTTCTCCACCATAAAACCTTCTCCTTTTAATAGAAACTTCTGATTCATTAGCTGGAGTTGGTTCAGAGAATATTCTAAAACTTAAATTATCAATTACTCCATCAACACCTTCAATATTTCCAATCATATCATTATTTAAAATTCCAATAATTTCCCAATTATTTTTTTTTGCGTGATTAGCTAACCCAGCACCCCCATATAGACCTTGTTCTTCACCAGATAATCCTACGTATATTATACTATTATCAAATTTATATTTGCTTAATACTCTTGCTGCTTCAATTACCCCAGCCATTCCAGAGGCATTATCATTTGCACCAGGAGAGGATGAGGTGTAGTCATTTGGATCACTAACTCTGCTATCAATATCACCACTCATAATTATGTATCTATTCGGATTTACTAATCCTCTTTGAATAGCAATTACATTATTAATCCAAACATCTTTGATTAACCTTCTTTTGTTTTTTATAAAATAATTTTTTTGATAGGAAACTTCTAGACAATTATCACAATTTTTAGAAATTTCTATAAAACTTTTTTTTATCCATCTTCTAGCTGCACCAATTCCTGTACTTTTAGATAATGTATCGCTAAGTGTATGTCGTGTCCCAAATGAAACTAGTTTCTTGATATCATTTTCAATTCTATATTCGGAAACTGAATCTATAATATTATAGTAATTTTCTTCGCTTTGCGAATAACATAAAGAAGTAAAAATAAAAATAGGTATGA
>MDTF01013499.1_pt1 | contig 20888 bp, 20 predicted proteins | sample 811191 | NCBI WGS metagenome assembly MDTF01 (sample SAMN05326649, study PRJNA326480) | marine metagenome | isolation source: seawater | place: Southern Ocean | collected 2011
GTACCACAGTAAATATTATGAAGACAAACATTTAAATGAATTTAGAGCCAAGCGAGAATCATTATATTAATCTAAAAGATTTACTACCAGTCATATACAAAAGAAAAATATTAATTTTATCTTCAACAGCTATTGCTGCTGCTTTATCAGTAATAATTTCACTATCCTTGCCTAACATTTATACATCTAAATCTAAGTTAGTTCCAGTTACCTCAGAAAATTCTCTTGCCAATAATCTTGGAGGCTATTCATCTTTAGCAGGATTAGCCGGCATTAATTTACCTAAACAAAAAATTAGTAAATCTACAGAGGCTATAGAGAGAATCAAATCTTACGATTTTTTTGTTGATGTGTTCATGCCAAGAATTAAATATGAAGACCTTGTTGCATATAAGGATTGGGATAAAGTAAGCAATATTATAATTTATGATGAACAAATATTCAGTAACGAAAAAAAATGGGTAAGAAATAGCAAGCCCGGAAAATATGCCAAACCCTCTTACCAAGAAGCATTCAAGATATACAGAAGAATACTTAGCATATCTGAAGATCAGCAATCCTCATTTGTATCAATTGAGGTAGAGCATGTGTCACCACATATAGCACAGGAATGGGTTGCACTGATAATTCTAAGCATTAATAACCATATGAGAGATATTGATAAAGAAGTGGCTCAAAATTCAGTTGATTTCTTAATTACAACTGCCAAACAAACAAATATAACTCAAATAAAATCAGTTATTTCACAATTAATTGAAAGCCACATTCAAACATTAACATTGGCTGAATCTAATAAAAATTATATATTCAAACCAATCTCATCACCAATTGTACCTGAAGAAAAAACCAAACCTCTGAGAGCTCTTATATCGATTTTTGGAACATTTTTTGGCTTCATTTTATGTATTTTTTATATTTTTATTGCCCATATCACTAAAAATAAAGAATATTAATATTCTTAAAATACCCATGAAACTATGAAAAAAATAGCCATCCTTCCAATAAGATCAGGCTCAAAACGTTTTCCTGGCAAAAATTTCATACCAATAATTGGCACATCATTATATAAAATAGTTTTGAAAAAAATCATAGCTGCTGGCATCTATGATGATATTGTAATAGCCACAGACAATCCCAAAAGAGTATCAAATGAATGCGCTGATTTAGACATTAAAATTTTTCATAGATCTGAGTTATCAAGTTCTGACTTTGCGCAATCTGAGGATGTTTTAAATGAGGTTATAAATTATTATAAAATTTCTAAAGATAGCTGGATTACTCTATTTCAAGCAACTAATCCATTTCTTAAATCCAAATATCTTATTCAGATGAACGAAGCAATTAACAAAAATAGTTATACCTCAGTTGCCACTTTTGTTTACCATAAAAGATTTACTTTAAATCAAGTACGAAGTGCAGATTTTTCTCGTAACAGAACGCAGGATTTAGTTCCTGAAAAACTTGAAACAGGTTTATTTTGGAGTGTTCAAGTGAAGGCATTTGAAGAATGCAAAAGTCGAATAACTCCTAATTGTTTTGAAATTGAGATACAGAAAGAAGATGATTGGGATATTGATGAAAAATCTGATTTTGACTCAATTAAATCAAGACTGGAATATGAGATATTGCGTGAAAAAAAGTTATATAAGTCAAGAGAAATCAAAGTATCTGACTTAGAAGAATATTATGAAAATCCAATCGATCAAGATGGAAATAAAAGAAATATGTTGAATGAAACTCAAGTGAGATTAGATTTTGCTAAAGACGAAATAATATCTTTAAAAAACTTACTCCTATCAAATATAGACACTGAAAAATTATCCGTATTAGATATAGGTTGTGGGACAGGTGTTATTTCATCACACATATTTAATAAGAATGCAGAAATTCATGGAATTGAGCCTTCTCTTGCAGCATGTAAAGCAGCAGAAAATCGATTAAATCATGTTCATCACGGTTATTATGAAGAACATACTCCAAACTTTGAAGAAGAAAAATTTGATTTTATAATTGCATTTCATGTTATTGAGCATGTAGATCAACCAAACCACCTACTGGATGAAATTTATAGAATACTTAAGCCTGGTGGGTATATTTTGCTATCAACACCTGATTTTGAAGGGCCATTGGCAAAGAAATTTGGAGATAAATTTAGACTTTTACATGACAAGACTAATCAAAGTTTATTTGGAACAGTTGGTTTATTAAATGCAGCTCTTTCAAGAGGATTCACACTTAACGATTTAATGTTTCCTTATATTGATTCTAAATCGATGACAGCAGAAAATTTACTTAAAGTTTTAGACACTGATAAAAATTATTCACCACCTTTTACTGGAAATGTCGTTTCGATGATTTTGCAGAAATAGTGATGCTAGTTTATGTTTTTTTAAAAGTTAATATAATTAAATAGCTTTAGGAGCAAATATGCAATTATTAATACCCGCAGCCGGGATGGGCAAGAGACTTGGAGCCGAAACCTCAAATAAGACCAAGGCAATGGTTGAGATTGGTGGTAAAACCTTGATAGAGAGATGCCTTGATGCAGCTGTTACAAATGAAATTAGTAGAATTATATTAATAGTTGGATACCAAAAAGAAAAGCTTAAAAACCTATTAGGGAATGACTATAAAGGTGTTGAGATAATATATGTTGAGAATAATGATTATGCATCAACAAACAATATCTACTCTGTTTTTCTTGCTAAAGATTACTTGATTGAAGATGATACTATTTTAATTGAGAGTGACTTAATTTTCGATCCAAAAATTTTAAATATGGTGTTTAAAAATAAAGCAGAAAATATAGCAGTAGTTGATAAATACAAAGCTTGGATGGATGGAACGGTTGTAAAAATAAATAATGATTTTTCTATAAGTCATTTTATACCCAAATCCAGTTTCAACTATGATCAAGTTGATGAATATTACAAAACGGTTAACATTTATAAGTTCTCTAAAGATTTTCTTAATAATTTTTATGTTCCCTTTTTAGAGGCATATGCTAAAGCATTTGGAGACAATGAATATTATGAGACGGTTCTTAAGGTAATTGTAAATCTTGATATGAGACAACTATATGCATTACCCCTAGATAATGAAGTTTGGTATGAAATAGATGACATTCAAGATTTAGATAACGCAGCACTATTATTCTCTAATCCAGATGAAAAGTATGATTTATTATCAAAAAGATATGGTGGGTACTGGCGTTATGAGCAACTAAAAGATTTTTGTTATTTGGTAAATCCATTCTTCCCTCCAGAATCCCTTAATAATGAAATTAAAATGAGTTTAAGTAAACTAATGCAATCATATCCATCAGGTCAGAATGTTCAAGCTTTACTTGCAGCAAAAATGTTTTCTGTTCCTGAATCATTTATTGCAGTAGGAAATGGCGCTGCAGAACTTATTGATCAAGTTACTTCAACCATAGAAGGAAGGCTTGGGTTATTTGGACCAACTTTTGAAGAATATACCGCTAGATTTAAAAATATTGATTTTCAAGTTCCCGCTGAAGAAGGATTTAGATATAGCAAAAAAGACATTCTTGCACTTTCCAAAGAAAATGTGGGCGTAATCCTTATCAATCCTGATAATCCATCTGGAAATTTTATACCATATAAAGATATTATCAGCATATTAGAAGTGTTCAAGGCTGAAGATAAGGTTTTAATACTAGATGAATCTTTTTTAGATTTCGCTGAAGGTGGATTTGATTCATCTCTATTAAATATGGATGATCTTCAAAAATTTCCTAATTTAATAGTAATTAAGAGTATTGGTAAAAGTTATGGTGTTGGCGGTTTAAGGTTGGGAGTCATTGCATCTTCAAATACTGAAATTATTAATAAATTAAAGATTAGTATGCCTATATGGAATATAAATTCAGTTGCTGAATTTTACCTTCAAATTATTGGTAAATATATAAATGAATATAAAGAAAGCTGCGATCAGATGATTAAAGCTCGGGCAGTGCTTTATAGAGATCTTCAAGAAATCAAATATCTAAAACCATATAAATCAGAAGCAAATTATATTTTTTGCAAAGTTATTGAAAAAAATTCTCACCAAATAGCCAAAGATCTTTGTAGCAAGTATTCCATTTTGATTAAAGATTGTTCAGGAAAAGAGAATATCGATGATCAATATATTAGAGTCGCTGTAAGGGATACATTCGACAATGAATATTTGATTAAAAGTTTAAAGAGTCTTTAGATTTTGGTTGATTATCTTAAGCGAAAATTAAAGTTAGTATCAATTCATTCGCTAGTTGAAACAGAAGAGTATTCCAAAAAAGACGCCATTATTCTTGCAAAATCAATTGAAGATTTTGGATTCTGGACTGTTCCTATTGCTGTAGATTCATTAACATTTGGAGTAATGGATGGGCATCATAGGTTAAATGCGGCTAAATTAATTGGTTTAGCAAGAGTTCCTTGCATAGTGATGAGTTACGAGACTGGTGGCGTTATTCTTAATTCATGGCGGGATGATTTGAGCTGTAATGTAGATGATGTAAGGAAAATGATAAAAATTTCTAAAAAATATCCTTTAAAAACAACAAGACATACATTCAATCCATCTCTTAAAGAAATAAAAGTTCCGATAGGCCTTCTTTATTAATTCTATGTTTAAACATTCACATTTGAACGAAAGTATTTCCAAGCGTTTTTCAATGAGTATATTTTTTAATATAATTCGTGGAATTATGACTCTATTAACTAGTGTCTTCCTCGCACGTTCCTTAGGACCTGAAGAATTTGGAAGAATGGCATTTCTTTTAGCTTCATTTTTAGCTTTTAAAGCTTTAATGGATATGTATAGTTCGCATGCATTTTTTACGTTCTTGTCTAAAGAAACTAGAAGCAAAGATTTTATTAAGATTTATTGGTACTGGATGGCATTCCAATTAATATTTAGTTTAATTCTGGTAGGCCTTTTACTGCCAAACACTTTAGTAGCAACTATATGGCAAAATCAAGATAGAATTTTAGTTTTGTTGGCTTTAATAGCTATATTTATGCAGCAAAGCGCTTGGCAGGTTGCATCGTATATGGCTGAAGCTAATAGAGCTACGGTTGCTATGCAAAAAGTTGCAACTTCTGTCGTATTTTGCCACTTATTATTAATTGTATTTTTATTTCTTATTGATCATTTAACCTTACCAATAATTTTTATTTCCATTTCAATAGAGTGGGCTTTAGGAACTTTTTATGCTGTAAAAATGTATTCTGGCAATGACGAAAAAAGTGATGATATCAGTAGCGTTTTTAATGAATTTTGGATTTATTGCAGACCACTGATACCACTAGTTATTTTTTCATTTTTATATGAATTCCTTGATAGGTGGATGTTGCAATTATGGGGTGGTAGTAAAGAGCAAGCTTATTATGCATTAGCTTTAAGCTTTTCAACAATCATTTTATTAGCAACGACATCAATAATTAAAATCTTTTGGAAAGAAATAGCTGAGTCATATCACAATGGTGATCTTATAAAAATGCAAGATTTCTACAAAAAAACAAGTAGAACACTTTACTTTATTGGAGCATTTGTAGCTGGTTTTTTTATTCCATGGTCTGAAGAATTATTACAAATAACAGTTGGTAATGATTATGTTGATGGTAAAACAACCTTTATTTTAATGTTAATATACCCGGTGCATCAGTCTTTAGGTCAGATTAATGGTGCGGTGCTTCTGGCTACAGAAAAAGTTAAGCTACAAAATTTAGCAGGAGTAATCTTTATTATTGTAAGTTTGTTAGTTGCATATTATGCTCTAGCGCCTGAAGGATTATTAATACCCGGATTAAATCTTGGGTCTCAAGGTTTGGCATGGAAAATGATCATTATGCAATTTTTTCAGGTAAACATAATTTCATATATGATCGCAAGAATATTTAAATGGAAATATGATTGGCTTTATCAGTTTTACGTTCTAGGCGGGGTCTTGATAATTGGCTTTTTAATAAAGTTTTTAGTTGTTAATTTCTTGTCATCGTTATTTTTCAGCATAATTCTAGGCTTCATAATATATAGCATAACATCTGCTATTTGTTTATATGTATTCTCTTATCAAATTCTGAGTATAAAAAATCAAGAAATTAATACTTTTTTAAATAATTTGAGTAACAAAGATAGATAGCTTTAATTTAAATTATTTTTGTGCTGAATAACTATAGAATGCACCTAACTTTTATTACAGCAATACAGGTTTCTAAATTTAATCTTGTATATAATCAGTTATAATTAGAAAATTAGTTATTTAAAGAGAAGAAAATAACATCCTTTAATGCTTGGCAGAACACATTTTTTTATATACATTTTCAAATTTTTTTAAAACAATGAATAAATTAACAAATTTTTTTAAAATCCTGAATTCTAGATATGTTTATACATATGACCGCAATGTAATTGGTAATAATGGTATATATAAGGATAATGAATGGCATGAGACTAGGGTAGTGGACAACACATTTTATTCAAATCCTACTAATAAAAATTATTATGAGATGATATTTAATGATCCTTCTAAAATATCCTCTGCAAATAATCTTGCAAAAAACTTTAATTTTGCAGAAATTAATAAAATTGGTGACATAGGCGGCGTACCATTTTCTCAAGCCTGGACAATTAAAAAGATAAATCCACACCTAAATTTTCATTTAACGGACTATGATGAAAAAAGTACCAAAATTTTTTTGGATTGCCCTATATTTCAATCGAATAATTTTTCTTTAGAAAGATTTGATGTTATTTATGACAATTTAGATATATTTAATGATTGCGATCTTATAACAATGTGGGGCGTTGACTATGCATTAGATGATGATAGCTTACTAAATATTTTTAAAAATTTATTGAAAAATAATCAGAAAATGTTGCTAGCATCTTTGGATAATGAAAATGATAATATATTCAAAAATCTATTACGTGTTATTTATAATTCTTTTGAAAGCTTCTTTGGCCGATCGCGTTATCATGGAATTTTACGAAATAGTGCCTATTTTGATTCCTTGTGTAGTGGGGCTGGTGTTAAATTGAAATTAGTCACCGTGGCAGATGGCTACAGGATATATCTAATAAATTAGTATTACTTGTATTTATTTATATTCTATTTGTTAACATTTTTTAAAAGAGATAAAAATTGACTGAAAATATTATTATTCCAGTACGAATTAAAAAAAATTATATACCTAAGGATCTTGGTGTAAAACTCTTAGGAACATGGGCTTTAGATCAAGAAGATTTAGGCAATGATAAAGATTTAACAATCTTGGAATATATATATGATGACTTTGAGTTACTACATGATGATCATTTATATACAAAAGATTTATATACCAAGCTATTGCCTATATTAGGAAAAATTCTTAATGATACACATGACTTAAACTGGGATATAAGATCATTAAAGGTATTTTATGGTTCATGGCTGCAGACATATTTGCCTGTTATTAGAGAAAGGTTTCAAACAGTTTCCAAGGCATTGGAAGAAAATCCCGATGATAAATTTTTTTTAACTAATTATGAGATAAATATATCTTCATCGGAGGAATTCAAAAAAAAAATAAATGAAGATGAATATAATCATTTTCTTTATTCAAAGCTACTAAAGTTTATTGATAATGAAAGATATAATAAGAGCCTCTCATATTGTTTACAAAGTAAGTCTGTATCAAGAAATGTATCAAGAGGCGGCATTAATTTAAGATTAAAAACAATTTTCTTATCTAATCTTCAGATTGTATTAAATCTGTTTTCAAGAAATTCAAAATCTGCAGTTGATAGATCCTATTTCTCTCTTAAAGATTTTATTAAGCTAATTTTTTGGACATTTCCATCGGTCATGCCTATTGTTTATTTTCCTCAATTAAATCAATCTAAAAATAAATTTAATCAAGCCCTAAGAGATAAACTTACAATCAAGTTAAAGAATTTTTATTTAGCTGAAAATATATTTGAAGAATTCTTGTTAGAAAACATATTCAGGGATGTGCCCATAGACTTTATAGAGAATTTCAAAAAAGTTTATGAGGCTTCTAATTACATTAATATAAAAGATAAAAATATTTTATCTACCAATGCAATCCTTTTTAATCAAGTCTTTCAATGTGCTGTGGCTAATCAGCTTTCCTTAAGTAAAAACCTTATAATAGTTCAGCATGGAGGTTCTTACGGGATTGTCAGGTGGTCAATGCAAGAATTTTATGAGCTTGATATGGCAGATAAATTTATATCATTTGGGTGGTCACGCCTTGACTATTCTCATATCCAGAAAATATCCCATCCTAAATTATTGAAAAATTTTAAAAAAAATAAGGTTACTAATAATAAAATTTTATACATAACATGGGGGCCATCAAGATTTTTCAACAGAAGTTGGTCTAATCCAATCGCTGGAAAATCAATTAGTAATTACTATAGTAATATGTTAATTTTTTTAAGAAACTTTGATACATCTATAGGTAAAATCTATATTAGATTGTCACCCTCAAACTATGAATACAAAATTGGAATTGAGAAATTTTTTGGCCCTACTTTTAATTACGCAGATGGAGATTTTTATGACGAGATTCAGTCCGCTAGTCTTGTGGTATGTGACCACAATCAAACTACCTTTTTAGAAAGTTTAACCAATAATAAACCAACTATTATTGTATGGAATACAGACTACACAAAAATTACTGATACAGCTCTGTTATATTTTGATGAGTTACGTTCTGCAGGAATTTTCTTTAATTCACATATTGAAGCATCTAATTATCTGAACGATATAATTGCATATAGTTCAATTGATGATTGGTGGATGGATAGTTCAAGGCAAGTTGTAGTTAGGTCATTTGTAGAAAACTTTGCAAAGAGAAATGTCAATTGGATAGAAGACTATAAAAAATTACTTTCTATTTAACTTAAATAAAGGCGACCATATAATCTATAATCAGACATAATTAACAATCTGAAAATGCGAAATAATATAAAAATAGAATCAATTCTTTTTAAAGCAATTACATTATTAAAAGATCATAATATTGACTATTGGTTAACAGATGGCACCCTTTTAGGGGTCGTTAGAGAAAATAGAATTTTGCCATGGGACCCAGAGATAGATTTTGGTTTATGGAAATCAGAGGTATCAGAAGAAAAATTAATAACTATATTTAAAAAAAATGGATTTGAATATATAGAATTTTTACCTGATATGCATTGTTTAGTTTTTTTAATAAATGACATTTATGTTGATATAAATCTTTATACGAAAGATGACAGTAGAGTATCTATTAAATGGGCAACTTATCCTGATAAACAAATTGATATAGTGATTATAAGATTTATAAACTTATTGTTTGAATCTAAAAAATTAATTAGTCATCATAAAGAATACTCTTTCAAATTTTTTTTAATGAAATTAATAAATTTTTTTGGTTTTTTGCTTTCTAATAATGTGAGAGAAAAAATTTATCGATATGCCAAGCTAAGATACAAGTACATTGGGGCTTCATACCCCAAAGAATTATTAGAATTTAAGGAAATAGACTTTAGAGGAAACGAAGTTACAGTTCCTATAGATAGTGAAGAATATCTTAGAATTACCTATGGAGATGATTGGAGAATACCAAATAAGGACTATGTATGGGAAAAAGACACATTTAACTTGGAATTATTTCATGATGAAATAAAAAATAAATGAAGAAGTTTTATCAAGATGAATGGCATGAAATTTATTTTAAAGATTTTGCTGAGCCATCGCTCAATCTTCCCGAGAAGAGTTTCTATAATAGTTACTATGATATTTTTTTTAAAAAATATAACAATTTCAATCAACTTGAACCAGGATGGGTGTCATACAAAATTGAAATTGCAAATTTTATAAAATCTATAATAAATGATGGCGATAATATTTTATCGATTGGCTGTGGTGTAGGTATTGTCGAAGATTTCTTAGTGAAGTCTATGGATAGCTTAAAAATTACAGCCCTTGAGCCTTCTATAAATGCAACGAAATGGATTAGAGATATTCCAAATATTTCTTTAGTTGATGGATATTTTCCAGAAGCTTTAAATAAAAAAATAGATTTTAATCTAGCTTATGCGAATAATATAGATTATGTTTTTAATGAAGAGGAATATGAATCTTTCCTAAAATCTGTAATTGAGTATGGTATTAAAGATTTTTTAGTTATCACTTCTGCTAATTATAATCTCAAAACAGCCTTAAGCTTATCTATTAAATCAACGCTAGGGTCATTAAAAATAATTAAAAAATCAAGCGAAGGTCAGTTTTGGGGCTACCTAAGAACTAAAAAAGAACACAAGAAAGCATTGCTGGATGCAGGTTTTAAAGACATAGAAATGTTAAAATTAGGTAAAGATACAATTATAATAAAGGCATCAATATGAAAGTTTTAATCTTAGCAGGAGGTTTTGGAACTCGACTGAGCGAAGAAACAGATATTAAACCAAAACCCATGGTAGAAATTGGTGGAAAGCCAATTCTTTGGCATATTATGAAAACCTACTCAACATTTGGCTTCAACGAATTTGTCGTATTATTAGGGTATAAGGGCTATTACATTAAAGAATATTTTGCTAATTATTTTCTTCATCAAAGTGATGTTTCAATAAACATCGCAGACGGCAACGTAGAGGTCCATAATAATACCAGTGAGCCGTGGAAGATTACTTTGCTTGATACCGGATTAAATTCAATGACTGGCTCACGAATAAAAAAAGCTAAGCCATATATAGGCGATGAAGATTTCTTACTTACATATGGTGATGGTGTTGCTGATATAGACATTGATGCCTCTATAGAGTTTCATAAATCACACGGAAAAATAGTAACGATGACATCGGCCCAACCAGATGGACGTTTTGGAGCATTAGCTATTGATAGTGAAAATAAAGTAACTGAATTTAACGAAAAACCAAAAGGAGATGGTTCGTGGATTAATGCCGGTTATTTTGTCTGTAAAGCAGATGTACTAGATTATATATCAGATGGGGACGATGTCATTTTTGAGCAGACACCACTTACAAATCTCTCTAAAGAAGGGCAACTTTTTACATATAAACATAACGGCTTTTGGATGCCCATGGATACATTAAGGGATAAGTTAATGCTTGATGGGATGTGCAATAAAAATACTGCACCTTGGATTACATGGAATAAATAATAATGTTTAAAGATATTTATAAAGGAAAAAAAGTTTTAATAACTGGACATACAGGCTTTAAAGGATCGTGGCTAACCTCATGGTTGTATAGCTTAAATGCAAACATTATTGGCGTATCAAAAGATATACCATCATCACCATCAATGTTTGAAGTGTTAGAGTTAGAAGAAAAAATTCAACACCATTTTGTTGATATTAGAAATTATGAAGAATTGCATAACATCATAGATACTCAAAAACCTGATTTTATTTTTCACCTTGCAGCCCAGCCAATTGTATCAACTTCGTATGAAGACCCTGTTGAAACAATTTCTTCCAACGTTATTGGAACTACCAATGTGTTGGAGTCATTACGACAATCCAATCATGAATGCACTGCAATCATAATAACTAGCGATAAAGCATATGATAATATTGAGCAAATTTGGGGTTATAAAGAAGATGACGCCATGGGTGGCAAGGATATATACAGCGGTTCAAAAGGTGCGGCTGAATTAATAATAAAATCTTATTACCATTCATTTTTTAAATTAGATAAATCTAATGTTCGCCTGGCTATCGCAAGAGCTGGCAATGTTATCGGTGGTGGAGACTGGGCAAAAGATAGGATAGTTGTTGATGCTATGATTGCCTGGAGTAAAGGAGATAAAGTTGAAATACGAAGTCCAAATGCAACGAGGCCTTGGCAGCATGTTCTGGAGCCACTCAGTGGATACCTTCATCTTGGTCAAAAATTAAATGCTAATTTGGATTTACATGGAGAGGGTTTCAATTTTGGGCCTAGGGCTGAGCAAAATAGAACTGTTATAGAACTTCTAGAAGACTCTGCAAAATCATGGGGCTTCAAAGCAGAAGAGGCATATACTATTACTGATAATATAAAATTTCATGAAGCAGGCCTATTAAAATTAAATTGTGATAAATCACTTTCGTACATAGATTGGTATGCAAATTTAGAGTATTCAGAGACAATTAGTTTTACTAGCGAATGGTATGTTGACTTTTACAGTGAACAACATATATCAATGTTTGAAAAAACTCTTGCTCAAATTAAAGAGTATCAAGAAATAGCTAAGATCAAAGGTCTTGAATGGACGGAGTAGTAGTTACATCTCAAAAAATAATATCAAATCCAAAGGGTGACATATTGCATGCTTTAAAAGCAGGAGATTCTGGATATGATGGCTTTGGAGAAGCATATTTTTCAATAGTTAACAAAAATGAAATTAAAGGCTGGAAAAAACATAATGTTATGACTTTAAATATTCTAGTTCCTTTTGGCGAGGTAGAATTTGTAATTTATGATGGTTTTGATTTTTTCAATATCAAATTATCTAAAAATAATTATCATAGGTTAACGATTAAACCGAAATTATGGGTAGCTTTTAGAGGTCTGGATAATTCAAACATGCTTTTGAATCTTGCTAGCCACCTCCATGATCCAGATGAAAGTGAGAACTTATATTTAAATGAAATAAACTATAATTGGTAAATTATGAAAGTTAGACTATCAAAATGCTCAATTGGACATGAAGAGACAAATGCTGTTTCTAATGTCTTAAGTTCAGAATATCTAGGCATGGGATCTACAGTTAGAGATTTTGAGTTAGCAATAAAAGATTACTTAGCTACTGAAATGGAAGTTGTTTGTGTCAATACTGCTACTTCTGCTCTTCAGCTTGCTCTTTCTGCTCTTGATATTGGTGTTAATGATGAGGTTTTAGTTCCATCTATAACATATATTGGGGGCTTTCAGGCAATATCTGCTACAGGAGCAACACCTATTCCTTGCGAGATCGACCCTGACACTTTATTTATTGATATTGCTGATGCTGCAAAAAAAATAACAAGTAAAACAAAAGCGATTATGCCAGTACATTATGCAAGCGCATCAAATGGCATGGATGAAATTTATGAGTTAGCTAAAAATAATAATCTTAGAGTTATTGAAGATGCAGCTCAAGCTTTTGGCAGTAAGAGAAATAATAAAATGATAGGTATTGAAGGAGACATAATATGCTTCAGTTTTGATGGTATCAAGAATATCACCTCAGGGGAGGGTGGTGCAATTCTTACAAATGATAAAAATGTTCATCAAAGATTATCAGATGACAGATTGCTCGGAGTTAAAAAAGATAGTGACAAAAGATATGCTGGAAAAAGAAGTTGGGATTTTGATGTTGAAAACCAAGGATATCGTTTTCATATGAGTAATATAAATGCAGCAATCGGTATCGAACAACTAAAAAAACTGGATGAATTTAGAATTAAAAGACAACAGGTAGCAAAATATTATATTGAACACTTAAGTAAAATTCGAGCTATTAAAATCTTAACATTAAATTATGATGAAATTGTTCCTCATATATTTGTAGCAAGAGCGGCTGATAGGAACAACTTAAGAGATTTTTTAATCAAGAATGAAATTGAGTGCGGCATTCATTACAAACCAAATCATCTTTTAACAAAGTATAAAACGGATATAAAATTACCAATTACCGAAGAGGTTTATGAACAATTAATAACCTTTCCCTGCCACGTTGATTTAAAGAGAATTGAGCTAAATCATGTAATATCTAAAATCAAAGAGTTTTATAATGGCTAAAGTTTCAATTCTTATGAATTGTTATAACAGTGATCTTTATTTGAAAGAGTCTATAGATTCTGTAATGAGTCAATCTTATTCAGATTGGGAGATTATCTTTTGGGACAATCAATCCACGGATAATAGTGCAGATATAATTAAAAAGTACAATGATAAAAGAATTAAGTACTTTTATGCACCAAGTCATACATCTCTATATATTGGAAGAAGTCTGGCATTAAGACATTGCGAAGGCAAGTATTTAGCTTTTTTAGATTGCGATGACCTATGGATGATAGATAAGCTTGAAGAACAAGTTAATATTTTTGAAAATAACAAAAAAGTAGCTCTTGTTCATTCGAATACGATATTTTTTAATTCAGATACAAAAAAAGAAAAAATACTAAATTCAAAAAAAAGAATATCAGGCTATATCTTTGAAGAAAATATATTAAATTATCAATTTTCGCTTGAAACTGTAATGGTAAGAATGTCCACAATCGTTGATAATTCAATTAATTTTGGTGATTTTAATATGATAGGTGATCGTGATTTTCTAAGCATGGTCTGTTTTTATGGCGACGTACATTACATAGATAAAATTTTAGGAAAATGGAGAATACATGCAAATAACTTTAGTAAAGTTTTACATACAGGCTACCCTAAAGAACTTAAGAAAATGCATTTAAGATTTAAAAATAAGTTTGGAGAAAGGTTTACAAAAAAGATGCGAAGCAGGCTATATGTTGAAATCGTATTAAGAGAAGCATTAAACTCATTCTTATATTCAGGTATTGAAGTCAGAAATAAATTACAAAAAATTTATTTGCTCGAGCCAAAATCTATTATTTTAAGATTCCTCTCTTATCTACCAACCTCGATAGCTTTAAAAGTTCTTAATTTAGCAAAGAAATCTTAAAAATGTTTTTATCAAGAGAAGGGCCATTATCTAGAATTCATATAAATTCTAAAGGCAACAAGTTTATTAGAAAATTATCTTTTTTTACATATTCTAGAGATGCTCTAAATAAGATTCTTGAATTAAATAATATAGATAATAATGATGAAATTATCTTACCTGATTATATATGCAGCACAGTCATAGAGGTTATTCTGCCAGTAACAAAAAAAATAAAATTCTATAAAGTTAATGATGAACTTAGTTACAGTGAAAATGAAATTGAGCATCTAATTTCAACTGAAACAAAGCTTATTATATTTGTAGATTATTTTGGAATCCAGACCTTGGTCAGTAAAAAATTAGAGTTACAAATAAAAAAACATAAAATTATTATTGTTAAAGATGCAGCTCATTCTTTTTTAACCATCTTAAATAATAATTTTGTAAAAGATTATAATTATGATTATTTGATATCTAGTATATATAAAAATCTTCCATTACAAGTCGGATCTATTGCAATTGGAAATTTTTATGGCACAAGAAATTTTATTAACCCTTTTATTCTAGCCAAGAGGTTTTTAGTTCTGTTTATAAAAAACCTAATTTATTTTTTAAGCTTACAGAAATTTATAACCAATGGGGTTTACAATATAAAGACTTCGGACTTAACCTATAAAAATTCATCATATGGAATTAATGCATATCAAATATACTCAATCTTTTTTAAGCGCATTGATTTCGAACTAATAATTGAAGAAAAACGTCAACTTATAAAAAAGTTCGATTCAAGCATAAGAAACAATACCTGCTTTACTCCTATGATAGACATTAGTGCAATTGATAAGAATATTCTGCAAGCGTATCCATTAATTTTTAAATGCAAGGAAGATAGGGATAGCCTTTTAAAAAATATGATTGAGAATAGAATAGATGCTTATACTTGGCCAACTTTTCATGCAATAAATTATAACGAAGACTTGTGGAATAGAGTATTACTCTTGCCTATAGAAAATAAAGTACTTAAGTTGATTTCAAATGTTTGATTATATCAAAAATAAATACAATCCATCTCCCAAATTGTTCTTACAAAATGACCTGAAAAAAGATTATATATATATCCCCTATGTAGAGGCCCCATTTTTGACTCTGCCAGAAAATGAGATTGACTTTAAATCTCTTCATAAAAGAAAATTTTGGTACAACATCAGGAGATCTCAAAAATCATTTGAGGATAACTATGGTGATTTAAATTTTGAGATTTTACAAGACGAGACCAGGCTCAATTTTTATTTGGATGAGGTCTTTAATTTATTTAAAAAAAGATGGTCAGATGAGTATACTTCTGCGGCTTGGAAAACCCTTGAAGGTTTTGAGCCATATAAAAAAGCTATGATTGATCTTGCATCTTCTGATAAAAGTTTTTTAGCCATATTAACGGATAAAAATGGGAAACTTTTGTCACATGGGTACTGTCTGATTCAAGAAGAAACCGTTTGCTTTTATCAACATACGACTGATATTGATGATATTTATAGAAAATATAGCTTGGGTAAAATATTAGTAAATAATATTTTAAAGTATTCTATTGAGCGAAATTACAAGGAATTTGATTTCATGTCTGGACAAACATCCTACAAGTATGAATGGGCTAAGAGTACAAGAAGGATATACAGAGAAATTGGCAAAAAGAATTTCCTTAATTACTTGAAGTCTTATTTTTTTAAAATAAGATATTTCATTCAGTTTAATAGCTATTCCAGGACAATTCTAAAGCTTATAATATCATTTTTGGAGAGAATATATGCAAAATTCAAAGTTCGTAATTAGTCTTGATTTTGAACTGCATTGGGGCGTATTTGATGCATACGGAAACAAATATAATGAAAATATATTGGGAGCAAGGAAAGCAATTCCAAAAATTTTAGATTTATTTAAAAAATATGAAATCGAAGCAACATGGGCGACAGTTGGACTACTTTTTAATGAAAACAAAGATGAGCATCTTAATTACAACCCATCTTTAAAACCATCTTATAATGACAAAAATTTAAATTCTTATGATTGTAAGATAGGGGATGATGAAAAGTCTGATCCATTGCATTTTGCGTACAGTTTAATCAAGTTAATAAATGAATCTCATGGCCAAGAAATAGCATGCCATACTTATTCACATTATTATTGCAAAGCAGAGGGTCAGAGCATTGCAGAGTTTGATGAAGATATTAAATCATCAGTCAGAATAGCTAAAGAAAAATTTAATCTCAATTTAAAGAGTTTTGTTTTTCCTAAAAATGAGGTCACTGACGAATATATCAAAGTCTTAAAAAATAACTCAATTGAAATATTTAGAGATTCTTATCGCAATAAGTTTTCTTCTAACATTTTAGAAAGACTGTATAGGCTATTTAATACATACTTTGCATTATCAAAATTTTCTAAAAATTCCGTCCAAGAAAAGCATGGTGTTAAAGCAATTTATGGAGATAGATTTCTAAGACCTTATACAAAATCTTTTATGAATAATCTGATGTTAGGACGAATTAAAGATGAAATGCTTGAAGCTGCTAAATGTAATTCGATCTATCATCTCTGGTGGCACCCCCATAATTTTGGTCAAAATCTTGATCAAAACCTTAATAATCTAGAGCAAATATTAGTTCATTACACCCAATTAAAAAGTAAATACAATATGTCTTCTATTTGTATGAAAAATCTATGATAGAGAGGCACAAGCTTCTATATTTTTTCCTTTGTATTGTGCCATTCTTTAATATCATTTCGTTGCACACGAACTTGGTAGTTGTTATAGCACTAATAGCCTTATTTATTTTATTAAATCTAGTTATTTTTAAAACAAAACCAGTTAAAAAACGTTACATATACTACTTATATGCATTTTTTATCCTCGTTATTCTTTTGATAATGTCTCAAATGCACTCTTTACTAGTAATAAATAGTTCTAATATTCAAGCAATAAGATTTTTTGGAATGTTTTTACCAATTAGCATTTTCTTTATATTTATGTACGATCCTGTCACCATAATAACTAGATATTTAGATAGAATTCTTGTTCTTTATATTATTTTCTTCTCCTTTTCTATTTTTATAGATTACTTTATTCTTCATTCAGCATTGGATATTTCATTACAGCCTATGTATCGCGAAGAAGATTTGTCATACATGGCGAGGCCTTTTGGTATAACAGGACAACCAAGTGTCAACTCTGTATTATTAGTATTCTTTTACACATTTTGGTTTTCATTGGAAAATAAAAATGTAAAGATTAAGTCTTACTTATTTATTTTAGTAACCTTGGGAGTTTTTTTACAAGGAAGCGGAAGTGGTTTTATAGCTTACGTAATGCTTTTGTTAAGTATGGGTAAAAATATAAATATATTTTTTAAATTATTATTTTTAACTACATCAGTCATTGGAATAACGTGGGTTTTCGCTAATTTCGATTTTTTAAACAAAATATCATATGAATATCTTTCGGCCATGGCATCTGTTTTTAATTCTCAGATTCAAGATTGGCTAGATTTAATCGATAAAAGCTTTTATAGTATTTTTCTTCTTGGTGGGATTTCTAGTAATATTGATTTTGGCCCATTATATCTAATATCTAATGTGGGATTCATTTATTTTATTTCCTTAATTTCATTATTTATTTATCTAATTCTTATTTCTCAAAATCATTATGAAAGGATGAGCATTTATATCCTTTTGGTAGGCAATCTTCACTATCCAGTAATTTTTTACATGACAATGGTTTTTATTTTGCCAATATTTATTTTCAAAGTTATAGGTAACATGGATTCTAAAAATGAAATTCATCAATCTATTGCAAGCACTCTATGAAAAACAAATTTTTTATAATTACTACCGTTCCTGATTCTTTTATTTTTTTTAAAGGACAAATCCAAGTTTTAAAACAAAATTTTGATGTAGAGATGGTGTCAAGTCCTGGAAAGAATTTTAAAAATTTTTGTGAACTAGAGGGTGTAATAGGGCATAGGCTTCATATGCAAAGAGAAATATCACTTATTAAGGATATTAAAAGCCTAATCAATATGCTGGTTCTTTTTTATAAAAATAAACCTACATATATTCATGGAAATACTCCAAAAGCTGGGTTGATTTCAATGATTGCAGGCTGGATTTTAAGAGTTCCTCATAGAATATATTATATTCATGGCCTCAGGTACGAAGGAGAATCAGGATTAAAAAAAAGTATTTTAATATTAATGGAAAGAGTATCCTGTTATTTGGCTTCAGATATATTTGTTGTAAGCTTTGGAGTAAAGAAAACAATTGTCAACGATAGAATTACAAACAAGAAAGTTAATATTATCCATTACGGAAGTATTAATGGTTTAGATTGTGAATATTTTTCTCCACAGAATCCAAATATAAGTTGTATTAAGAAAAATTTTGATTTTCAAGACAATAAGTTTGTTTTTGGTTATGTTGGAAGAGTTGTATCCGACAAGGGTATTAATGAATTAGTATTATCATTTATTAATATAAACAAAACTCACAATAATACTAAATTATTATTAGTTGGTCCGTATGAAGAGTCCTTAGATCCATTGCATCCCGATACAATAAATGAAATAAACCACCACCCAGATATTATTAAGGTTGATTTTCAAAATGATGTAAGACCATTTTATAGTCTAATTGATGTATTTATTTTCCCATCATTTCGTGAAGGCTTTGGCATTTCTCTAATAGAAGCTCTTGCAATGAAACTTCCGGTAATCGCATCAGATATTTCTGGGTGTAATGAAATAATATCTCATAATGTAAATGGCATTTTGGTAAAAAAGAAATCTATTGATGAGTTAATATTAGCAATGATTAATTTAATAGCAGATCCTATTAAGTATGAAAAATATGCAAATGCTGGAAGAGATTCAGTTTTGAAAAAATATAGTCAAGATGAGGTATGGAAAAAAACCCTAAAAGCTTATAAAGCATTAAAGTAATTATTTTTATCAAACTTTTTTTCTATAAATAAGTATAAAATATAACAATGAAAGAAAATTTTATTTTGCTTGCAAAAAAAATATTTGGTGACAATTTTATACCTTTACATAGGCCTATTTTTGAAGGAAATGAGCGACAATATCTAGTTGATTGTATTGATTCAAATTTTGTTTCTTCAGTTGGCGAAAAAGTTGTTGAGTTCGAAAATAAAATTGCAGAATTTACTGGATCTAAGTATGCAATAGCCACTTCAAATGGTACCGCTGCTCTTCATGTTGCAATTCAGATTGCTGGTGTTAAGCCTGGGGATGAGGTTATATCCCAAGCACTTACTTTTATTGCCACATGCAATGCAATTAGTTATGCAGGCGCAAGGCCACTATTTATTGATGTTGATCGGGATACTATGGGCCTTAGTCCAAGTGCGTTAAGGATCTTTCTTGAAGAACATGCTGAGAAGACAACTCATGGCACGTTTAATAAATACTCAGGAAAAAAAATATCAGCTTGCATACCAATGCATACTTTTGGATTTCCCTGCAGAATAAAAGAGATATCAATGATTTGCGCCGATTGGAACATTGCTCTAATAGAAGATGCTGCAGAATCCTTGGGTAGCTATGTTGACAATCAACATACGGGAACTTTTGCCTCAATGGCAACTTTTAGTTTTAATGGCAATAAGCTTATAACGACAGGCGGAGGGGGTATGATTATTACAGATGACCCTGATTTAGCTAAGCGAGCTAAACATATTACAACTACCTCAAAGGTACCACATCCATATGAGTTTTTTCATGATGAAACTGGCTATAACTATCGCATGCCTAACCTTAATGCAGCTTTAGGTTGTGCACAAATGGAACGCTTGGAAGAGTTTATAATTATAAAAGCTCAATTGGCCAATCAATGGGATACATTTTTTGAAGATAGCGGCGCTGATTTTTTTAAAGCGATTGATGGCAATAAAGCAAATCATTGGCTTAATACATTGGTATTAAATTCAAGAGAAGTTCGTGATGAGTTCTTAAAATTTACTAATGAAAATGATGTTATGACACGTCCAATATGGACTATGATGTCAAAACTACCAATGTTCAAAGACTGCCAAACAGATGGTCTTAAAAACTCTCTTTGGTTAGAAGATCGCGTTGTAAATATACCCTCAAGTGTTCCTGATGGAGCCTTAAAAAAACTGGATAAGTAACTATTATTATGGATATATTAAAACTGA
>MDTF01015307.1_pt1 | contig 20880 bp, 18 predicted proteins | sample 811191 | NCBI WGS metagenome assembly MDTF01 (sample SAMN05326649, study PRJNA326480) | marine metagenome | isolation source: seawater | place: Southern Ocean | collected 2011
CACGTTGATAGGCTGGATGTGGAAGCGCAGTAATGCGTGTAGCTGACCAGTACTAATAGCTCAATTGGCTTGATTTATGCACTGAAAAAAATTTTTATTGATTTAAGATAAATTTAATTTTATTTTTATACAATTATTGTGAACATTTATATTAGAACTAATTTTAGTAATAATACTGGATTAGGTCATTTAATGAGATGTAGCAGACTATCTCTAGAATTAAGTAAAAAAGGTTACAAATGTCTATTCTTCTTAGACAAACCTAATTATCTCATAAATATAAAATTTAAAAAATTCTATATTTATGAAAATGACAAAAAATATCTTAATGAAATTGAAGATGCAAAAAAATTTAGTAGATTAACTAAAGATATGGGTCCTGGTATTGTGTTGCTAGACGATTATCGGTTTAGCAAAACTTGGGAGAGGCATGTCTCAAAAATGCATAAAAAAATAATAATTTTTGATGATCTTGAAAATAATGATCATTACGCTGATTTTATTATAAATTATAATCCCAAAAACTTTCCAATTATTAAATATAATTTTAATAGAAATAAAAAAAAAAACTGTAAGTTTTTAATACACCCACAATTTAATATTGTAGAGAAAAATGTTTTCTTAAAAGATAAAAAGAAAGATATTTTTTTCAAAATAACTTTTTATATTGGCGGAGGAAGAGACCAAATCATAGTTTATAATTTATTAGTAAAACTATTAAAAAAATTAGGAAATAAAAAAATAAAATTCATTGTAATAGTTGGTCCACTAGCAAAAAATAAATTAAAGATTTTTAAACTAGCAAAAAAATATAACTCCATCCAATGTATTGATGGATTATTAAGTATATCAAGCTATGTAAAAAAATCTCAATTATTTATTGGTTCTGCTGGCACAGCTATTTTTGAAACAGCACTTTTTAAAACACCAACTGTTTTGATTAAAATGACACAAAATCAAGATACAGATATTTTCTCTTTAGAGAAGATTGGTCATTATATTTATTTAGATTTAAATGATTTTCTCAATACTGACAAAATGTCAGAATTAATTTTTTTATTAGAAAAAAAATATTCTAGATTTAAGGTTTTGAATAAAAAACCAGAAATTAAAATAGATGATAGTGGATCAAAAAGAATTATAAATTATATCTTTTTAAAAAAAAAAAATATTTTAAGCAAAAATAAAACTATAAAAAAAACAATTAAAAAAAACAAACTTAGCATAAAGCCAGTAACCGATAAGGATATAAACCATTATCTTTATTCTAGAAATTTAGAAATTAATACTAAGAATAGTACAATTAAAAATAAAATCAAAAAGCTAGATCACTATTTATGGTGGTTTAAAAATAAAAGAAAATCATATGTGCTTACTAGAAATGGATTAAAAATTTTATATTTATATGAGGAAAGTTTATTCTCCTTAAATAATATAGAATACAAACTCTCAGGCTGGTTTGCTTGCTCTAAAGATTGTACAATTAAAGAAATATTACATGCTTTAAACTGGCAGAGATATAAATATAAAAAAAATATAAAATGGCTATCATTTATTAAAAATTCAAATAAATTAAGTATTAAATTGAGAAAATATATAGGGTGGAATATTGTGAAAGATAAAGATAATTCTATTGATAAATTGAGATCTCTATTAAATATAAAAAATAATAATTTTATTTTTTATAAAAGATAAAAATCATGTTTAAAATAGGCAAAGTTTTAATAGGTCCAACACAGCCATGTGCAATTGTTGCTGAATTATCAGGCAATCATGGTGGAAATTTTCAACGAATAAAAAAGTTGATAATTCAAGCAAAAAGATCAGGAGCAGATTTAATTAAATTACAGACTTACACCCCTGATACAATAACTTTAAAATCTGATAAAAAAGATTTTCAAATAACTAAAAAAACTCCATGGAATAAAAATAAAAACTTATGGACCTTATACAATAAAGCTCAGACACCTTGGGCTTGGCATAAAGAAATATTTAAACTATGTAAAAAAATTAATATAGATATTTTTTCCAGTCCATTTGATGAAGAAGCAGTGGACATGCTAGAAGATTTAAATTGTCCTGCGTATAAAATAGCTTCTGCAGAAATAACACACATTCCCTTAATTGAAAAAATTGCTAAAACGAGAAAACCAGTAATCCTATCAATTGGATTAGCTGATTTATCTGATATTAATTTAGCAATAAAAACTTTAAAAAAAAATGGATGTAAACATATTTGTATCTTACAATGTGTGTCATCCTATCCTTCACCCTTAAATGAACAAAATTTAAGTTTAATACCACTAATTAAAAAAAAATTTGGATTAATCTCAGGACTATCTGACCATACCAAAGGTATTACAGCCGCTTTAACTTCGGTAGCATTAGGGGCCTCAATTATTGAAAAACATTTTAATTTAGATGATAAAAAAAAGACAGTCGACTCTTTTTTTTCACTAGGTAGTTTGGGGTTTAAAGAAATGATAAAAGAAATTAGAAATGTTGAAGCCACTATTGGTTATGCAAAATTCAAAGTAAGCAAAAGTTCAAAAAAAAATTTAAATAGCAGAAGATCTATTTATATATCTAGTAAAATAAAAAAAGGAGAAAAAATTACTATAAAAAATATTAAAGTAGTAAGACCTAGTTTCGGCCTACACCCAAAGTATTTTAAAAAGGTTCTAGGAAAAAAGATAAATAAGAGTCTGAATTTAGGAGATAGATTTAAGCTTGAATATATATCAAAAAATTAATCTTAAATTCTAGAATGTTATTTTTAAAAGATATCTATAAAGATCAATATAAGAATAACAATGCTCTTATATTAGAAAATGATGAATTAATTTCTTATAATGAATTAATAAAAAAAATTGAAGACTTTTCTAAAAATATTAAAAAACGTAGTTTAATTTTTTTATTATGTAAAAATAATTTTGAATCTATTGTTGGTTATCTAGGCTCAATTAAGTCAAACTGTGTAATTTCCTTAATTGATGAAAAAATTAATGATGATTCATTTATTAAATTAGTGAACAATTACCACCCAGATTTTATTTTTTTTAATAAGAAGAGGCTAAATAATTTAGATAATTATTCTACATCTTATACTTTTAAAAGTTTTGAATTATTAGAGGCTAAAAAAAAAACTGAAAAAAAACTTAATGATAATTTAGCTTTATTAATTTCAACTTCAGGAAGCACAGGCACTTCTAAACTTGTTCGACAATCTGCTGATAATCTAAATGATAACATTAATTCTATTACACAATATTTAAATATTTCTCAAAAAGATATTTCCATTACAACCTTGCCTATGAGCTATGTTTATGGGTTATCTATAATTAACACACATTTAAATCAAGGCGCATCAATTGTTTTAAATAATAAGAGTGTTATTGAAAAAGAATTTTGGAATAAATTGCAAAAAAACAAAGTTACTAATTTTGGTGGAGTTCCATACACGTATTCAATTTTAGAAAAAATTAAATTAAAAAATTTTAATTTATCAAGTTTGAAATATACCACTCAAGCTGGAGGTAAAATTAATAAAGATACGGCCCGCAATATACTTAAAGAGTACGACAGATTAGGGATTAAATTATATTTAATGTATGGTGCCGCAGAAGCCACAGCAAGAATGTCTTATTTGCCCTGGGAAAATATAGAAAAAACTGAAAGTATTGGAAAAGCAATACCTGGTGGCGAGTTTTATTTAGAAGATTCTGATGGAAAATTGATCAGGGAGATTAATGCCCAGGGAGAATTAATTTATAAGGGAAATAATGTGTGCATGGGATATGCCGAAAACATTCAAGACCTTAAAAGGGGTGACGAAAATAAAGGTATCCTTAAAACAGGGGACGTAGCTTATAAAGATAAAGATAATTTTTATTATTTAGTTGGAAGAAAAGATAGGTATATCAAAATTTATGGTATGCGTATAAATTTACAAGAATTAGAAGATATTATTTTAAATTTTGGTATTAAGAATATTTGTATGCAAGAAAAAGAAAATATGATCAACATTTTTATCAAAGATAATTTTGAATTAGAAAAATTGAAAAAACATATAACTTCAGTTACAAAAATTCATCCTTCAGTTTTCATATTTAAAATTGTTAAAGATTTTCCTTTAAATAAAAACTATAAAATTTCATATAATAAAGAATTATTTAAATAATGAGAGACTTAGAAAAACTACTATTGGAAGACCCGTATTCAATGGATAAACAAAAGAAGAGCCGGTTCTTTAAAAAATATTTAAATAAATTAACTTTACACCACTCAAATAACTCCAAAAAGTATAAAAAATTGATTAACCATTTAGGATATTCTGTAAAAAAAAAAAATGAAATAGACAAAATTCCATTTATACCAGTTAGACTTTTTAAAGAATTAAACCTTTTAAGTGTTAGTAAAAATAAAATAATAAAAGTGCTTAGTTCTTCTGGAACTTCTGGCAACAAAACATCTAAAATTTATCTAGATAAAAAAAATGCCTTAAATCAGGTTAAAGTACTTCAAAAAATAATGAATAAAATTTTAGGAAATGAAAGATTACCAATGTTAATAGTAGATAGAAATATCAAAAATACAAATAGAACAAATTTTAATGCAAGAATTGCAGCTATCAATGGCTTTTCTCTCTTTGGGAGAGAACATACTTTTTTATTAGATGAAAAAAATAATATTGATTATGTAGAATTAAATAATTTTTTATCAAAATATGGAAAAAATAAATTTTTTATATTCGGCTTTACAAGTTTTATTTTTGAAAATTTAATAGAGAAATTAAAGATAAAAAAAATAAATTCAGATTTTAAAAATGCAATTTTATTACATGGAGGAGGCTGGAAGAAATTAGAAAATAAAAAAATTTCAAATGAAGTTTTTAAGAAAAAAATTTACAAAAAACTAAATCTTAAAAGTGTATTTAACTATTATGGACTAGTTGAACAGACTGGATCAATATTTGTTGAATGCAAATGTGGATATTTTATAACTTCTAATTTTTCAGACGTATTAATCAGAGATTCAAATTTTAATTTATTAAAAAATAATCAAAAAGGTTTTTTGCAATTATTTTCATTGCTGCCAACAAGTTATCCAGGTCATAATATTTTAACAGAGGATATAGGTGAAATTATTCAGACGACAAGATGTAAATGTTCTATTAAAGGGAAGAGATTCTTGGTACATGGCAGAGCTGAAAAGGCAGAAATAAGAGGGTGTAGCGATACACAATAAATAATGAGTAAAATAGAATATTTAGTTGGAAATAGAAATTTTAAATCTATCTCGCAGAGTCCCTATAATAATTTAGTTTGTGATTTTATTTGTGAATTATCAAAAATATTGATTGATCATCCGAGCTGCCATGACTACCCAGATATTAAAACATTAGCTTTTTGGTGTCGTAAAAAAAATATTGATATTATGAAAGGTAATTTTAGCTCAAATCAATTAAGAGTTGGTCTGGGTTTGGTTTTTCACATTACACCATCTAATGTACCTACTAACTTTGCATACTCTCTATTATTTGGCTTGTTAACTGGTAATTCTAATATCATTAAAGTGCCATCAAAAAAATTTGAACAGATACACATAATTTGTGATTGTATTAAAAAAGCACTACAGAAAAAAAAATATGTTCAATTAAAAAAAAATATTACAATAGTTAGATATAGTGATTGTGTTGAATTTACAGATAAAATCTCATCACTCTGCGATGCTAGATTGATTTGGGGTGGAGACAGATCCATAAAGGAAATAAGAAAATCCCAATTAAATCCGCGCTCTAGAGATATTGCATTTTCTGATAGATTTTCCTTATGTGTGATCGATGCAAAAAGTATATCAAAACTTAATCAATATGACTTAGATAGGGTTATAGAAAAATTTTATAATGACACTTATTTAGTAGATCAAAATGCTTGTTCATCACCACATTTAATAGTTTGGCTTAGTGACAAAGACTCAAAAGTTAGAAATATTTTTTGGAATCAGTTATATAAATATGTTCTAAAAAAATATAACTTACCTCAAATTGCATCAATAGATAAATATACAAAACTTTGTGAAGATTTAATCAATTTTCAAAATATAAAAAAATATAAAAATTATACAAATTTACTATATGTGGTGACGTTAAAAAATTTAGATTTTGGAATAAATCAATTAAGAGGTAAGTGGGGCTATTTTTATGAATGTAATTCAAAAAATTTAGATAATTTAGCAAAATTTATTAATAGAAGCTGTCAAACCATGACTTATATTGGTGTAAAAAAAGATATTTTAAAAAAATTTGTTACTAAAAATAATTTAAAGGGTATAGATCGAATTGTGCCTACTGGACAGGGATTAAGTATGAGTTTGTATTGGGACGGATATGATATCAATCAAACCTTATCAAGAATAATAGATTTAAAATGACAAAAGTAGCTTTAGATAAAAAACAAATATATGAGTTTCAAAAAAATAGAGAGCCCTATTTAATGATTGATTTTGCAACTGAAATTATTCCTGGAAAAAGTGCTAAAGGTTATAAAGATTTGAATGATGATGAATGGTTTTTTAAAGTTCACTGGCCAAATGATCCAAATGTGCCTGGTATGTTACAAATTGAAGCGCTGGTTCAAATGTGTGCACTTTCAATATTAACCTTACCAAATAACAAAGGAAAGATAATGTATTTGACTAGTGCTAATAATTTAAAATTTATAAAAAAAATTACTCCTAATAATAGACTCTATATTAACACTAAAGTTAAATCATATAAACGAGGACTGGCAATTTGTGAAGGAGAAGGCTTGGTTGATGATCAAATTGTTTGTAAGGCAGATTTTAATTTGATATTGCCAAATGAATTAAAAAGATATAGTTTAAAAAAAAGCACCTAATAAAATACAGTTATGCCAATAGCATCATCACTTTTAAACAAACCAAGGCTAGTTGAAAAACTAAGAAAGTTTTACGACTATGTTCAAAAAAATGATGGAAAAGTAGGAACCAAGACAAGAGGCATAGATTTAAACTTCAATAATGCATGTAATTTAAGATGTAAATATTGTTTTACTAATTCACCAAAAGGAGACCATGTAAAAGAATATCTGGATATTGATGCAATAAGGAAGTTGGCAGATGAAGCAGATGAATTAGGTTATTTTGAATTTGATCTACAGGGTGGTGAGCTTCTTTTGCAACCAGATAAATTATTTGAAGTTTTAGAAGCTATAAGACCTGAAAGATTTTATATGTATCTTACCACTAATGGTTACTACTTAGATGAAGCAATGGCAAAAAAATTAGCAGAATATAAAGTGAGTAGAGTGTCTGTAAGCATAGATAGCATGGATGAAAAAATACATGATGAAATAAGAGGAAGAAAAGATTCATGGAAAAGAGCAATTGCAGCACTTGAGCATGTAAGAAATGCTGGTATGGATCCCTATTTAAATATTACTGTCGGTCATTACAATGCAAATACCGATCATTTTAAACAATTGTTGGATTACTCAAAAGACAAGAGATATAAAACCCTTCTTAATGTGGCTGTACCATCGGGGATGTGGCAAAATGCTGAAGACATTATTTGTGATGATAAAGATAGAGAATATTTAAGAAAAATTAGAAAAGAATATAAAAATTTAGTTAGAAATATCTGGAATCCCTTTGATAAAACAAATGAGAAAATTTTAGGCTGCACAACAGTTAATAGAGTTTATATTACTCCGATAGGCGATGTATTGGTATGTCCATATGTTCATATAAAGATAGGAAATATTTTTAAACAACCCTTAAAAGAAATTATAGACCATGGTTTTAGTATTAAATATTTTAGAGACCATAGTGACCTTTGCTTAGCTGGAGAAGATAAAGATTTCATAAGTAAATTTATGACTAAAACTGGTCAAACCATATTTAAGCCGGCTTTAGCTAAAGATATATTTTCTAAAGAAGATTTTGTTTAATGCTTTTAAAGAACAAGACCGCAGTTATTACAGGAAGTAATAAGGGCATAGGATATGAAATATTAAAAAAGTTTTCAGAAAATGGAGCTAATATCTTTGCATGCACAAGAACTATAGATGAAGATTTTCTTTCTAATATTAGCTTAATCAATGAACAATATAAAAATAATATTACACCTATAGAGCTTGATCTTGCCAATGAAAACAATGTTAAAGAAGCAGCAAATAAAATATTAAATTTTGATAAGCCGATTGATATTTTAATAAATAATGCAGGAACAATACAAACATCTTTATTCCAAATGTCTTCACTAAAGAAACTTAATGAAATTTTTGAAATAAATTTTTTCTCACAAACAATTTTTACTCAATTTATTCTTAAATCGATGGTAAAAAAAAAAAGTGGAAGTATTATTTATATTTCTTCAAGTGCCTCTTTAGATGGAAATGAGGGAAGAAGTAGTTATGCAGCATCAAAAGCAGCATTAAATGCTCAAGCAAAAGTTCTTTCTAGAGAGTTAGGTGGAATTAATATTCGTGTTAATGTTATAGCGCCTGGTCTTACGAATACAGACATGATGTCAAAAAATACTCCAAAAAACATAATAGAAGAAACAATTTCAAAAGTTTCATTAAAAAGAGTAGGCCAACCAGAAGAGATAGCAAAAACAGCACTTTATCTTGCATCAAATCTTTCAAGCTATGTTACTGGTCAAATTATTAGAGTAGATGGAGGAATGTAAATGACGGATATTATAAAAGACCTAAAAAAAATTAAAAGTTTTTCTATAGAGGTCAGAAAAAATATTTTAGAAATGGCTTTTGTGGCTGGAGCAAGCAGCTCTCATTTTGGAGGAGCTCTGTCAATTGTAGAAATTATTTCTTTATTATATTCTCATAAAATGAAAATTAATAAAAGTGATCCAAATTGGATAGATAGAGATAGGTTTATTTTAAGCAAAGGGCATGCATGTCTAGCGTATTATGCGGCACTATGTGAAGTTGGATACATAACAAAAGATCAATTAAAAACTTTTGAAAAGGATGATAGTGATCTTTTAGGTCATCCAGTAATTAATCGAAAATTAGGAATAGATTTTTCAAATGGGTCTTTAGGAATGGGACTTTCACTTGGAATTGGTGTGGCTATTGCATTAAAAAAAAATAAAAAAGAAAATAATGTTTTTGTTATTTTGGGAGACGGAGAGTGTAATGAGGGTTCAGTTTGGGAAGCGGCAATGGCTGCACCACATTTAAATTTAAAAAATCTTTATGCAATAATTGATAATAATAATTTTCAACAAACAGGTTCTAATAAAGAGATAATGAGTACAGATAGTTTGTCTCAAAAATGGTCTAGTTTTGGTTGGGAGACAAAAGAAGTTGATGGTCATGATATTGAAAAATTATATAAAGTTTTTGAAGAAGGTGACAAATCATCAAAACCAAAAGCAATTATAGCCAAAACTATTAAGGGGAAAGGATTTTCCTTTTCAGAAAATAATAATAACTGGCATCATGCGGTTTTAAGTAAAACACTTTATGAACAAGCAATAAAAGAATTATCCTAATTATAAAAACTTATGCTTATTAACGAAAGAAATATAAAAGTTTGGTCAACAATTGGTTCAAGGGCAACGTTTGGAATTGCGGCCTTAGAATTAGCTAAAGAAGTAGATAATCTTATGGTCTTGACATGTGATGTTTCAACCTCTGCAGGTCTTGATAGATATAGAAAGATTTACCCAGATAAATATCTTGATCTAGGAATTGCTGAGCAGAATTTAATTGGAGTTGCAGCTGGCCTATCAAGTGAAGGTTATAATGTGGTTACAACTACATTTGCTCCATTCCAGACAATTAGATGTTGTGAACAAATAAAAGTGAATATTGGTTACATGAAACAAAAAATATGTATGGTAGGTATTGCTAGTGGTTTAGCTCTTGGCAATCTTGGATTCACACATTGTTGTATTGAAGACGTGGGAATTTTAAGAACAATACCTGGCATCACCATTATTTCTCCTTCGGATTCTTTGGAGACTGTTAAAGCATTGGAAGCATCAATAAAATCAAACAAATCAATATATATTAGGCTGACAGGCTCATCTAACAATCCAATTGTTAATGATAAAGACTATAAATTTGAAATTGGAAAATCAATAGAGATTAGAGAAGGAAAGGATCTAACTATTTTTAGCGCAGGTGCAATGGTTTATAATTGTTTAGAAGCAGCAAAAAAGCTAAGTGAAAAAAAAATCTCGTGCAGTGTAATAAATATGCATACAATAAAGCCTATAGATAAAAATGCGATTAAAAAAGCCTGTGAAAAAAATAAAATGATCGTTTCAGTCGAAGAACACAATATAATTGGTGGGCTAGGTAGTGCAATAGCAGAATATAAATCAACATTAAATAATTCGCCAAAGCAAATAATTATAGGAGTCGACGATATTTACAGCAAAGGAGGTAGCTATAAATTTTTACAAGAAAAACATGGACTGACTCCTGATAAAATTGTAGAAAGTGTCTTAAAAAATTTAAAATAATTGATTATGGACAGCAAGACACAATATCAAAAAATATTTATAGAATCTTTGTCGATTGAACGTGAAAAGTTTAATGAAAATATTAAATACAATGACATCCCGGAGTGGGACTCTATTGGTCATATGACTTTAATGTCAGGCTTAGAAGAGGGCTTCAAAATAGCCTTAGAAACAGATGACATTGTAGAGTTTGACTCGTATAAAACTGGGATTGAAATTTTAAAAAAATATAAAGTTTTTTAATTTAAAAACTAATTTTATTTTTGAATAATAGTTCTGCTAGCTTAAAGTCTTTAATATTGTCAATATCAACTGCTTTGTTTCTATCTAAGTGATAATATGTAGATTTATTATCTAGTTTTCCATTATCTCTTAATAAACTATCGGTTTTAAATATATAAAAGGATCCACTGTCACGATACAATTTTGGAATATCTTGTGTTCTATACTTTGCATATTTTTTAAAATAAAAACTAATCTTGTTATTCGATAATTTAAGAGCTCTGTACGGACTAGTTTCAAAATCAGTAATAGCAATTAGTAAATTTGCTTTTTTTTTTTTAATTTTTTTATAAGCTTTGATTAAATCTTCTTTTGAAATCAAAGTAGTCGTAGGATACAAGCAAAAATGATATTCTGTATTTGTTGAAGGTATTTTTTTTATGCAGTCTATTAGCACATCAGACGTAGCAGTGTAATCGTCAGATAGTTTTTTAGATCTCAAAAATGGAACATCAGCTCCATATTTTTTAGCTATATTAGCAATTTTTTTACTGTCTGTAGAAACAATTACCTTGCTAAACAAACCACTGGATTGTGCAATTTTAATTGCGTAACTTATAATTGGTCGCCCATTAAATTTTTTTATATTTTTATCTTTTAATCTTTTACTGCCAGAACGAGCAGGAATTATACAGATTGTCATATTCTAAACATACAACATATATTAAGTTGTTAAAAAATTTAAAGAAAACAGTAAATTTGGGTCAAATATATTGGGTTTTCTCTCATATAAGCCCAAAGACCCAGACATCGGCTGATTCCAATTAGAGTATTTTTTTGTCATTAATCCATAAAATAATTGCATGTCCATATGACACCTTAAAAATGTATGGTTATTTTTAATTTTTTTATGATTAAAATTAATAGAATATTCATTAATTAATTTAGAAGTTTTATGATTAATTTTACAGGATGGATTTAAATGAATATTTTGGTAAATCTTGAAATTAATACTCCAACTTGATTTTATAGACATTCTAGATAGTTTGCTTTTATAATTTTCGTAAGCCAAATAAAAAATCTTATCTAATTGTTTTTTAGATATAACTTTTGAATCTTTCGTATAAAAATATTTCTTGTTTTGATATTGCTTAATAATTTTCTCTTGATTGAATTTTTTATTATTTGTTTGTTTAATCCATTTCTCATTTTTTTTTATAATAGAATTACCCCCAGCAATATTAAAAATTTGACAATTACTATTTTTTAGTACAGTTTTAACCTCATCTAGTTTTGGATGTGCTAGAAATTTATTTAGTACGGAGTATTTTCCACTTAAGATTGATCCTGGAGAGGGAGAGTAATAAACTTCTGGTTTCAAAATTGAAATTTTATTTTTTAAGTTTTGCAATAAGCTATTTACAACTCTTTTTTTTTCTTTTTTTCTGTCAATATTTAAGAAACATTGGGGGTATTCAGATGCAGCTGCATCCTGTAATACAGTCACTGAAATTTTTTTATTGAATTTTTCATTAATAAATTTTTTAACTTTTTTATAATCTTTTAGATCAAGTGGATTATCAACTCCATTATAGAATACGCTTTTATCTATATTGGATTGAATTACTATTGAAGTATCTAAATCATAATCAATTTGAGATGGAAGACCACCAGTATTTGAGGTCATTTGTGGAACTATAGCGATTGAAATATCTTTATTTAATTTATATTTTTTCCATGGTGTACACTCCATGATATTTTTGAATCCTAAATTTATAATACTATCTTTTAATTTTGGATATTTGAATTTTTTTATAATTATTTTAACTTTTTTTTTTTTATATTTTAATAAAGTTTTAATATCTAGGTGATCACAATGTAAATGGCTAATGTAAATAAAATTTGGATTGATCTCATTGAGAATTTCCACACCATTTTTATGTATTGGATAAGATATCCAAGAGGTTTGCTCACCTTCTCCAACCCAAGGATCACAAACTATAGTAGAGACACCAGCTGTAAATGAATTAAAAGAATTACAATAATGTGTTATTTTCATTTTTTTTTACTATTAGATTTTGATAATATTTTAAAATATCAAATTTAATGATTTTATTATTTAATATTTTTAGTTTTTTCAACTGTTTTTTTATGTTTTTAAAATCATAATTATTAGGGTTACATACTAAAAATACAATTTTATTATTATTATATTTTTTTATACTTTTAATTTTAATATTTTCAATATTTTGATTCTGAAAATCATTATTATTATCAAATACACTGTTTATTTTTAATGAAAAATTATTATTTAATAATTTAATACATATCTTTGAGTAGGCACTTGAACAAAAAATATTTATTTTTTGTTCTTTACTTAAACTTAATTCTTTATCAATTTTTTTTAAGATATATTCTTTTATTATATCCCAATTTTTTAAATTAGAGTTTTTGATATCAAAATTCTTTTCAAGTTTAATTGTTTTATTTAAGTATATTTGAACAGATGGATATTTCTTTTCAATAATCTTGCTTAAATTTAATAAATCTTTTCTTGAGCAAATTAATAAATTTAAAAAAAATTTTTTTGTAAAAAAATTTAAATTTTCAAAAAAGAATTTTTTTTCAGTTTTTTTTAGTTTAATTTTTTTATAGTCTTTTTTATAAAAAAACAGATTTTTTACACATGAGACACAAACCTCAAAACCAACAGTTCTTCCTAAAGACTCAAGACTAGTTGATCTTCTAGCATGCGTAGTAATACCAGGATTAGTTACCTTCTCTCTACAATAAAGTAATCTTGAAACAAAAAGATGGTCCTCATGCATTCTTATGTCTTCAAAAAAAATTTTATTTTTCAAAATAAAATCTTTATTGATTGCAAAATTATAACACAACGGATTAAATAATTTAAAATTTTCAATAAGATTAATTGGTTGAATTTTTTCTTTGGAGTAGCTGTTCTTAAAAAATCCCTTAATTTCTGAGGCTCTAATTATAGAGTTATTGTAAATATTTTTTAATTCATTATGTCTTAAAATAATTATATTTGAATTTGTCGACTCAATATGTTGATGTATTTTTTTTAAGCACCCAGCCAGCAAAACATCATCACTATCTAGAAAGATGATATATTTTCCGCTGGATTTCTTTATTCCTTTATTCCTTGAAATAGAGACACCTAAATTTTTTTTATTTTTTACAATCTTAATTTTGGATGAATTTTTAGAATAACTTTTATAAATTTTTTTAGATTTATCTTTTGAAGCATCATCAATAATTATTATCTCATAGTTACTAAAATTTTGACTAATTACACTTTTTAAGCAATTAGAAAAATACTTCTGGGAGTTGTAAACTGGTATAATAATACTAAAAAAAATATTCATAAAAAATTAGTAATAATTACTAACTTTCTAATTTTTTATATTCAATAGGTTTTTTATCTAAGGTTTGAATTGCTGACTTTATATTCATTGTTGTAAAATCTCTCCCATTACACGAAAAGCAAGCATTTAAAAATTTCTTATCATAACAAAGTTCTTTTATCATTTCCTTTAGTTCATCTTTTGTTTCATAGTTTTTTGTTAAATCTATAACATCAGATTTATTTTCGTTAAATGCTTTTAAATTATTTCCATTAGCTGAAAAAGGGCATCTGTATAGATTTCCGTGTAATAAAGTAATTAAATCACTATTACAGCAGTTGTTAAATTGTTTCGTGATTTCTTTTTCAGATTTCTGAGAATGTGGAATTATTCTTCCACAATCTTGCCAAATTTCACATTTGTAAGTTGAATACTCAATATTCTCCTTATCACATAGTGCTACTAAAGCATCGTGCTGCCTTGATGCTTCTCCATAATTTGTTATTTCCAAACCAACTTTTTCATTTCTTAAACACTCTAATTGTTCACCCTTGGGTAGGATGGTTGCATTTGTATAAATTACAATTCTAGAGTTATTTTTAAATTCAGATAACTTATTAACCACTTTATACATTTCTCTATTCATAAACGGGTCACCACCAAGAACTCTAAATTCATTCACATGGTCAACTACATCCATTAAATTATCTAATGATCTAAATAACTGATTTAGTTCACTATCTTTAGGCTTTTGATAGTATTGCATTAGATTTGAGCAATCTTTACATTTAAGAGAGCACTTTTCTGTTATTTGAATATCTACAGATTTTATTTTTAGTACTCCTGACGACGCATATTCACTTTTTTTTGAAATTTCGTTATAAAAATCTACTCTTCTTTTTAATTTTAATGGATAAAGGTCTCCCTCATACATGTCTAATAGATTTGGATAAGTTAAAAGCTCTGTTGTAGTGTAGATATTCTTAAAATCATTTTCATCAAGATTTGGCATAACAGCTAAAAAATAATCATGAGCTATAAATATATTTGTATTTTTGTCTAACTTATTTAAATCAGCAATACTTATAACTTTAATATTTTCATGTTCTTGATTATTTTTTCTTTCATCGCTATCACAGAAAAAATCCACATCTATTTCCAATTTATCAAATACTTTTTTTGATAACTTGCCAAGTGTCCCAAAGCCAAAAATAACTACTTTACCATTATTGGCTATGATTTGATTTTTTAATGTTTTTAGTGAGTAAGTTTTCATTTTCTAGTTAATTAACACTTTTTAAAAAAAAAATCTATATCATTTGTGGGGTTTATTAGCGTTAATGGCTCAAATTTTGTACAGGATGTGCCAGATCAATGCCTAGCAATTGTTTTAATCTAGTATCTAAATTTTTTATATCCTTTTTTTTTAAACAACTTTTTAAATTAGACATTGGTGTTACAAAAAAAGGTAAATACTGACCTAAAATTGCAACCCTTTCTCTATATGAGAAATTAGATGATGAAGCATGCCATGCCAAACCATTGAATATAATGAGAGTTCCTTTTGGATATATCAGTTTTATTTTTTTTTTATCAAATTGTTTTTGAGTAGGGTATGTATTAAATTTTTGACTACCAGGCACAAATTCGGTGGCCCCATTTTCATTTGTAAAATCATCTAATAAAATCATTGTTTGGCAATTAAAAATAATTTTATTAGAAAAATTTACAGGTATCTTTTGATTGACGCTTTTCATGCCCATATATGGGTAGTCTATATGAGGCTTTTGGCCTCTAGCTCCTGAAAAAAGTGAGTTGGCGCAAAAGTTTCCACATATAAATTTTTTCCCTAATAATTCTTCAAATATAGACATAACAACTTCTGGCTGTATCATTTTTTTAAAAATATCATCTAAAGCAATTAAATTTAAAATATATTTTTGATTATCTTTTTTATCTGAAGAAAAAGTTAAATTTTTTTTTATTTTTGATGCTTTAAGTATAATTTTTTTTGCTTTATTTATATCCTTATCTGAAAAATAATTTTTAAAAACATAAAGTCCACTTTTATTTTTTAATTCATTTGCAACTTTAATAATAAATTGATTGGATTTTTTACTTTTTATTTTATTTCTTTTATTTTTTAATTTAATTGCTCCATAAAGAGTAGGATCAAATTTCTTTGGCCATATAGTTTTATCGTCGTAGGTAGCTTCTCTAAGATTTACATTCTTGAAAGTTGAATTTTTTAAATTTAACCCACTTAAGTTGCAATGGCTTAAATTTGAATTCAAGAAAGTAGTTTTAGAAATTATTGTTTTAGTTAAATCTGTATCAGACAAAATACAATTATTTAGACTAGCTTCTCTGAAATTAGTCTTATCTAAATCTGCATTCCAAAAATCAACTTTTTCTAAATCGCTTTTTAAAAAAGTTACTTGGTTCAAATTTGTTTTTCTAAAGGCATAACCCACTAATTTTATACCAGAAAAGTTTTTTTTTTTTAAATTTTTAAAGTTGAAATTTTTTAGCATTATAAATTTTATTTATGAATAATTCTTCGTAGTATTTCGTACAAACATTACTTTAATAATCGTTAATGTAAATTTAATTAAGTTCACTTATATAGTAAAGCAATTTTTAAATTGCAATTATTTGCTATGAGTTATGTGCTATAATATTTCCGATAATGGTAAAGTTACAAAATTTGACTTGTTTGGACATGATGTGGGATTTTAATTGGTAAATATCTTGAAAAAAACTAATCTTGAAGTATATAAATCCTTATGCTAATTATTGGAATTAACGATAATCACGATGCTTCAGCTTGTTTAATTAAAGATGGAGTTATAGTAGATCTCATTCAAGAAGAAAGACTGAGAAGAAAAAAAAATTTAGGCTCTTTTCCCAAGGAGTCATTAAGATATATTATAAAAAATAATAAGATAAACCCGAAAAATATTGATCATGTTTGCGTGGCCAATATTAAACTCGCTCATATGAATTTTTGGAATGTAGCATCTGATTTTAAAACTTCAGACTGGTACAAATTACAAGAAAAATTTCATTATGAGAAAATTTTTAACAAAAAAAGAGTTAAACTTAGAGATATATTTCCTAACTACAAACCTAGCATCAAATTATCTTATTCTTTAAAAGGAATACCCTTTGTTTCAAGTGATGATGCATCAAAGAAGAGCCATGAATATATAATGGAAAGAAGAATAGAAACTATAAGTAATTTTTTAAAAATAGATAAAAAAAAAATTTCTTTTTATGATCATCATGATTGTCATGCATTCTATGGGTTTTATTCAAGTCCAAACACTCATAGAGGTAAAGTAACAGCAGTTGTTACAGCAGATGGGGGTGGTGATGGGCTTTATAATTCTGTTAGTTGTTTTAAAAATGGTAAATTTAAATCTATATCTAGATCAAAAAACAATTGGATAGCAAAAATTTATGAGTCTGTAACTTTATTATTAGGAATGAATCCTTTTAGGCATTGTTTCAAGGTCATGGGTTTAGCTCCCCATTCTAATATAAAAAGACATCAACATATTTCAAATTTTTTTCAATCATGCATGAAAGTAAAAGGGGTTGATTTTTTACTAAATAAAAAAATGACAGACCAATTTTTTTATTTTAAAGAAAATTTACGTCAGTACCGCTTTGATAATATTGCCGGAGGGCTCCAAGATTTTGTAGAAAAAATATTAGCAAGGTGGTTTTACAATATTTCAAAAAAACTCAATACAAAATTTTTTGTTTTTTCTGGTGGAGTTGCACATAACGTGAAAGCAAATAAATTTCTAAGTGAGCAAAAATTCGTAAAGAAATTATGGATCCCCCCTGGCGCAGGAGATGAGAGTTTAAGTGTTGGTGCAATTTATTGCTATCTATATAAAAAATTAGGATACAAAAAATGCTCAAAATATATAAAGCCACTTCAGAATGCCTATTTAGGTATGAACATAACGAAAGTAGATATATCTAATTTTTCAAATAATTCTTTAGTAAAGAAAAATTTTAAATGCATTGATGATAAAAACTTTAAAAGTTCTGCAAAATTACTTAAAAATGGAGAGATACTTTTTGTTTGCATGGGTAGGCAGGAATTTGGCCCACGTTCACTAGGCCACAGATCAATAATATGTGACCCATCTGATGTTGATTTGGTAAAGAAGATTAATTTAACTATTAAAATGAGAGATTTTTGGATGCCATTTACTCCATCAATTTTAGATATATATGAAAAAAAATATTTAAAAAAAAATAGTAAACTAAATATAAATTATATGACAGCTTGTGTTGACCCAACAGAAGTTGGAAAAAAATTTTTAAAAGCAGCAATTCATCCAGCAGATTCAACGGTGAGACCTCAAATAGTAAGGAGCAAGGATAGCAACTCTTATTATAAATTAATTAAAGAATTTTCTAGAATCAGCGGAGTGGGTGCAGTTTTAAACACATCCTTAAATATGCACGAATATCCAGTTGTTGCAAAACCGTTTGATATTGTTAATGAATTAATCAAAAAGAACAATTATATTAATTTTAGTATATTAATTGAAAATCAATTATTTATTAGAAAAAATTATAAACCTAAATAATGTACCCCTATCTTTCCAGAAAAATAAAAAAGTTTAGAACATATTTTTTTTTAAGAAAAAAAAATAAACTTCTCTTCAATATCAAAAGTAAAAATAACAAGATTAATCTGATAGAATACAATAGTTATCATGGCTCACATCTTGTCCAAGCTTTAATATCTAATTTATTAAAAAAAAGAAATTCAGGGAAAATTGTTGCTTATTATAATTATACCCTAATGATATCACCTTTAAAATTAAATTATTTACAAAAATTTAAATGGCATTTATCATCTTTTTTAAGTTTAGGCTTCAAAAGTATTTATAAATCTTTTGGTGTAGATGAATTTATAAGACCTGAAATTAAAAAAAAATTTACTTATAAAGCAGAGATAGAAAGAAAAAAATTTTTTAAAAAAAACCCAAAAAATAGTCAAATTGTCAACTTTAAAATTAACAATATATGGATTGGTGATTTATTATACGACACATATTTAAAGTCAAATTATAGACCTACAATTAATATTAAAGATAAAAAGTTTTATATTTTTTTTAAAGAATTTTTAGAACTTTTTTTTTATTGGGAGGAATTTTATAAAAAAAATGATGTAGTTTCCACGACTGGTGTTCATGCGTGCTATTCTTTTGGGCTTCCCTTAAGAATAAGTGCACATAATGAAATACCAAGTTATGTAATAAGTGTAATGTCAGTATTGAAAATTGATAAAAATATTAAGACTATGTATGGTTACTATAGTTTTAACAAAAAAATTTTTTCAAAATATCTAAAAAAGCATAAAAATAAGTGTCTTAAAATGGCCAAATACAATCTAAATTTGAGACTTGGAGGACATACAGGATTAGATGTGGGTCTTTATACCCTTAAATCAAGTTCTTTTTCAAAAAAAACCTACAAGTCTAAAGTTTTAGCTAATAACTCTAAAATTAAAATTTTAATATCAACACATGATTTTTTAGACTCAACTCATGTTTATGGAAAAAATTTATTTCCTGATTTTTACTTATGGATAGCGTATCTTGGAAAATTATCTGAAGAAAAAAGTAAAGAATATGATTTTTATATAAAAAGTCATCCTAGCCAAGGAAATAAATTTCATAGATATCAAAAATATACAGAAATTTTTGTCAATGAGTTAACTAAAAAATACCCTAGAATAAAAAAAATTCCTAATGAAACATCAAATAATCAAATTTTTAGTGAAGGAATAAATTTTGTTTTAACTGTATTTGGTTCTGTTGGCATAGAGTATGCGGCCCTAGGCATTCCAGTTATTAATGCAACAGTAAACAATCCACACATTAATTATGATTTTAATATAAACCCGTCGAACTTAAAAGATTATAAAGTGACTCTTAATAATCTTGCCAATATTAAACTTAAAATTAAAAAAGATGAAATATATGAATGTTATTTTATGAAACATTTTTTTTGGGATGAAAACTGGCTTTTTGATGATTTTAAAAAATTTATGAAAAAAATTGGAGGCTTTGATAACTTACACACAAACAGATTGTATGAATATTGGATTAATCATTTTAATAAAGAGGATTTGAATAAAAGTTTTACAAGACTTGAGGAATTTATAGATAATGGAAATTATAGACTATCAATAATTGATTCTAAAAAGACAGGATTTCTTAATGTTCCATTATCAAAAATTAACAATAAACGATTTTTAGGATCAAGCTAAAACTATATTAAGTAATAAAATATATTAATATAAAAATTTTGCTTTATAGATCTATTTAGCAATATCTATTTTTTAAATTTAGACTCATGCACGATCCTTTAAGGCCCAAAGTTATCAAGTACGATTGATAATTTATAATTAAATATTAATTATCAAAATGATTATCTTTACTGGCATTTTTACTTCCAGGAGTAGCGTTGTAAATTCCTTTAGTTGATAAGGGTTACGGATATAACGCCATAATCTTTTCTTCTAAAATATTTTGTTCAAAAAGAAATAGAAAATTAAGTTTATTTTATTTAATTCAGACTAATCTAAAAACATAACTAGTGACCATCGACCACTATTGTCAAACAACAAATTTTCCTGAGGATCAACTTTTGATATTGAGTGTTTTAGGTCATATCTAAATAATAACAAATCACCTATTGATATATTGTATTTTTCTAAATCAATTCTATTTTTAC
>MDTF01000681.1_pt1 | contig 20870 bp, 21 predicted proteins | sample 811191 | NCBI WGS metagenome assembly MDTF01 (sample SAMN05326649, study PRJNA326480) | marine metagenome | isolation source: seawater | place: Southern Ocean | collected 2011
ATATTAATAGCTTTGAAAAATTACTTAAAATTTCTTTTTCCCAAAAAAGAAAAACTATCAAAAATAATCTAAAACCTATACTAAATGATGATGATCTCAGTATCCTCGATATTAATCCACAGGATAGAGCGGAGATGCTGACTTTGTCAGACTTTGTGAGAATTGAAAATTATATTTTCGATAAAAAAATATTAGATTGAAGCTGCTATAATTTAACATTTTTGGATTAAATGACTATGAAAATTATTCTTCTTGGAGCGCCTGGAGCTGGTAAAGGTACTCAAGCACAATATCTAAAACAGAAGTTTAACATCCCTCAAATATCAACTGGCGATATGCTTCGCTCAGCTGTTGGTAATAAAACTGAGCTTGGTATTAAAGCTAGGAATTTTATGGAGGATGGACAACTGGTTCCTGATCAATTAATTATCAACCTTGTTAAACTAAGAATTGGTGAGCAAGATTGTGAGAATGGTTTTTTATTAGATGGTTTTCCTAGAACAATTCCTCAAGCAGAAGCCATGAGCGACGAAGGCATTCATATAAACGTTGTTATTGAAATTAATGTTCCAGACCAAACAATTATAGAAAGGCTAAATGGCCGAAGAATTCACACGCCGTCTGGAAGAATCTATCATTTAAAAAATAATCCTCCAAAAAATGAAGGAGTTGATGATAAAACAGGTGAACCAATTGTTATCAGAAATGATGATACAACCGAGATTATCATGAAGCGATTGGAAACATATCATCGAGAAACTGAGCCATTAATAAATTTTTATTCATCATGGGAAAACAAGAGCCCTAATACTAAGCCAAGATTTATTAGCATTGATGGCTCAAAAAAAGCCATTAATATTAATAATATACTTTCTGAAAAAATATCTTAGAAAATGAATCCAGACTACCCTTTTAGCGAAATAGAAAAAAATACTCAAGCTGAGTGGGATGATTCTCAGACTTTTTCAGTTAGCGAAAATTCAAATAAGCCTAAATTTTACGCTTTATCAATGTTTCCATATCCAAGTGGAAAATTACACATGGGACATGTCAGGAACTACACTATTGGTGATGTTATTTCTCGCTTCAAGGGAATGAATGGATTTAATGTAATGCAACCGATGGGTTGGGATGCATTTGGATTACCTGCTGAAAATGCTGCTATTCAAAATAATACTGCTCCTGCAAAATGGACTAACCAAAATATTAACCACATGCGAGAACAGCTAAAGCAGCTGGGTCTTGCTATTGACTGGAAGAGAGAAATCTCAACCTGCTCAGTTAATTACTACAAGTGGGAGCAATGGCTTTTTATTAAACTATATAAGCAAGGACTTATATACAAAAAAACATCAACCGTTAATTGGGATCCGGCTGATAAAACAGTTTTAGCTAATGAACAAGTGATCGATGGGAAGGGCTGGAGATCAGGCGCGATTGTTGAAAGAAAAGAGATACCACAGTACTTTATGAAAATTACTGATTATGCAGATGAATTACTTGAAGGACTTGATAATTTAAAAGATTGGCCTGAACAAGTAAAAACAATGCAGAAAAATTGGATTGGAAGAAGTGTTGGATGTGATGTTGATTTTAAAATAATTGACTCAGAAGAAAACATCAGGGTATATACAACGAGACCTGATACATTAATGGGAGCGACATATTTAGCTATTGCTGCAGAACATCCATTAAGTAAAAGTCTTTCAGGTACAAAGAAAATAGAAGATTTTATAAGTGAGTGTAGCAAAGGTGGCGTATCAGAAGCTGAGATTGCAACAGCAGAAAAAAAGGGTATTTTTACAGGAGTTTATGTTGAGCATCCTTTAACAAATGAAAAAATACCAGTTTGGATAGCCAACTACGTACTAATTAATTATGGTGAAGGTGCGGTGATGGCAGTTCCTGCACACGATGAAAGAGACTATGAGTTTGCAAAAAAATATGACCTTCCTATTAATCAGGTCATTAAAAGTGATAAGGGAGACTCTAAAGGAGCATTTACTGGGAATGGACTACTAATTAATTCTGGTGAATTTAATGGGCTCAATAGTTCCGAGGCTAAAAAACAAATAACGAAAAAAATAAAGTTACTAAAAAGAGGTGGGGAGAAAGTTCAGTACCGTCTTAGAGACTGGGGTATTTCAAGGCAGAGATATTGGGGTTGTCCAATCCCGATGATTTACTGCAAAAAATGCGGTGATGTCCCTATCAAAGAAAAAGATCTTCCAATAAAACTACCAGAAGATGTAGAAATCAATAATAGCGGATCCCCACTAAAGGAAATGCAGGATTTTATTCAATGTGAATGTCCAGAATGTGGAATGAAGGCTGTTCGAGAAACAGATACTCTGGATACATTTTTTGAATCATCTTGGTACTTTGCCAGATACTCATCATACGACCAAGAAAATGCAATGCTCGATGATAGGGCCAAATATTGGATGCCTGTTGATTACTATATTGGAGGAATTGAGCATGCAATTCTTCATTTATTATATGCAAGGTTTTTTAATAGAATTTTATTTGACCTGGGACTAATCGATACTAAAGAACCTTTTAAAAAGCTTCTAACCCAAGGAATGGTTTTAAAAGATGGGTCTAAAATGTCAAAATCAAAAGGAAATACTGTTGATCCTAATGAATTAATTAAACAATATGGCGCTGATACGGCTAGAATTTTTATAATGTTTACAGCTCCTGCGGAACAAAGCTTAGAGTGGTCAGATGCAGGAATAGAAGGGGCACATAGATTCCTAAAAAGATTATGGAAAATTACATATCGATTTCAAAGCACTGCATCAAGTGAATCAAAAAAAGGCGTATTAAGTGATTTAAAAAGTGAAGGAGAGTTAAGATACAAACTTAATGCAACTATTAAAAAAGTAACAGATGACCTTGATAGAAGAACAAGTTTTAATACGGCAATATCATCAATTATGGAATTAGTAAACTTATTCACGAAAAAAGAATCCGAATTAAACGTTAGCCACAAACTAAAAAAACAAGTTATAAATAATATCCTTCTTTTACTTAATCCTTTTGCCCCGCATATTACAAAAGAATTATGGATTAATATTAACCCGAATAGTAGTATCGAAAAGCAAGGATGGCCAGAAGTCGATGAGTCTGCTTTAATTAAAAATGAAGTGAAAATTGTAATTCAGGTCAACGGGAAGCTAAGAGGAAATATGTTAATATCTAGGGATATTAGTGAAGAAAAAGTTAAGATTATAGTTATTGAAAATGAAGAAGTTAAGAAATTTATATCAAAAAGTTCAGAAATAAAGAAGTTTATTTACATAAAAAATAAATTAATTAATATTGTAATAAAATAAATTATGAAGGCAGCATCAAAAAAAATACTTATTTTAATTTTCACGCTCTTAATCACTTCATGTGGATTTCAATTAAGGGGGGCGTTAGATAACTCATTTAATTCAATTCAAATTGATGGTGGCTCAGTGGGTCTCACAAAAGTTCTCAAAAAGAAATACAAACAATCTGGAGTTGAAGTCAAAGATTCATCCGCGGAAAAATTTATAGAAATAATTAAAGATGAATTTGACAAAAGAATTCTTACCCTTAGTTCTACTGGAACTATTCGTGAATATGAATTAAATTATCTGGTCTTATATAGAATAAAAAATTCAAATAACGAATGGGGGCCAACAATTAGAATAACCTCTAGGCGCATATATTCATATGACGATCAAGACATTGTAGCTAAACAAGAAGAAGAAAAAAACCTAATTAAGGGTATGAAAGAACAAATTATCAGGACTATGACATCCCAGATTTCTGCAGCAAAATAGAATGAATAATGAAATTATCTCTGAGATTCAAATCGATAAACTCAGGGATAAAAATACAAATTGTATCGTAGTTATGGGTGGTGAACCTGTAGTTACAAACCATACAATTTCATTTTGCCAAGACTACTTTAAAAATAAAGATTTTAGTATTGAAGCAATAAGCATAAATTCATCATCAAAAGCTAATGACCTAGTACCAATTTTTTCCGATGGCTCACTTTTCAATAATAATAGCTTATATAAAATAAAAGTATCAAGAGGTAGGATATCAGAGGATGTGAAGGAATTAATCAACAAATCAATCACGAATAAATTAGATGATTTTTATATTATTAATGCTGAAATTAATTCTAAAGACTTCAAAAAATCTTCTTGGTATCGAAGCTTGCAAAAAATTAGTTTGACAATAGAGGCTAATGAGCCAAGCTCAGCAGAAATAATTAAATCAATTAATAGTAGGGCTAAATTTCATGGTCTTGATTTTACTGATGATGCAATTAATTTAATTGGGGAGCTTAGCGAGGGCAACCTACTAGCGGCGGAAAATGAACTTATAAAGTTGTCTCTTATTCATCAAGGCATAATTATAGGGTCGCCTGAGGTATCAAGGCTGTTATCAAATAGTTCAAAATACGATGGCTTCAAGCTAATAGAATTTACTCTAAAAGGAAAAATTTCAGAAACTCATAAAGCAATTACACACTTAGAAGAAGAAGGAATCGACCCACTGATGATAAATGGACTTTATGCCTGGATTTTTAGGGCAATCTCAAATATAAAAATAAGTAATGAGGGGCAATACTCTAAAAGTAATTTTATAAAACTTAGAATATTTGGCCCCTCACAAAACCTTGTGATTAATTGTGTAAAAAATTTATCTTCTAAACAAATTGAGGCTTCATTAAATAAGATAAGGGATATTGATTTAATTTGTAAAGGTTTATTAATTGGCAGTCCATGGCTTGAGCTAAATAGATTCGTAATTGGACTTTCACGTATTTTAAATAAGGCAAAGGTGTAAAATAGAAAAATGAATATTAAAACTTACATGCTAAAAGTCGGCTCTTCTGCAAAGGAAGCTTCAGTCAAAATTGCTACTGCAACCTCAGAACAAAAGAATATTTTTCTAGAAAAATTAGCTGAAATAATATTAATTAATGCAGATGATATTATAAAAATTAATAAAAAAGACATAGATAATGCAATTGCAATAAATGCTAATGATGCATTTATTGATCGTCTAACGTTTAACCATTTAAGTATTAAGTCAATGGCCGATGGTTTGATAAAAGTTGTTAAACTTAATGATCTTATTGGTCAAACTTCAAATAAGAAAATGATGCCCTCTGGCATCGAAGTTGCTCAAATGCGCGTTCCCCTAGGTGTTATTGGAATGATATATGAATCAAGACCTAACGTTACAATTGATGCTGCAGCCCTCGCAATAAAGTCTGGCAATTCAATTATTCTCCGAGGAGGATCTGAATCAATTCACACAAATAACTATTTAGCATTGTTAATCAAGGAATCACTTGTTAATGCAAACCTACCCGATACATGCGTACAAATCATTGAGACTACTGATAGAGCGGCAGTAACTGAAATGATTACATTAACCGACTTTATTGATGTAATTATTCCAAGAGGGGGTAAAAGTTTAGTTCAGAAGATAACTAGTGAAGCTAAAATTCCTGTTATTAAACATTTAGACGGAAACTGTCATATCTATATTGATGAGTTCGCTGATATTGAATGGGCAATAAATATAACTAATAATGCAAAAACTCAACGGTTGGGTACATGTAATACACTAGAGTCACTTGTTGTACATTCGAAAAAAGCAGCCCTATTTCTACCAGCATTAAAAAAAATTTTTGATGAGAAAACTATTGAAATCCGTGGTTGTGATAGAACAAGAAAACTTATCCCTGGAACCAATAATGCTACGGAACAAGATTTTTATGAAGAATACCTTGGTCCTGTAATATCTTGCAAAATTGTTGATTCAATAGATGAAGGAATTCACCATATAAATAAATATTCTTCAGCGCATACAGAATCAATCATTACAGAGAAAAATGCTAACGCCATGAAATTTATCCGAGAAATTGACTCCTCAAGCGTCATGATTAATACGTCAACTAGATTTGCAGACGGATTTGAGTATGGGCTTGGAGCTGAAATAGGTATTTCAACAGATAAATTTCATGCCCGTGGTCCTGTCGGGTTAGAAGGCTTAACCTCTTTAAAATATATAGTTTTTGGAAGCGGTCAAATAAGAACGTAATTGATGTCACCTAAAAAATTAATCGGCCTTTATGGTGGTGCTTTTGATCCAGTTCATAATGCACACGTAGAAATCGCAAAAAATTGCATGGCCGATATTGGGTTAAACAAATTAATACTAATCCCAACAGGAAAATCTGCTTTCAAAAAATCTTTAGCCCTTTCAAAACATAGAGTTGCAATGTTAGAGCTTGCTTTCAATAAACCCGACTATGAAGTGTCAGAAATTGAAGTTGAAAATTCAAAAAACACTGAAAATCCATCTTATTCATTCGACACCATAAAGTATTTTTTTAATAAAGATGAAAATTTTTATTTCATGATAATTGGAACAGATGCTTTTGCAAATTTTCATCAATGGTTTAAGTGGAAAGATATATTGAGTTTTTGTCACATTCTTTTGGTCAATAGATCTGATGGTGATATATTTTCACAAAAATGGCATCCAACAATTAAAAAATTAATCGACACTCATTGGACTGACCAAATAAAAAATCTTAAAAGCAACCGAACAGGTTTTATTTATTCGGTACCCATGAAAAAAATAGATGTTGCATCTCATAGAATTAAGGATTGCATTCGCAGTAAAAAAGATATAAGTCAAATGATTCCATCTGAAATTGAAAATTATATTAATAAAAATTTCCTTTACTAAAAAGCTGGCCAAATAAGATATTTTGACGCCTTAACTGGGTCATTCTTTTTAATATAAGGGATGACCCCCATAAAAGGCTCGCTAATTTTCTCTTTTAAATAATTAATACTATCGTCTTGAAATTTCATATTTGGTTCAACTACATTTGCAACCCATCCAAAAATTTTCTGTTTATTTTTGTGAATAGCTTCAACAGTTAACATTGTGTGATTCAGGCAGCCAAGCCTAATTCCCGCCACTAATATGATAGGAATATTTAAAGAGTTTATTAAATCAGACGTCATAATATCATCACCAAGAGGAACATAATAACCTCCTGCCCCCTCAACAAACAAATAATCAGTACTTGCCTTGAGCATATCATAGTGCTCTTTAATTTTTATAAGGCTAATGGGATTATTATTAATTTTTGAAGCTATATGGGGTGCAATTGCCTCTTTATAACTATAAGTATTAATACCATGTGCATTAGGCTCTGAATTACTAAAATGATTAATTTCATACACATCAGAATTAATATTAATACCGCTATGGATAATTTCTCCTGCAGCAACTGGCTTCATTCCGCCAACAATTTTTTTTTGAGATTTCATTAATTCAATTAGCGCACAAGTAATAAATGTTTTACCAATCCCAGTATCTGTCCCAGTAATAAAAAAAGATTTATTCATTTTTAAGATTTTATTTGCAGGTGTTCGGAAGTAAATTTTTAATTATTCCATGCATGACCATATATTACTTCATAGGAAGCTGGTAATAAATTATTTTTCCTATAAGCCTCATAATTTTCAATAATTTTCTTGGTAAATGATCTTCCAGATAAACCTCTATTTCTAGATAAATTACCATTTGTTGCTCCAATACTTTTAATATCCATAAATAATTTATCAACTTCTTTATATTTCACCGTTAAATGTTCAACATCTAATACGGGGTTACTGAAATTAGAATGTATGAGGTGTTTACTTACTTTATGTATGTCAATAAATGTACTTGTCTTTTTTTCGTTAAATAAATTTTCTGTAATTTCTCGTAACTCGCTAAGTGTATTTGGTCCAAATGTACTAAAAATAAAAAGGCCGCCAGGTTTTAATATTTTATTTACCTGATTAAATACTAAATCTAATTGGTTACACCACTGAAGTGTGCTCGAAGACCATACAAGGTCTAAAGAATTTTCTTCTAATGGTATGGCTTCGATATCAGCACATATATAAGAATAAGGACTAAGATTAATTTTATCTAAAAAAAATAGCTTCTGCTTTATACGAGCCTCCTTAAGCATATTTTCTGAAAAATCATAATTAATAATTCTTGATTCCTTATATTTTTTTCCTAAACTTAATCCATTTGTTCCAGTGCCACATCCTAAATCTAAAATATCAAGTGGGTCAAGCTTGATAGTATTTAGTCTATCAATTAAATTATTAGAAATTGTATCTTGTAGAGTCGAGTATAAGTCATAGGTTGTTGCAGCACGATTAAAACTTTTTCTTTTATGTTCTTTATTTATCATTAAAGCTTAACAAAACTTCCTTAATAAAGTCTTTTGGATGACTTAAGAATGGAATATGGCCAGTACTCTTAAATATCTTAAGTCTTGAATTTTTAATTTTACTTTGCATAAATATAGATGCTTCTTTTGGAGTTAATTTGTCACAATCTCCAGCAATTACGATAGTAGGTACCTTTATATTACTTATTGTTTTTGTTAAATCAGTTTTTTTTAATATTTCTAATGCCGATTTTAATGATTTTATTTTAGGGGGTGTCTTAGTAATAAATAATTCATGTAGTCCCTTCATAACTTCCTTCCTATTATTGGAGCCAATTAGCTGAAGCATAAAAAAATTTTTTAGGGTTTTTCTCCAGCTATCTACTAATTGATCATAAAATTTATTTAATAAATTCTCCTCCACACCTAAACTCCAATTTTTATTATTAATAAAGCATGGTGTAGAGGAAACGAGAAATAATTTAGTAATATTTTTTGGGTATTTTTCATAATATTTTAGAGCGATTATTCCCCCAAGTGACCACCCCATTATTGATATTTTCATTGGTAATTTAATATATAGCTGATCAACTATATTAGTTAGAGAATAATCTTCTATCTCCTCACTCTTGCCCATTCCAGGTAAATCTACAATGTATAATTTATAGTATTTTGATAAGTCATCCTCAATAACCTGCCATATTAGTCCCGACATTCCCCAACCATGTATTAGCAGTAATGGCTCACCATCTCCTATAATTTTGATATTCATTAAATTAATAAATTATTAATAGTTGACGCAAGCTTTATTATATCTTTTTTAGTATGGATCGCAGTTATTGATACTCTCAACCTGGACGTTCCAGCAGGAACTGTTGGAGGCCTTATCACAGGGACTAAGAAACCAAGCTCTAGTAGTCTCGAAGAAATAGAAATAGCCTTCTCAAGATCATTAATTATAATTGGTTGAATTGCTGTCCTTGAAGATGTTAGAGTTGATTTATTAAATATTTCTAATCTAAATAATTTTATTAATAATTTCAATTTTTTTCTTAACTTCATATCTTTCTTAATAATATTCATTGAGGTTATTACACCTGAGGCAATATACGGCGGTGCTGCGGTCGTATAAATATAGGGTTTAGATTTTTGTATGCAGTATTCAATCACCTCTCTTTTCCCGCATAGCATGGCTCCTGAGACACCAATTGATTTCCCAAGTGTAAACATATATATGATTAATTTTCTTGCTTCATTGCTGAGGAGACCTTCATCTTCATAATGTTCTATAATTCCCTGGCCACTGCCACCTAAAACTCCATATCCATGTGCATCATCAACATATAGCGTTGCATCATATTTTTCACACAAATAAACTAACCCAGGGATGTCAGCAATATCTCCATCCATGCTAAATACCCCATCTGTTACTATTATTTTTCGTTTAGTTAAATTGCCCTTAATTAGTTTTTCAAGGTGATCTAAATCAAGATGATTGTAACGAATTAATTTCGCCCTACTTAGTATTGCTGCCTCATTTAATGATGCATGATTTAATTTGTCAGAAAATATTAAGGAATTTCGATTGCATAGTGATCCAATTGCACCGATATTTGCCATATAGCCTGCTGAATAAAATAATCCACTTTCGAACCCAGTCATTTTGGCCGCCTCTATTTCAAGGATATTGTGCGATACAAAGTGACCAGAAATAAGATGGGATGCTCCCGATCCATTTCCATATTTTTTAAGGGAATTGATAATGGAAGATTGTACAATTTTATTCTGCGAGATTCCAAGATAATCATTACTTGCAAAATTAAGGAGCCAATTTCCATCAATAAGAACTCTAGCCTTATTAAGGTCTTGTATATTATTTCTTAATCTAAATAGTTGGCTATTTTTTAGTTGGTCTAATTCATTATTGATCTCATCAAACAACATTTATTAAATTGTTTTTAGATTAAGTCTTTTAAACAACAATTTATCTTTTTCAACATTAGGATTACCTGTAGTTAATAGTTCTTCCCCATAAAATATTGAATTTGCACCTGCAAAAAATGCTAAAGACTGAATGCCATCGTCCATTACCTCTCTTCCAGCCGAAAGGCGAACAAAGCTATTCGGCATCGTTATTCTTGCGACTGCAATTGTCCTAATAAAGTCAAAGTGGTCGAAGGGCTCTATTCCCATGAGTGGCGTTCCCTCTACTTGGGTTAGTAAATTAATTGGGACACTTTCCGGTGGCTCTTCCATGTTAGCTAATTGTGCAATCAATCCAATTCTGTCATCAAGGCTTTCGCCAAGACCAACAATTCCTCCGCAACATACGTGGATATCTGCATTCCTAACATTTTCTAGAGTATCAAGACGATCTTGGTATGTTCTAGTTGAGATTATATCGCCGTAGTATTCAGGGGAAGTATCTAAATTATGATTATAATAGTCAAGGCCGGCATCCTTTAGTTGCTCTGCCTGATTGTTATTTAGCATCCCTAATGTGGCACAGGTCTCTAACCCTAATGCCTTGACTGAAACTACCATCTCTTTTACAAGGTCAAGATCTTTCTGTTTAGGCTTTCTCCATGCAGCACCCATACAAAAACGGGATGCCCCGGCACTTTTTGCAGCCTTTGCAGATTCAATAACTTCATCAATTGAGAGTATTGGAGTATTTTCTACATCTGTCGAGTATCTTGCTGATTGAGGGCAGTATCCACAATCCTCTGCACACCCACCAGTTTTTATTGAAAGAAGCGTGCTAAGCTGAACCGCATTGGGGTCAAAAGATTCACGATGAACCTTATGAGCTATAAAAATCAAATCATTAAAGGGTTTGTTAAACAAATCTGATATTGCTGCTTTGCTCCACCTATCATTTACATCTTTTGAATTATTTTTTTTGACAAAATGAATAGTTTCTTCATGTACATCAACATTAGACTCCGTCATATTAACTCCTAAATAATTGATTTTATTGTTATAATTAATATATAATTAATATGTTAAGTAATTTTACACTAATTTTTAACAACTGTATAAAATTTAATCATATGTTTAATATCATTTTATTTGAACCAGAAATCCCTCCCAATACAGGTAATATAATAAGGCTTTGCGTTAATACAAATGCAAATCTTCATCTTATTGAGCCTCTGGGGTTTAATTTGGATGAAAAGCAAGTGAAGCGTGCTGGTCTAGACTATCACGATATGGCAAATATTACTGTCCATGAGAGCTACCAAAAATGCATTGACTCCCTCAAAGGAAATAGAATATTTGCAGTTACTACAAAATCTTCAAAACATTACTACGAACCACAATTTATACCCGGAGATATTCTAGTATTTGGTCCAGAAACTCGAGGCCTTCCCATCAAGATATTAACAAATCCAAACAACTTCATGAATATACGTATACCTATGGTAAAAAATAATCGTAGTATGAATTTATCAAATTCAGTTGCGGTGATTCTATACGAAGCATGGCGTCAAAATAATTTTAAAGAAGGGGTCTAGTTTTCTGGCTTTATAGCCCTACCCAGCAAATCGAGGACTGCATCACGTGGTGACTTTCTATTATGTATAACAGCATTCACCTCCTGAGTAATTGGCATTTCAATCCCTAGCTGTTTACTTCTTCCAATTACCTCAGCCGCAGTAAAAACACCCTCAGCAACATGACCAAGGCTCGATAATATCTCCTCAAGAGCTTGTCCCTTAGCTAATCTCATTCCAACCTCCCTATTACGAGAATATTCTCCAGTACATGTAAGGACCAAATCACCAGCACCCGTCAATCCAGTAAAGGTTTCTTGCTGGGCACCTAATGCCACTCCAAATCTACTAATTTCAGATAATCCTCTCGTTATAAGTGCAGCTCGTGCATTATTACCAAAACCCATACCATCTGAAATACCTGAGGCAATTGCAATAACATTCTTTAATGCTCCCCCTACAGATACACCAACAACATCGTTACTTGTATAGACCCTCATATTACTATGATGAAATAATTTAGCAGCAATAGATGATAAGTCTTTGTCAGTGGATGCCATAGTTACCGCAGTTGGTAATGCCCTCACAAGCTCTGCAGCAAAACTAGGTCCCGATATAACACCAAAATGACGATTGTTAGCAGAATTTGGGTTGCCTAATACATCGATTGCTACTTCATGTGGCAACTTTGCGGTACCTTTTTCAAGGCCTTTATTCGCCCAGATAACAGGTATATTTTTATTTATTTTATCAATACTCTCGAGAACAGACCTAAAGCCTGAGGTAGGGACTACAGAAATTATAATTTCAGCATCTTCAGTAGCTAAATCTAAGTTATTTTCTAGGGTTAAATTTTCTGGAAAAATAAAATCTCCTAGATAAAGTGGATTAGATCTTGATTTTCCCATACCAGACACGTGACTTGAATCTCTTGCCCATAAAACAACATTATGCTTTTTAGCAATATGAATAGCTAAGGCAGTACCCCATGCCCCTGCTCCAAGGACACAAACATTCATAAGCTAAATACCCCAAATATCATTCGCGGAAACAAAACCATTAAGCTCATTTGGTTCGGATCTAACCTCAACCCAACCATCAGTCACCAATGATGATCTGAGTTTGAGCGCTATCTTAGCTTCAATATCAGCTAGTATGTTGCTATTAGATGAAGCTTCGGCAAACATAGGTACTGCAGAACTTAAGGTCATTACAGTCCTTTGGGCACTAATATCGATTATTCTAACCCAATTAATCTTTCCTTCATGATCTTTAACTTTAAGCCATTCCTTAAGCCTTACTATGACTCGCAAAGGATAGCCTTCTGTAATGATCAACTCTTTTTTTGTAGCCTCAGATGGTCCTTCATATAAAATAGCTTTTTTTGCTTTAACTGAAACAAAATCGGCAGCTAAAGTACTAAATGAAATAAAAAAACATGATAAGAGAAAAAAAGAAAATTTACGATAACGATTAATGAGCATTACCTTCTTCAGCTGCCTTTTCTTCTTCCTTCTTTTGCATGTAAAGTGCTTCAAAATTGATTGGGTTTAACAAGACAGACTGAAATCCAGCTTTAACAATTAAATCAGAGATTGCTTCTCTGGCATAAGGAAATAGAATATTAGGGCATGTTGTTGCTAGAATCATCTCAATATTCTCATCTGGAATATTTTTTACCAAAAAAATTCCAGACTGTGACACTTCAACTAGAAAAGCAGTTTTTTCAGCTTGCTTAGCAGTAACAGTGATCCCTAACGAAACCATAAAGTAACCTTCAGATACTGATCTGGCAACATTAGTCAATTCAATTGAAATAAGCGGAGCATCTTTCGCTGTAAATATTTCTGGAGCGTTGGGCACCTCAACAGACATATCTCGTAAAAATATTTTCTCGATACTAAAGCCAGACTGATCTCCTTCTTGCTTTATAGATGTGTCCTCTGCATATTTTTTTGATTGTGCTGGAGCTTTTGTTGGTTTTTTTTTATTTTCAGCCATTTTTAATCCAATTTAGTTGTTAAAGGTAATATTATAAGTAACTATTCTAACTTTTTATCGTGAAAGTATGAACCTAAATTTTTAAAAAAAATTAAATATCCAGTACCTTATTTAAATCACCAGTGTTGTCTAATTTTCTTAGTTCATCAAATCCACCTATATATTTATCATTTATATATATCTGGGGCACAGTTCTCTTTCCAGTGATTTCTATCATCCTAGATAGCTCTTCTGGATTTTTATCAACGTAAATTTTTTCTGATATTTTGAATCCTTTACTTTTAAGTAAATTCTCAGCATTAGTGCAGTATGGGCAAAACTGACTTGTGTACATTTTAATATTCATAAATTATTCATTAGCAATGGGAAGTTGCTCCTTAATCCAGGCGTTTAAACCACCTTCAATACTAACAACATTATCGAACCCCAGCTTAACAAGCATATTAACGGCTTGGTGTGATCGAATACCTTTTTGGCAATAAACGATAATTAACTTTTTTGAATTTTTTTTAATTATATTTATCTTATCGGGAATGTCTTCTATCTTTATGCTGGTAGAATTTTGTATGTGGCCTAAAATAAAATCTTGCTCGCTTCGAAGATCAATCAAAAAAAATGGTTGTCGATTCATCATTAGTACCGAATTTTTAGCTGTAATTGTATTACCTCTAGAACCAGATAGAGTATTTGGGAAAATTAGTAATAGTCCAGATATAATTATAAGAGCAATTAAAAAAATATGATTAAGAAGAAAATCCAATGCTAAATCCTTTAGATGTTAAAAAGTATTATTTATTAGTCGTGTTAAATTTAAAACAGGCATTATAATTGAAGGACTAAACATTAAAACAAATAATATTATAACTCAATGCAAAATAACCCGATAGTACTCGTCATATTAGATGGATTTGGACACAACGAGGACGAAAAGCATAATGCAGTTCTTCAGGCTGATACTCCAAATCTGGACGAATTAAAAAAACTTTACTGTCACACACTTATAAATGCGTCTGAGTCTGAGGTTGGTCTTCCCGTCGGTCAGATGGGTAATTCTGAAGTTGGACATTTAAATATTGGTTCCGGTCGTATTATTCTTCAGGACCTAGAAAGAATAAATGTGAGCATTGAAAAAAAACAAATTTTTGATCATCAAGTATTAATTAAAAATTTTAATGCCCTGTCCTTAAAAAATAAATCATTACATCTTTTTGGCCTATTATCAGATGGTGGTGTTCATAGTTACATTAATCATTTTGAAGCTATATTAAAAATAGCTAAACAACAAAGCGTTAAAAAGGTTTACATTCATCCATTTTTGGACGGAAGAGACACCCCACCGAAAAGTGCAAAAAAATATATTACAACCCTAGAAGGCTACTGTAAAAAAAATTCTATTGGTAAAATAATCTCAGTATCTGGGAGATTTTACGCAATGGATCGGGATAAAAGATGGGATAGAACAAAAGCAGCTTATGACCTCCTTGTTAATTCTAAAGCTATTTATTCTTCTGATAGCGCTATTGAAGCCATTGAATTAGCTTACAAAAGAAATGAAACAGATGAGTTTATATCTCCCACTATCATTAAATCAGATGATAAAGAAATACAAATACAGGAGGATGACTGTGTTCTTTTTATGAACTTCAGATCAGATAGAGCACGGCAGATAACAGATGCGATTCTTAATGAAGACTTTAATGGCTTTCAAAGAAATAGGCGAGTAAAAAATATTACATACCTTACCCTTACAAATTATGACGAAAATCAAAAAAAAGCTATTCCAATATTCCCGTTAACTAAAGTAAAAAATACACTAGGGGAGTTCATTGCAGATCTAGGAAAAACTCAACTACGAATTGCTGAAACTGAAAAATACCCTCATGTAACATTTTTCTTCAATGGTGGAGAAGAAAGACCATATCAAGGGGAAGATAGAATACTAATAAATTCTCCAAAAGTAGAGACCTACGACCTGAAGCCAGAAATGAGTGCCTATGAACTAACTGAGAAACTAACTACAGCAATTAAATCCAAAAAATATGACCTTATAATCTGTAACTATGCAAATAGCGATATGGTTGGACATACTGGAATTTTAGGTGCTGCAATAAAAGCAATAGAAGCCCTTGATGAATGTATTGGACAAGTAGTAAAAGCCATTAAAAGCGTTAAAGGACATCTTATAATTACTGCCGACCATGGAAATGCAGAGTTAATGACGGATGAAATTAATCAACAAGCTCATACACAACACACTACAAACCTCGTACCGTTAATTTATATGGGGAAAAAATCACAATTAAAGAGCGGGGGCAAGCTATCAGATATTGCTCCAACTATATTGCATATTATGGGTGAAAAACCACCAATTGAAATGACTGGAATAAATTTAATTAATTTTGATAAATAACAACAGCATTATAATCAAGGCTATAACTCTTATAACAATAATTTTCCTACAACTATATCCAAATATTGGGGTAGCCGATAATTCAGTCTCGATTAAAAAAGACGATTTAGTTGAGATAAAAAAAAATATCGATGTCATCAATAAAAAAATTAAAAAAAATACTGAGGTAAAAAAAACTTTAGCCAAAGAACTTAAAAGAGAAGAGAAGAAGATTAGTGGTACAAAAAAAGAACTTTATAAAATTAAAAAAAAGGTTAAAAAAAATTCAAGGAATCTAAATAAACTTAAGAAAAGACTTAGAGTTCTTAATAAGGATATTAAAGAAAGGAAAAAACTTTTATCCCAACATTTTTATAGGACCTATACTCAAGGAGAGCCATCTCAAATTCAAATGATACTTGAAGGATCAAATCCAAACAAAATTTCACGGGACATAGAATATATCCGACTATTTACATTTTCACAGAATAAAAATATCAACGAAATTAAAAAAAAATATAAACAACTTGATAGAAATAAAAGAAAAACAAGCTCAATATTAAAAAAAGTTGTTTTACTTAAAAAGAATAAAGAGCATAAAGCCAAGCAACTTATTAAGCAAAAAAAATCAAAGACAAAAATTTTAAAAAAAATCAATAGTAAAATTACAACCCAAAAAAAAATAAAAACAAAACTAATTAGCGATGAAAAAAAGCTTACGAACCTAATCACCAATCTAATTAACAAGTCAATTGCAAATGACCAAAAGAAAAAGATTCAAAGCAAAGTAAGTAAAGATAAAAAAAGTATTCCGTATAAAAAATTTAAGGGAATTAATTTTAAAAAACTTAAAAAAAAATTAAAGCTGCCTGTCATTGGAAAAGTAATTTATAAATTCGGGAAAAAAAGGCCTACCACTGGCACTCGATGGAAAGGCATTTTTATTAAAGCAAAAGAAGGCAATGAGGTTTATGCAGTTGCTAAAGGGCAAATTGTTTTTTCAGACTGGTTACCAGGCTATGGAAATATTATTATCATTAACCACGGCAAAGGCTATATGAGTCTTTATGGAAATAATCAATCATTACTAAAACAATCCAATGAAATTGTTAAGGCTAGAGAAACTATTGCAATTGTAGGTAACAGCGGAGGAAACAAATCTAATGGTGTATATTATGAACTTAGAAAAAATAGTAAGCCATTTAATCCACTTAGTTGGACAAAGTAGTATTTGTTAGCTTAATCACCAATATAGTGAATATTAATTTTCCTAGAAAAATTATTTAATCTATGTTCAAAAAGAAAAATTCCTTGCCATTGTCCAAGTAATAATTTTCGACTCTTTATAGGTATTGATAGATTAGTCTGAGTTAATGCTGTTCTGATATGTGCAGGCATATCATCTTTTCCTTCTGTTATATGAGTAAATAATTCATCACCATCTTGCACCAATCTATCAAAAAAACTCTTTAGATCTATTAATACATCAGGATCATAATTTTCATTAATTAATAAACTTGCCGAAGTGTGTAAAATTTGTATTGTTAATAATCCATTTTTGACATCTTGTTTCTGTATCCAAATTTTTATATCTGCAGTAATGTCATACAAATCCCGACCTATTGTTTGTATACAGAGCTCACCAAAGCTTTGCTTTATAGGCATATTATCAAAATTACTCATGACCCCTTCTTTTATACATGTCATAAACTAAAAGTCCTGCACCAAGACATATTGCACTATCTGCAATATTAAATGCAGGCCAATACCAGCTATCAATATGAAAATAAATGAAATCAATTACGTAACCTAGCCTAATTCGATCAATTAAATTTCCTAATGCCCCTCCCAAAATAAATATTAAACCAAAAGAAATTATTGGCTTATTTTTAATTTTCATTAGCATAAATATAATCCATACAATAGCAATTATCGTTACGAAAATTAAAAAATATCGCTGCCATCCGCCAGAGTCATGAAGAAAACTAAAGGCGGCTCCAGAGTTATGGAAGTTAACAAGTTTGAAAAATGAAGATATTGAAATATAACTCTCGTATGGTATGTAACTTGCTATTAATAATTTAGTAACTTGGTCTAATACGAGTATTAGAATGCTCATTAGGATAAATTTACGCATGAGTCCTTAATTCACCTTGACCAAATAAGTTTGAGTTGCATCTTTTGCAAAGATTTGAGTGATCTTTGATTGATCCAACCGACTCATCGTAATGCCAGCAACGATCACATTTTGAATAAGGCGAAGCTGAAACATAAACTTTGGTTTCGCCCTCAGCTTCTTTTAGAACTACTGAAGAGGTTATAAATATATATTTTAAATCTTCTTGAAAATTTAAAAGATGTTTATATATTGTAGGCTGAGTAATAATTTCTAACGTGGCCTGAAGTGATGAACCTACTTCACCTTTTTCCCTAATCTCTTCAATTTTTTTATTAGCTAAATTTCTAATATTTATTGTTGCTTGCCATGCATCAAGCTCATCTTTTGATAAAGTATGAGCGGGAATATCGTACCAATAATCAGAGAAAACAGTGTTTTTATTATCCTTATTAGTTACTTCCCAAACTTCTTGTGCTGTAAAGCTAAGAATAGGAGACATTATACGAATAAGTGATTGGGTTATATGGTACAGAGCAGTTTGGGCGGAGCGTCTTTCTTTTGAATCTTCAGCTAGTGTATACAATCTATCTTTAAGAACATCAAGATAAAAACCACCCATGTCTTCAGAGCAAAAAGATACAAACTTTTGAATAGCTAAATAGAATTCAAAATTTTCATAGTCCTTAAGTATTGACTCTTGTAACTCATCTAATATGAATAAACTATATTTATCGATAGAAACCATTTGAGAGACATCAAGTGACATACTTTTATGATCAAAATCATCTAGATTTGCACATAAAAATCTTAAGGTATTCCTTATTCTTCTGTAACTTTCAGATACACGCTTCATGATTTCATCTGAAATATTTAATTCTCCCGAATAATCTGTTGATGCTACCCATAACCTCAATACATCAGCACCATATTGGTCCATTATTTTCTGAGGGGCTATGACATTTCCTTTTGATTTGCTCATCTTGTAACCTTGTCCGTCAACCACAAAACCATGAGTCAGCAATGCACGGTATGGGGGCTCACCAGTAATAGCACAGCTAGTTAATAAACTTGACTGAAACCATCCCCGATGTTGATCAGAGCCTTCTAAATAAAGATCAGCTGGATTCGATAATTCATCTCTTGGCAACAATACTGACTGATGCGTCGTTCCAGAATCAAACCAAACATCCAATGTATCCTGAATCTTGATGTATTTATCTGCTTCGTCGCCTAGCAGAGTTGACGTGTCCATATTAAACCAAGCATCAATTCCATTTTCTTCAATCATTGTTGCAACAATATCAAAAAACTCTTCTGTTCTTGGGTGCGGGGTATTTGTATCTTTATTTAGAAAAATAGGTATAGGTACGCCCCAATTTCTTTGTCGTGAAACGCACCAATCTGGTCGATTTTTAATCATAGATTCAAGTCTCTTTTTACCCCAATCTGGAAAAAATTCAGTCTCGAGAACTGCTTTATAAGCAAAATCTCTCAATGACTTATTATCTTTACCTTTATGATTCATACCTATAAACCACTGGTGTGTCGCCCTAAAAATAATAGGTGATTTATGTCTCCAGCAATGTGGGTAGCTATGCTTATACTTTTCATTAAGAAGTAAACTATTATTTTTATCTAATACTTCGACCACAAGTAGGTTTGCTTTCCAAACAGATTCGCCTGCAAACAATGGGGTATTCTTCTTAAATCTTCCCTCTTCATCAACCGGGTTTTCAACTGGTAGGTTATATTTAACTCCCACAATATAATCATCAATCCCATGAGCGGGAGCCGTATGGACCAAACCTGTTCCTGCTTCGGTGGTTACATGATCACCACAAATAATTGGTACAGATTTTTTAAGAAATGGATGAGAGAATATTATTCCCTCTAGCTGACTCCCTTTGCATACTCCAAGCTTAAGCGATTTAAATTGATACTTGTTTAACCTCTCATCTGCAAGGTCAGCAGATAAAATTAGAAGTTTTTCATCAGTTTCATAAATACCATAATCAAGTGCAGGGTGGACTGATATAGCTTCATTTGCTGGCAACGTCCAAGGGGTAGTTGTCCATATGACAGCCATAATTTCTTTCGAGGAAGTAACCCCAAATATTTTTTCTAATTTTTTATGCTCAGATGAAATAAAACCTACGTCAATCGCAGGTGATACTTTATCTTCATACTCAACTTCCGCCTCTGCTAGAGCAGAGCTACATTCTGTACACCAATGCACTGGCTTACTTCCCTGGTATAAAAAACCATTTTTATATATTTTTCCAAGAGAACGAACAATATCAGCTTCAGTTTTATAATTAAGGGTTAAGTAAGGATTATCCCAGTCGCCTAACACTCCTAAACGCTGAAAATCTTTTTTTTGTTTTTCAACTTGCTCCAAAGCATACGAACGACATAGTGACCTAAATTTAGTTGGATCAATATTCTTTCCATGTTTTTTCTCCACAACTAATTCTATCGGTAATCCATGACAGTCCCATCCTGGTATATATGGGGCGTCATACCCGGACAGAGTTTTCGATTTAACAATAAAATCTTTTAAGATTTTATTAACCGCATGTCCAATATGAATATCTCCATTTGCATAAGGAGGCC
>MDTF01000768.1_pt1 | contig 20858 bp, 14 predicted proteins | sample 811191 | NCBI WGS metagenome assembly MDTF01 (sample SAMN05326649, study PRJNA326480) | marine metagenome | isolation source: seawater | place: Southern Ocean | collected 2011
GGGCCACAGGCCGGATGCGGCATCCGTCGCGATCGCATCCCCGGCGCGCGCGCCGAACACAGCGCCCTCCAGGAGCGAGTTCGACGCGAGCCGGTTCGCCCCGTGGACGCCGGTGCGGGCGGTCTCTCCGACCGCATAGAGTCCGGGAAGCGAGGAGCGGCCCTCGAGGTCGGTCACGATTCCACCCATGAGGTAGTGGGCCGCCGGGGTGACCGGCACGGGAACGCGCGCCCAATCCAGGCCGCGCTCGCGCATGGCGTTGTCAATCGTGGGGAATCGCTCGCGCAGCCAGGCGGCGCGGGCATCGGCATCCGTCGCGGGGATGGCCGTGGCATCCAGCAGCACGGGGCGTCCGTCCTGCTGCCGCATGACGCGGGCTATCGCGCGGGCGACGACATCGCGCGGCGCGAGCTCACCGTCGGGGTGATCGTCGAAGACGAACCGGTGGCCGTCCTCATCGATGAGTGTGGCGCCCTCGCCGCGCACCGCCTCGGAGACGAGGAAGGCGTCACCGGCTGCGAGCACCGTCGGGTGGAACTGCACGAACTCGAGGTCAGCAACAGCGGCTCCTGCCCGAATCGCCGCAGCGATCCCGTCTCCGGTGGCCACAGCGGGATTGGTCGAGTGTGCGAACAGCTCGCCGATGCCCCCGGTGGCCAAGACGACGGCATCGGCCCGCAGCTCGTCGGGCGTTCCGGCGTGACCGTCGCGGGCGTCGCGCAGAATCCGGATGCCGCACACCCGCCCCACCTCGACCACAAGATCGACCAGGAACGCGTGCTCGATAACCGTCGCAGCGGTCGCGCGCACGGCGGCGACCAGAGCGCGCTCGATCTCGGTTCCGGTCGCGTCGCCGCCCGAGTGCAGGATGCGGGGGTAGGAGTGTGCTGCCTCGAGACCCTTGCGGAACTCACCGTGTTCGTCGCGATCGAACGCGACCCCGAGCGCGACAAGCTCCCGGATCCGCTCCGGGCCCTCCGTCGCAAGTACCCGCACCGCTGCCTCGTCGCCGAGCCCCGCCCCGGCGACGAGCGTGTCGTGGATGTGGTCTTCGACGCGGTCATCGGCGAACATGACTCCCGCGATCCCGCCCTGCGCGTAGCGCGTGTTGGCGTGCTCCAGAACGTCTTTGGTGACGACTGTCACGCGGCAGCCGCTCGCCGCCGCGTGGAGGGCGACGGTCAAGCCTGCGATGCCGCTGCCGACGACGATCACCCGCGGCGCGGATGTCATGATGCCTGCTCCCAGGCTGCAGCCGGGGCTGCCGGGGGCTTGGCTGCCAGCATCCGTTCCAGGGCGACCCGCGCGGGGTCTGCGACGTCGGTCGGAACCGTGATGCGGTTGACGACCTCGCCGGCGACGAGCGACTCCAGCACCCACGCGAGGTAGCCGGGATGGATGCGGTACATCGTCGAGCAGGGGCACACGACGGGGTCGAGGCAGAAGATCTCGTGCTGAGGATGCTCGGCCGCGAGGCGTTGAACGAGGTTGACCTCGGTGCCGATCGCGAACGTCGTCGGTTCGGTCGCCGCCTCGATGGCCTTACGGATGTAGTCGGTCGAGCCCGCCTCATCGGCGGCGTCGACGACCTCCATCGGGCACTCCGGGTGCACGATGACACGGACGCCAGGGTGCTCGGCGCGGGCCTTGTCGATCTGGGAGACCGAGAACCGACGGTGGACCGAGCAGAACCCATGCCACAGGATGACGCGCGCGGCATCCAGGGTCGTGTCGTCGTTGCCGCCCAGGGGCTTGCGGGGGTTCCACATCGGCATCTGCTCGAGCGGCACTCCCATCGCCTTCGCGGTGTTGCGCCCGAGGTGCTGGTCGGGGAAGAACAGCACGCGGCGGCCCCGCTCGAAGGCCCACTCCAGCACGGTCCGGGCGTTCGAGGACGTGCACACGATGCCGTGGTGCCGCCCGACGAACCCCTTGATCGCTGCCGAGGAGTTCATATAGGTCACCGGGATCACCGGGAGCAGGCCCTCGGCGTCCGGTGTATCGAGATCGCCGTAGATGTCGGCGAGCTCCTCCCACGCCTGCTCGACCTCGTCGATCGAGGCCATGTCGGCCATCGAGCATCCGGCAGCGAGGTTCGGCAGGATGACCGCCTGCTCGGGTCCGGAGAGCAGGTCTGCGGTCTCGGCCATGAAGTGCACGCCGCAGAACACGATGGCCTCGGCATCCGTTCGCGCTTTGGCAGCATTGGCGAGCTGGAACGAGTCGCCCACGTAGTCGGCGTGTCGCACGACCTCTTCGCGCTGGTAGAAGTGCCCGAGCACGACGACGCGCTCGCCGAGGGTCTGCTTGGCGGCAATGATCCGTGCGTCGAGCTCGGCCTCCGTGGCCTCGCGGTATTCCCGCGGCAGCTCACCCTGGCGCGGTGCGCCGGTCGGGATGACATCGCCCTCCGACGCTCCGGGTCCATAGCCCGGAACCGTGTCGAAGAGCCAGGGAGCCTCGACGAGGTCGGTGTTGCAGGTCTCGCCCTGCAGCGACCCCGAGACGATGCCGTGGATCTCGTGGTCGACGGACGGGTCGATGCGGCGCGGCGTCAGGGCGATGTTGACAGCTGTCATGAGGTGCTCGATTCGGGCGAGGAGGGGTGGATGCCACCGGGCCGGGCGGCGCTCAGCGGGCCCCGATCGGCAAGTTCGACATCCTGGTTGTAGCGGTACAGGCGGGCGGGACGATGGCTGCCGGTGCGGAACCGGTCGGTGGGGATGAGGTTCCCGGAGTTCTCGACCTGACGTCGGAAGTTCGCGGGATCGAGACGCCGATCGAGGATCGCCTCGTAGACCTCGCGAAGGTCGGCCAGTGTGAACAGGTCCGAGAGCAGGCCGTGCGCGATGCGGCTGTAGCCGACCTTGTTACGCAGCCGCCACAGGGCATACGACACGATCTCGTTGTGATCGAAGGCGAGCGTGCCAGGCGCGTTCGCGTCGAACCAGGCGACGTTCTCGGGCGCATCACCGGCTGCCTCATGGGCAGCGCGCTGGGCGTCCACGTCGTCGGCCCGCAGGAGTGCCCAATAGACGATCGACACGACGCGCGTGGGGGAGCGATCGACGTCTCCGAACGCGTAGAGCTGCTCCAGATAGCTCGGCGTCAGGCCCGTTGTCTCGGCGAGGGTACGTGATGCCGCGGCATCCAGGCCCTCTCCGGCATCCAGCCATCCACCGGGCAAGGCCCACAGGCATTCATAGGGTTCGCGGGTGCGACGCACGAGCGGCATCATGAGGCGTCCCGACCCATCGCCGGGGTCGCGGCGCACCGTGAAAATGACGGTCGACACCGCGACGCGGATGGCATCGGTGGATGCGGCGCGTGAGATATCGGGAGCGAGACTGGTTTGTGTCATGGTGACTCTAACTACGGGTTCGATCTTAGAGTCAGAGTGACCAGAACCGCAACTCGGTCGGGTTGGAAGAAAACCCCCAGGTTGGTCGACAGACTGGATGCGTGGTCCTCGGCATCCTCACCGACGTTCTCGTCGTGATCCTGCTGCTCGGCGCGCTCGCGTGGGGGATCGGCAGCGGCGTCCTCGCGATCCTCGGATCGGCGGTTGGCCTCGCCGTTGGCGGCGTGGCGGTCTGGTGGCTCCTGCCGATCGTCGCGCCGCTGCTGCCCGGGTCGGATTGGCGCGGGCCGGTGCTGATCGCCGGCGTTGTCGCCCTGCTCGTGGGCGGTGCAATAGCTGGCGGCGCGATTGGCAGCGTCCTGCGGCGCGGAGCCGAGAAGCTGCGCCTCCACGTGATCGACCGCCTGCTGGGTGGGGCAGTCGCGGTCGTCGCCACCGCGCTCTCGCTGTCGCTGGTGGCCCAGAGCGCCGCGGTCTCCGGCGTTCCGCTGGTGTCGGCAGCCACCTCGTCGTCGCGCGTCCTCGCCACGATCGATGCGCTGACCCCGGCACCCGTGAGCGCGGCCCTCGCGCAGCTGCGGCAGGCGGTCTTCGTCGACGCTTTGCCTCGGGTGGGGACGCTGCTGGATCTGCCCGCCACAGCACCGACAGCCCCGCCGGTCGCGCTCGATGACCCAGCCCTGAGCGCTGCCGCGCAGTCGGTTGCCCGGATTTCGGGAACCGCGTTCTCGTGCGCGCGCGGCATGACAGGGTCGGGTTTCGTCGTCGCGGATGACCGCGTGGTGACCAACGCGCACGTCGTCGCCGGGATGGAGCAGATCGTGGTCGAACTGCCGGGGCGCATCGCGCAGACGGGCCTGGTGGTCTGGTTCGACCCCGACCAGGATCTCGCCCTCATCGCGGTCGAAACCGAGGACGTTGCGGCACTGCCGGTCGTGCCGACGCTGCGGTCAGGAGATACCGCGGCGGTTGCCGGCTACCCCTATGGCGGCCCGTTCACGCTCGGGCAGGCGTCAGTGCGGTCGGTGGGAACCGCGCAGGTGCCTGACATCTACGACAGCGGGTCGGTGAGTCGCGAGATCTACGCGCTCGATGCTCGGGTCGCTCCAGGCAACTCCGGCGGTCCGGTGCTCACCGCCGGCGGCGACGCTGCGGGTGTCGTGTTCGCTCGCGCCGACGACGGGACGGATGTCGGCTATGCGGTGACCTCGGGAGTCCTCGCGCCGTTGGCGGAGCAAGCGAGCGCTCTCGTGGAGCCGGTTTCGACGGGATCCTGCACGCCCTGACGCGCGTCTGCTGGCGGGAACCCGGCGCTGGGATATGCTGGCCGCGCAACTGAAGATCCGGCCACATGACGGGTGCGGGAGAGCCCCGGGTTACACCGGGCACCGAAGGAGCAAGCCTCCCCGCCAATCTCTCAGGTCCGCGTACCGCGCACGTCCGGCCACTCTGGAAAGCGTCATCACCCGCGCATCGGGTGGCGGCCGCCGACGGTGAAAGCACAGCATCCGGTTCGCTCGGGTGCCGCGCGAAACTCTCAGGCCACAGACAGAGGGGGAGTTCACGGGCGTCGTACGGCGTCCCCCGTCCGACGACCGGGAGAACTCATGTCACACCCTGCACCACCAGATACCGCGCACGCGGACACGGAACCGAAACGCTCGCCGCTCCAGGATCGACACGTCGCGCTCGGCGCCGCCTTCACGGACTTCGGCGGCTGGCAGATGCCGGTGCGCTACGCATCCGACCTCGCCGAGCACCACGCGGTGCGGCAGGCAGCAGGCCTGTTCGACATCTCGCACATGGCCGAGTTCCTGGTCACGGGAGAGCCCAGCGGCGCGTTCCTCGACTACGCCCTCTCGGGCGATCACTCGGGCATGCGGGTGGGGAAGGCCAAGTACTCGCTCGTCCTCACCGAAGACGGCGGCATCGTCGACGACGTCATTGTCTACCGCACCGCTGAGGATCGGTACCTCGTCATCGCCAACGCAGGCAACCGGGATGCCGTGGCCGAGGCGCTCCGGCTTCGGGCCGCTCGCGCGCCAGTGGCGGCATCCTTCCTCGCTCCGCGCGAGCGTCGTGAGGGCAACGCGTTCTTCCTTTTCGTTCCGGGTGTGTCTGACACCGCCCAGATCGAGGATGTGACCGACCAGTTGGCGCTTGTGGCGGTCCAAGGGCCAGCCGCGCGGGAGGTCCTCGAGGCGACTCCCGAGATCGGTGAGGTCGCTCCTACGTTCTCTGAGCTCGGGTACTACGCCTGGGCTGCCGGATCCTTCAGCGGAGAGCCCCTCTTCATCGCCCGCACCGGCTACACCGGCGAGGACGGCTTCGAACTGCTCGTGCCCCATCGCGCGGCGGGTGCCCTTTGGGACGCTCTGCTGGCGGCGGGAACGCCGCTGGGGCTCGTTCCGGCGGGGCTGGCGGCGCGCGACACCCTGAGACTGGAGGCGGGAATGCCTCTCTACGGTCACGAGCTCTCGCTCCAGACGACTCCCGCCCAGGCGGGGCTAGGCCGCAGCGTCGCCCACGGCAAACCCGACTTCGTGGGCAAGCGGGCCCCGCAGGCCTCGGATGCCGACAGTCGCGTGCTCGTCGGGCTGGTTTCTGAGGGCCGTCGCGCCGGCCGCGCCGGGTATGCGGTCGTCGACCCGGCGGTCGACGGTGCCCCCGTTGTCGGCGAAGTGACCTCGGGAGCGCTGAGCCCCACTCTCGGGCATCCGATCGCCCTGGCCTACGTCGAGCCCGCACTCGCCGCGCCTGGCACCGAGCTGGCGATCGATGTGCGCGGCACGCTCATTCCTGCATCCGTAACGACCCTGCCCTTTTACCGGAGGACGACATGACCGACCTGACGACCCTGAAGTACACCGCCGAACACGAATGGCTGCGCCTGGAGGGCGACGAAGCCGTGATCGGGATCACCGACTACGCCGCCGACAAGCTCGGCGATGTCGTCTTCCTCGAGCTCCCTGGTGTCGGCGACGGCGTATCGGCCGGTCAGGTCTGCGGCGAAATCGAGTCGACCAAGTCGGTCGGTGAGCTGTTCGCGCCCGTCGACGGGGAGGTGCTCGCCGTCAATCACGAGGCGATCGATGACCCGTCGGTCGTGAACTCCGACCCGTTCGGGGCCGGCTGGCTCATGAAGCTCAAGGTCACGCCCGCCGACATCGACGCGCTCCTGGACCGTGACGCGTACGTCGCCCTCACCGGCGGCGCTGCATGACCGTCGGATCTTTCGCCGAGCGCCACATCGGAACCGACGCCACTGCCCAGCGCGCCATGCTCGACGCGCTCGGCTACGAGAGCGTCGATGCTCTCGTCGAGGCGGCGGTTCCGGCATCCATTCATGCCGCGCCGCGGGAGGGATCACGGATTCCGCTCGCCGCGACCGAGGCCGAGGCGCTCGGAGAACTTCGGGAACTCGCCTCGCGCAATCGCGTGTCGCGGTCGCTGATCGGCCTCGGCTACTACGACACGCTCACGCCCGCTGTGATCGCGCGCAATGTCTTCGAGAATCCGTCCTGGTACACCGCCTACACGCCCTACCAGCCCGAGATCTCGCAGGGCAGGCTCGAGGCGCTCATCACCTTCCAAACGATGGTGACCGATCTCACCGGGATGGCGACAGCCGGCGCGTCGATGCTGGACGAATCGACGGCCGTCGTCGAGGGGATGCTGCTGGCTCGCCGCGCCTCGAAGAGCGCGTCGAGCGTGTTTCTCGTCGACGCTGACGCCCTGCCGCAGACGATCGCGCTGCTGCGCCACCGGGCCGAGGCGCTGGGGATCGAGGTCCGGGTCGTGTCCTTCGATGAGCCCGAGGCCGTTCCCGAGGCTTTCGGTGGCTTCATCCAGTTCCCCGGGGCGGCGGGCCGAGTCTGGGATCCGAGCGAGGTCATCGCGGCGATCCACGACCACGGCGGACTTGCCGTGGTCGCCGCCGACCTTCTCGCCCTCACGCTGCTGCGCTCGCCCGGCTCACTCGGCGCCGACGTGGCTGTCGGGACGACACAGCGTTTCGGTGTGCCGATGGGCTTCGGCGGACCCCACGCCGGATACCTCGCGGTCCGGGCAGGGCTCGAACGGCAGCTGCCGGGGCGCCTGGTCGGCGTGTCGGTGGATGCCGACGGTCGCCCCGCGTACCGGCTGTCGCTGCAGACGCGTGAGCAGCACATCCGTCGCGAGAAGGCGACCTCGAACATCTGCACCGCCCAGGTGCTGTTGGCCGTCATGGCGGCGATGTATGCCGTTTATCACGGGCCCGAGGGGCTGAAGCGGATCGCTCAGGGCGTGCACGCGAAGACGGCCCTGGTCGCCGGATCGCTTCGTGCGCGCGGCGTCGAGGTGCTGACGGAACACTTCTTCGACACGATCCAGGTGCGGGTCGCGGATGCCGCCGCCGTTGCCTCAGCGGCGGCGGGGCTCGGCATCCTGCTGCGACGCGTGGATGAGACCACGGTCGGGATCTCGATCGATGAGGTCAGCGCTGCCGATCCGTCGATCGAGGCGGATCTGCTCGCGGCGTTCGGTGCTGCGGGCGAGGTCCACGGGGTAGAGACAGCGGCGGACTCTCTCGCCGGCTCGGCCTTCACTTCGCTGGCCGGGGGGCGCATGTACCCCGAGCCGCTCCGCCGCACTGACGCCTACCTCGCTCACGAGGTGTTCCACGCGCACCGGTCTGAGACAGCCATGATGCGATACCTGAAGACGCTCGCCGACCGCGACTACGCGCTTGATCGCGGCATGATTCCGCTGGGTTCGTGCACGATGAAGCTCAACGCCGCTACCGAGATGGCGGCAGTCTCGTGGCCGGAGTTCGCGCGGATGCATCCGTTTGCTCCGGCATCCGATGTCGAGGGATATCTCGAGCTGATCGATCAGCTCGAAGTGTGGCTGGCTGAGGTCACCGGCTACGACGCCGTCTCGATGCAGCCGAACGCGGGGTCCCAGGGCGAGCTCGCGGGCCTGCTCGCGATCCGCGGGTACCACCGCTCGCGGGGCGACGAACAGCGCACGGTATGCCTCATTCCGTCGTCCGCGCACGGCACGAACGCGGCATCCGCGGTGCTCGCCGGGATGCGCGTCGTGGTCGTCGCGTGCGATGAGGCAGGAAACGTCGACCTCGACGATCTGCGCGCCAAGATCGCCGAGCACACCGAGACGCTCGCCGCCCTCATGATCACGTATCCCTCGACGCACGGCGTGTACGAGCACGAGGTGCTGGCGATCACTGCGGCGGTGCACGAGGCCGGCGGTCAGGTCTACGTCGACGGCGCGAACCTCAACGCGCTCGTCGGGTACGCGCGTCTCGGGGACCTGGGCGGCGACGTGTCTCACCTGAACCTGCACAAGACGTTCGCGATCCCCCACGGCGGCGGCGGGCCGGGGGTCGGCCCGGTGGCCGCCAAGGCGCACCTCGCGCCGTTCCTGCCCTCCCATCCGATGGCACAGCAGGACCGGCATCCGTCACTCGCGGATGCCGAGGGCGCGGTGTTCGCCGGGGGGCCGATCTCGGGTGCGCCGTACGGTTCGGCGTCCATCCTGCCGATCTCGTGGGCGTACGTCCGGATGATGGGCGCTGACGGCCTGCGTCAGGCGACAGGCAGTGCGGTCTTGGCGGCGAACTACATCGCGGCCCGCCTGCGTGAGCACTACCCGGTGCTGTACGCGGGGGAGAACGGACTCGTCGCACACGAGTGCATCCTCGACCTGCGGCCCCTGCGGGACGCCACCGGAGTCACGGTGGATGACGTGGCCAAGCGCCTCATCGACTACGGATTCCACGCGCCGACGATGTCGTTTCCCGTTGCGGGGACGCTCATGGTCGAGCCGACCGAGTCCGAGGATCTCGGTGAGCTCGAGCGGTTCATCGAGGCGATGATCGCGATCAAGGCCGAGGCCGATGCTGTCGCTGCGGGGGAGTGGCCTGCTGGCGATAATCCGCTCGTGAATGCTCCGCACACAGCCGAGGCCATCGCGGTCGGCGACTGGCAGCATCCGTATTCGCGCGAGCGAGCGGTGTATCCAGTTCGTTCCTTGGTGCGTTCGAAGTACTGGCCGCCGGTCCGCCGGATCGACCAGGCCTACGGCGACCGCAACCTCGTCTGCGCCTGCCCACCCCCCTCCGCGTTCGCCTAGCCCCGCGCCCTTCGCCGTGAGACGTAACCTGGCGCGGGAAACGTCAGCCCGCCTCACGCGCGAGGTTCCGTCTCGGGCGGTGTGAGTGAGACGTGAGGGTGGCGAGCATGGCGGGTACGGGTGGCCGGATGCGGCGCACGCCGCTTGCCTCGAGCGTTCGTCGCAGGGGCTCGGCGCGCATGGCGTCGTTCCAGTCCCAGCGCGCGAAGCCGCGCAGGTGGCGACGTAGGCGGTCTTCGCGGCGCTTCTCAGCGGCAAGGTCCGCGGGGGTGCGGTACTTGCCGTATCCGTCGGACTCTCCGGCGATGTCGGAGCGCGGCCAATAGAAGTCGCAACGGTCGTTCTGCCCTTCGAAGTGGAACGGGTGCTGGAGCTCAGGTTCCTCGTACCCCAGCCAGCCGATGACCGCGCGGCTGACCGATTCGCCGACGCTCTCGGAGCGTGGATCGGCGTGTTCAATGGCCCATGCGCATCGGCGGCGGTGACGGCGATCCACCTGCAGCAAGAAGGCGTCACGAATCTCCGCGATGGTGCACAGACCGAGTTGACGCTTGCCGATCGTCGCGTCCACGGCCGCCAAGCCCCACGCGGGCGGAAGGGCGCGGGCCAGGGCGACCGCGGTGTCAGCCGGAGCAGTAAGCAGGAGGCCCCCTGTCTCCACGAAACGCGACGTCGTGAGGCTCGCGTGTCGAACGACATCGCCTACCCGGTGCGAGCGCGTCGCCTGGCCATCCAAGAGATGGATGTCGCGAGGTTCACCGAATATCGGCTGACCCCAGAGGGCAGCGGCAGACTCACGGCAGAACAACGCGTCCGGTCGGAGCAGCGCGACGGCGTGGACGCGTGCGAGGTAGCGATCCCACGGCGCGAGAGCGCGCCAGGCCGCCGCATCCGCCCATACGCCGTGTCGTACGGGCACCAGCGTGCGGTCATCACGCGGTCGAGCTGTTGGCGCGGCATCCGATGCAACGTGAAGGACAACGGGACTCGGAGCAATCGCGAGCTTGGGTGGCATCCTTCATCGTCGGCAGTTCCCCACCTACCCATTCCGGGCAACGCCCCCATCGGTGGACAACCCTCACGCCCCTCTTCCCGTGGAGGATCCCCGCTCCCGGCCACCCCGCTCCGTGAGACGTGCACTCGCGCGAGGGACGTGCCCCCGTGCGTCGCGCCAGGCTGTGTCTCACGGCATCAGCGGCGGGCGAGGCTAAAAGACGCCGGGGAAGAGGGTTACCGCGAGGGGGTAGCCGATGAAGGCGACGATGTCGATGAGGGTGTGGGCGATCACGAGGGGCATGACCCGGCCCCACCGGCGGTAGCACCAGCCGAAGACGACACCCATCGCGAAGTTGCCGACGATCGCACCGAAGCCCTGGTACGCGTGATAGGCGGCGCGAAGACCGGCGGTCGTCAGGATGATCGCCCACCAGTTCCAGCCGAACCGGCGGAGGCGATCGAACAGGTAGCCCAGAAAGATGACCTCCTCGGTCAGCCCCGCCCGTAGCGCCGCCAGCATCAGTAACGGCACGGTCCACCACGCGGCATCCAGCGGCGACGCGCTCACCTGCAGCGTGATCCCGAGCGCCCGGCCCGCGACGTAGAGGGCAAGGCCCGGGATGCCGATCACAAGGCCCAGCAGCAGTGCCCGGCCGAGGTCACCACCGAAGCGCGAGAAGTCCAGGCCGATCCGACGCAGGGCGTTTTTTCCGGGTTCCCACAGCAGATAGACCACCAGGGCGACCAGCGACAGCGCGAAGAACACACTCAGCAGCTGGTAGACGGCGTTCCAGATCGCCTCGGCATCGCGGTTGGGATTGAGCTGGGTCTGCTGCTGGGAGAGAGACTGGTTCTGCTGCGCCGCACGGATGAGCGATCGGACGAACGACAGGATGCTGTACACGGCGGCCTGCCCGACCGTGATGGCCAGCACGATCCACACTTCCCACGTCAGACGTGTGCGTGTTGCGCCCTCAACCCGGGGGAGGTTCAGCACTTCGCTCACAACAGGCGGGCGCTTCGGGGGGTGCATCTTGTCAGATTGCCACATGCAACTCCCATCGAGTTAAGGGTATGTAACTTTTCGGCCTCAGGTTTTGAACAACTCATATGCCCCGCTTAGGGTTTTTCCATCCGCGCCGAGGCACCTGATGTCTCAGCGCAATAACCCCTTGCACAGGAGGAAATGTGAAGATCGCACGTCTTGCGGCGGGCGTGGGAGTTGTCGCTGTCGGAGCACTCGTGCTCGCCGGTTGCAGCAACCCCTACCAGTCGGATGTCGTGGAGAACTCTGAGATTACGGTTGCGTACAACTCGGGCTTCTTCCACTTCAACGACGACAGCTCTGCCGGCAACAACACCGCCAACGGCAACATCAAGTACATGACCGACACGTCGTTCTCGTACTACAACAACACCCCGGAGCTCGTGCGTAACACGGACTTCGGAACCTACGAGAAGACCAGCGACGACCCGCTGACCGTAGAGTACACGATCACCGCCGACGCGGTGTGGTCTGACGGAGTGCCGGTCGATGAGGCGGACATGCTCCTGCAGTGGGCTGCGATCTCGGGCAATGTCAACGACGCGTTCTCACCCGCTGCCACCACCGGCTACAACCTGGTGACGCAGATCCCCGCTACCGAGGACAAGAAGATCACGTTCGTCTACGACGAGCCCTACGTGGACTGGGAGCTGGTCGGCCCGATCGGTGTCTCGGCACACGGCACCTACGCCCTCGCGTTCCCCGACGAGTACGCGGACGTGCAGGCCGCCTGGGACACCTACGCCGCCTCGGGTGAGCAGGGTGACTGGGATGCCTACAGCAGCGCCGCCAAGTCCTTCGCCGAGACCGCGAAGCAGGCTGTCGTCGACGCGATCACCAACGGTGACGAGGAAGTCCTCGCTGCCCTCGGCGACGCGTGGAGCAACGGCTACGCCTACACCTCGCTGCCCGACAGCCCGGCTGCGGCGCTGACCAGCGGTGCCTACACGATCGAGGAGACCGTCGAGGACCAGTACACGACCCTCGTCGCGAACCCGCTCTACACGTGGGGCCCGTCGCCGAAGTTCGAGCGGATCACCGTTCGCACGATCGCCGACTCCACCACCGCGCTCCAGGCTCTCGAGGCCGGCGAGCTCGACATCTGGACCGGTCAGCCCACCGCTGACATCCTCCAGCTGGCCGAGGGTATCGCGACCGCCGAGGTGCAGACCGGCACGCAGGCATCGCACGAGCACGTCGACCTCACCGTCAACAACGGCGGCCCGTTCGACCCGGCCACCTACGGTGGCGACGAGGCGACCGCGCTCGCGGTTCGCCAGGCGTTCCTGAAGACGATCCCGCGCCAGGAGATCGTCGACAAGATCATCGTCCCGCTCAACCCCGACGCCGAGGTGCGCAACGCCAACCTCGTTGGCCCGGCGGACACGGTGCGCTACCCGATCCTCACCGGTGACAATGGTTCGGCCGACTACGCCGACGTCGACATCGAGGGCGCCATCCAGCTCCTCGCCGACGCGGGAGTGACCACGCCGATCGAGGTCGGCTTCTGGTACCCCGAGGGCAACGTCCGTCGTGGCCAGGAGTTCGAGCTCATCTCTTCGTCGGCTGCTCAGGCGGGCTTCCAGCTCGTCGACCAGAGCGAGCCGAACTGGGAGTTCACCGACCCGTCGATCAACCCGATCAACCCCCACGACGCCGTGATCTTCGCCTGGTCGCAGACCAGCCTCGCGGTGGGTGGCTCGGACCAGATCTACGCGTGCTACGAGACGCCTGAGGCAAAGGGTGGCAACTACAACGGTTACTGCAACGAGGACGTGACGGCTGCACTGCAGACCCTGAACGTCACCTCGGACTACGACGCTCAGACCGACCTCCTCAACGAGGCCGAAATGGGTATCTGGTCGGATGCCGTCACCATCCCGATCTTCCAGTTCCCCGGCCTGCTCGTCTCGAGCGACCGCGTGACCGGAGTGAAGGCCATGCCGCTGAGCCCGGACTACTTCTGGAACTTCTGGGAGTGGGCCCCGGTCGACGCTGAGGGTTGATCCCTCCGTCAGGGAAGCGGCCCGGCCGCTTCCCTGACGTCGACACCAATAGCGTGGGCGCCGAGGTGACCCCTCGGCGCCCACAGCTGTGTCGCGGCGACCGGCCGCGACACCGCATGCCGTAGTACCTTTGGGCAAAGCTCTGCCCCGAACGGAACACCCATGACACCTGAGTCCGCGAACCCGCGAGGCCGAACGTGCTGACCTTCCTGCTCAGGCGACTGGGCGCGATCCTGCTCGTGCTCCTTGTCGCATCGTTCATCGTCTACACCCTCACCGCGATCGGCAGCGATCCGCTCCGCGACCTGCGCGGCAGCAGCGCCCCCAACCGCGACGAGCAGATCGCCTACCGCATCGAGGTCCTGAACCTCGACCTGCCGCCGGTCCTCCGATACTTCACCTGGCTGGGCGGCGCCGCCCAGTGCTTCATCTTCCAGTGCGACCTCGGCGTCGCCTACAGCCGCTCCAACCAGCCGGTCACCGATGCGCTGGCCACGGCCGCGGGCTCCACGATCCAGCTGGTGACCGCCGCGACGATCATCGCGATCCTCGTGGGCATCACGATCGGCATCCTGACCGCCCTGCGCCAGTACAGCGGCTTCGACTACACGGTGACCTTCCTCACCTTCATCGTGTACTCCCTCCCCATCTTCTGGGTCGCGGTGCTCCTCAAGGAGTACGGCGCGATCCGCTTCAACGAGTTCCTCGCCGATCCCAACGTCACGTGGCTGGCGATCCTCATCACCGGCCTCATATCGGGCATCCTGTTCATGAGCCTGCTCGGTGGCAGCTGGAAGACCCGGCTCATCACGTTCGGCTCCGCGTTCGTCGCCGCCGGCGGCCTGCTCTGGTTCCTCGGGGTCACCGGATGGTTCACGACCCCCACGATTGGACTAATCGGTGTGATCATCACCGGCATCGGCGCCGCCGTCGGGGTGACCGCCATCTCCACGGGGCTGGCCAATCGCCGCTCACTTCTCGCGTCGCTGATCACGGTCGCGATCTGGGCGGCGGTCTACTACCCGTTGCAGTACCTGTTCTTCTATGTCGCCGAGGGCTGGATGCTGGTGCTGCTCGGTATCGCGGCGATCGGCATCGGCATCCTGGTCGGGGTCATCGTCGGCGGCGACGGCAAACGTGAGGCGGCCCGCACGGCCGCGATCGTCAGCTTCATCCTGTTCCTCATTGTCGTGATCGACCGCGTCATGCTCGTCTACCCGGACTACGTGCAGCGGATCCCGCAGAGCGGTGTCATCGCGACGATCGGCTCGCGCACTCCGGGTCTGCAAGGCGACATGTGGTTCCAGATGCTGGATGCCTTCTCGCACCTCATCCTCCCGACGATCGCGTTGGCGCTCGTCTCGATCGCCGCGTACACGCGCTACACCCGGTCGAGCCTCCTCGAGGTCATGAACCAGGACTATGTGCGCACCGCACGGGCCAAGGGCCTCACCGAGCGCACCGTCGTCGTCCGCCACGCGATGCGCAACGCGCTCATCCCGATCGCGACGATCATTGCCTTCGACATCGGCGCGCTCATCGGCGGTGCCGTCATCACCGAGACGATCTTCGCCTGGAAGGGTATGGGGTCGCTCTTCGTCGACGGCCTCAACGCCGGCGACGTGAACCTCGTCATGGGCTTCTTCCTCGTGACAGGTCTTCTGGCGGTGGTCTTCAACTTGATCGCCGACCTGCTCTACTCCGCTCTCGACCCACGGATCCGGGTGAACTGACCATGGCGACTCCGATTCCCACCGACGCTCCCGAGGACCGCGGGTCCGAGCAGACGATCGAGCAGAAGGCGGTCGCCGGCCTGAGCCAGGGTGCGCTCGTGCGCCGCAGGTTCTTCCGGCACAAGCTCGCGATGACCGCGCTCGTGGTGCTCGTGTTCATCATCCTGCTCGCCTTCACCTCTGTTGGAACGGTCATCGGCGGCACCGGCTCGCTGCAGGCCGACGCGTCCGGGACGCTCACCATCAACGGATGGCGGATCGAGGGGTGGTGGCCGCTGAACTGGTGGACCGCCTACCCGCTGGTCAACGCCGGTCAGCCGACGCTTTCGCTGTGGCCACTCAGTTTCGGCGAGCATCCGTTCGGTCAGGACACGCTGGGCAAGGACATCTTCGCGCAGGTGATGCGCGGCACCCAGCAGTCGATCACCGTCATGTTCCTCGTCGGCATCGTGTCGCTGATCGTCGGCGTGAGCCTCGGCGCGATCTCCGGTTACTTCCGGGGCTGGTCCGACTCGCTGATCATGCGCTTCACCGACGTCGTGATCATCATCCCGATCATCGTGCTCGGCTCGATCATCGGAAAGCTCCTGGGCGGCAACAACGCGATCGTCTTCGGCGTCTTCCTCGGCATCCTGAGCTGGACAGGTCTCGCACGGCTGGTGCGCGGCGATTTCCTGTCGCTGCGAGAACGCGAGTTCGTGGATGCCGCACGCGTGGCGGGCGCGAGCAACGCGCGGATCATCTTCCGCCATATCCTCCCGAACGCCGTGGGTGTCATCATCGTCAACACGACGCTCCTGATGAGTGCAGCAGTGCTGACCGAGGCCGCGCTGAGCTTCCTCGGATTCGGCATCAGCTACCCGGATGTCTCCCTCGGACAGATCATCTCCGAGTACCGCGAGGCGTTCCGGACACGCCCGTGGCTCTTCTGGTGGCCGGGCCTGTTCATCATCCTGCTTGCGCTGTGCATCAACTTCATCGGAGATGGCCTGCGCGACGCGTTCGACCCGCGTCAGCAGGCCAAGGTCAGCCGCCGCAAGGCGTCGCGCGCGGTCGCCGCGATCCCTTCCGTGCAGGCGGTGACGATGGTCGAGGCGCCGACCTCGGATTCCGATCTCCCCTACATCGACGAGTTCAGCGATCTGGGGGAGCGGTCGGCCCCGCCGGATGCCCGGGGAGACACCGGCGACAGGCCGGGTGATCAGCCGTGAGGCAGCGCGAGGCTCAGCACCGCGGCGACCGTCAGCGCGGCGGTGCCGGCGATCAGCAGCGGATGCCACGTCACGGCGGTGCCGCTGACGCTCGTCAGGCCCTCGCGGCGGTGGCGATCGAGCTCGCGTCGTACCAGGCCCGCGGCGTCTCCCGAGGCGGTTCCCTCCGCATCCGACGGGCGGCGCGTTTCGCCCTCCCCGGGCGTGTGGGCCACGTCCACGCGCTGGGTGGAGAGGGCTTGGCGCGCGCCGGGCGCCGGAGCTGCCCAGGCACGGATGACCCGGCCGCCGTTCGTGCGGAGGGTCAGCGCGTAGCGCGAATCGACCTCGGCGATGTCCCCCCACGGCACGCGGTAGGTGCGCACGATGTTGCTCACTTCGACGAAGCCCTCGGACACGCGGACGAACGGGCGCAGGTAGACCAGCCACGCACCCCAGCCCAGGAGAACGACGGGCCACGCCCAGCGCACGAGCTCGAGAAGACCGCCGTCCACGGCGATGAAGACCAGGGCCGCCACCGCGATCACGAGGGCCGCCACGGCGATGATCATGCCGCCGCGCGGGCGCAAGGTGACCGGTTCGGGCATGCGCCCATCCTGACACGGGAGAACGAACGATGACCTCTGACCAGTCCCGCGCTCGAGGCGGGTTCGGCCGCCGCTCGCGCAGTACCGACACCGCCGCCACCCCCACCGGCGGCCCGGCGCTGTCGGTGTCGAATCTCGGCGTCGAGTTCTTCGTAGGTGGCGCCTGGGTCGCGGCCGCCAAGCACGTCAGCTATGACCTCATGCCCGGCAAGGTCCTCGCGATCGTCGGGGAGTCCGGCTCGGGCAAGAGCACGAGCAGCATGGCCGTCATGGGGCTTCTCCCCAAGAACGCGCGGGTGACCGGGAGCGCGAAGCTCGCCGGGAAGGAGCTGATCGGTGCGCGGCCCGAGGCGCTGCGCAAGGTCCGCGGTGAGGGGATCGCTGCGATCTTCCAGGAGCCGATGACCGCCCTGAACCCCGTCTACACCGTCGGCTTCCAGATCTCCGAGGCGCTCATGACGCACCGGCCGGGGATGACCCGGAAGCAGGCGAAGGAGCGGGCCCTCGAGCTCCTGCGCCTGGTCGAGATGCCCGATCCGCTCAAGGCGTTCGACTCCTACCCTCACCAGCTCTCCGGTGGACAGCGACAGCGTGCGATGATCGCCCAGTCCATCTCCCTGGAGCCGCGTGTGCTCGTCGCCGATGAGCCCACGACGGCGCTCGATGTGACAGTGCAGGCCGAGATCCTCGACCTGCTGCGCAACCTCCACACCAAGCTCGACTCGGCGATCATCCTCATCACGCACGACATGGGCGTCGTGGCCGACATGGCCGACGACGTCATGGTGATGAAAGACGGCGACGTCGTCGAGTACGGCCCGGCATCGCAGGTGTTCGGCGAAGCGGAGCATCCGTACACGCGGGCGCTGATGGCTTCGGTGCCCCACCTGGGCCTGGGGGAGGCGCGCACCGAAGAGGCCACTCATCGGGATGACTCGACGGCGGCGCTGCGCCTGGAGAACGTCTCGATCGAGTACCCCAAGCGCGGTCGGGTACCCGCCTTCCGGGCCGTATCGGATGCCACGCTGTCGATTCAGCCGGGCGAGGTGCTGGGCCTCGTGGGTGAGTCAGGGTCAGGCAAGACGACCATTGCGCGCGCCATCGTGGGCCTCGTACCGATCGCGGAGGGAAGCCTTCGCGTTGCAGGCCAGGACATGGTCGGGGTAGGCCCCAAGGAGTTGCGCGCGGTGCGCCGCAAGCTCGGGATCGTGTTCCAGGACCCCGGTTCTTCGCTGAACCCCCGCTGGCCCGTCGGAGAGTCGATCGGGGAGCCGCTGGAGCTCGCCGGTCGTGAGCGCAAAGAGATCTCCAAGCGTGTCGAGGATCTGCTGGACCTCGTCGAACTGCCGCGCGATTTCCGCAACCGGTACCCGCACGAGCTCTCGGGTGGGCAGCGTCAGCGCATCGGTATCGCCCGCGCTCTGGCCCTCGACCCCACTGTGCTGGTGGCCGACGAGCCCACGAGCGCGCTGGATGTCTCGGTTCAGGCGCGCGTGCTCGAGCTGCTGCAGGCCATCCAGAAGGAGAAGCAGTTCGCGACGCTGTTCGTGACCCACGACCTCGCGGTCGTCGATCTTCTGGCCGATCGCATCGCCGTCATGCAGCACGGACGCATCGTGGAGCAGGGCACGAAGGAGCAGATTCTGCGCAACCCGCAGGATGACTACACCAAGCGCCTCATCGCTGCTGTTCCGGTTCCGGATCCTGCCGAGCAGCGGCAGCGCCGCGAGGCGCGGGCAGCGCTCCTGGCCGAGCAGAAGTCGGCCTGAGACGAGGACGACTCCGCGCTCAGCTGCCCGCAAGCGCTCCTGAGATATCCTGGGATGCGCCGGCATCCCGGCCGCCTCCCCACCCGCAAGGATTCCCTCATGGCGCATGCCCTCCGTTCGGACCTCCGAAACGTCGCGATCGTCGCGCACGTCGACCACGGCAAGACCACGCTGGTGGATGCGATGCTGCGCCAGACCGGCTCGTTCGGCGAGCACGCGCACGTGGAAGAGCGCGCGATGGACTCGAACGACCTCGAGCGCGAAAAGGGCATCACGATCCTCGCGAAGAACACCGCGATCACCTACAACGGCGTCCACACCGAGGTCCCCGTGACGATCAACGTGATCGACACGCCAGGGCACGCCGACTTCGGGGGAGAGGTCGAGCGCGGGCTGTCGATGGTCGACGGCGTCGTGTTGCTGGTGGATGCGTCCGAGGGGCCGCTTCCGCAGACGAGGTTCGTGCTGCGCAAGGCGCTGGAGGCGAAGCTCCCCGTCATCCTGCTCGTCAACAAGACGGATAGGCCGGATGCTCGCATCGCCGAGGTCGAGGAAGAGTCGCACGACCTGCTGCTGGGCCTCGCGTCTGACATGCACGAGGACGTCCCGGACCTCGACGTCGACGCTCTCTTGGACGTGCCGGTCGTCTACGCCTCAGGTCGCGCCGGCGCTGCCTCGCGGAACCGCCCCGAGAACGGGTCGCTCCCCGACAACGACGACCTCGAGCCGCTGTTCGAGGCGATCCTCGAGCATGTTCCGGCGCCGTCGTACGACGACGAAGCGCCGCTGCAGGCATGGGTGACGAACCTCGACTCGAGCCCGTTCCTCGGTCGTCTGGCGCTGCTGCGGGTCTTCAACGGGACCCTCAAGAAGGGCCAGACCGTCGCCTGGGTGCGTCACGACGGTTCCCACTCGAACGCGCGCATCACCGAGCTGCTCAAGACCCGTGCGCTCGAGCGCTATCCCGCCGAGTCAGCAGGACCCGGTGACATCGTCGCGATCGCGGGGATCGAAGAGATCACGATCGGCGAGACGATCGCCGACCCCGAGGACGTCCGACCGCTGCCGGCGATCACCGTCGACGACCCCGCTATCTCGATGACGATCGGCACGAACACCTCGCCGCTTGTCGGCAAGGTCAAGGGCCACAAGGTCACGGCACGCATGGTGAAGGACCGCCTGGACCGCGAGCTCATCGGCAACGTCTCCATCAAGGTCGTCGACATCGGGCGGCCGGATGCCTGGGAGGTGCAGGGACGCGGTGAACTGGCGCTTGCCATCCTCGTCGAGAACATGCGCCGCGAGGGCTTCGAGCTGACCGTCGGCAAGCCCCAGGTCGTCACCCGGAAGGGGCCGAACGGGCAGACGCAGGAGCCCTTCGAGCACCTCACGATCGATGCGCCCGAGGAGTATCTCGGCGCGATCACGCAGCTGCTTGCCGCGCGCAAGGGCCGCATGGAGACGATGGTCAACCACGGCACCGGCTGGGTGCGGATGGAGTTCGTCGTGCCCTCACGTGGACTCATCGGCTTCCGCACCGAATTCCTCTCGATCACGCGCGGCACCGGGATCGCCAACGCGATCTCGCACGGCTACGACGACTGGGCCGGGCACATCGTCGCTCGCCAGAACGGTTCGATCGTGGCCGACCGTGCTGGCGTCGTCACTCCGTTCGCGATGATGGCGCTGCAGGAGCGCATGAGCTTCTTCGTGCAGCCCACCGAAGAGGTCTACGAGGGCATGGTCGTCGGCGAGAACACCCGCGCCGACGACATGGACGTCAACATCACCAAGGAGAAGAAGCTCACCAACATGCGCTCGTCGACCGCCGACGAGCTCGAGCGCCTCACCCCGCCGCGCCAGCTCTCCCTGGAGGAGAGCCTGGAGTTCGCCCGCGAAGACGAATGTGTCGAAGTCACTCCCGAGAAGGTGCGGATCCGCAAGGTGATCCTCGACCAGACCGAGCGTGGTCGCGCTGCATCGCGCCTGAAGCGGCAGGACGCCAACGCCTGACC
>MDTF01014908.1_pt1 | contig 20826 bp, 24 predicted proteins | sample 811191 | NCBI WGS metagenome assembly MDTF01 (sample SAMN05326649, study PRJNA326480) | marine metagenome | isolation source: seawater | place: Southern Ocean | collected 2011
ATGGCGGTCATATTGGCGGTACGCAAATCGTGCGACCAGATCAAAGTCAGGTGAACACCCTCTACAGTCGCGTGTATCCATCGCTGACCTCCTGGTCCGAGGCTTGTTTGCGAGAAGGTCTGAACGAAGAAAACATGCGGTACGCCAGTTGGAAAAGAGTTGTACACGTAGCATCACAGCGCACTTTGCAAAGCTTACGCTCCGAGTACAACGTCAACGCCAAGTCTGCCCATGCGTCGCGGCAGGATCTTTTTGCGGAAATCAATCGCCTGCACCTCAAAGTCAAGCAGATGACACGAATACCCACTCCACTCCCCAGCTCTGCAACCGTCAATCAAACCGACCAGCTCCTCGTCGACAGCAACGCCATCGAATTTTTCAGAGAATGGAGTGGAACCTCTTTAGCAAGTTCTTGTCTCCCACAGACTGGTGGAATGTCCGACTAACCTGCTCCAGCCTTGTCCCAGAAGAGTGGACCTGGGCTAATGTGTGGCACGGTCCATATACCATTCAGCCCTACCGTGCGTGTCGCTTGATGCATGCGTTTACCAAGTACTCACTGGAGGACTTGGTGCGGAGCATCACGAATGTGAAGATGTTGATCTTAGCGTTTCAAGTAGTAAAATGGAGATACGGCAAGCGGCGAGCCATTCAGTTAGCAGACTGTTGTCGTGTAGATGATTTCAGGATTGTTCGAACCCTGCTATAAATAAATTTTTTCTTCTATATAAAGTCTGTCCAGTGTAGTAAATGTTAGCCGTGACCGCGGGTGGAAATCACTGTGCCTATGCCTGTGGTATCTTGCACCAACTTTTTATTGATCGCCCGGAATTTTCGCAATGGAAGCGCCTGGCTGGCATTTCTGCTGGTTCCCTGCTGTGTGCAGGGCTGTGTGAGACCAACTCGGATAGAAACGACCTCTACATTCGTCGACTGATAGAAATGTACGAGACCATGACACAGGTCAACGTTATCAAAGCACACAGCAGTCTTGGAACATATCTGAACACAGTTTTCTCCCTATGCTTCCACGAGTCACTCTACCAGGACACACTGCCTTGTTTCGTGAGAGACAATGTTGACTTTGCCAAACTGGAAGGGTCGGATCGTAAACTGAGCGTCGGAGTGTACAATACAACACAGGGGCGCTACGAAACGTTTCGACAGGACATGTCACAAGTGCCGACAACAGACATGTTCAAGCCGATCGTTGCGTCGGCAAGTATACCAATCGTGTTTCCGGCGGTTCCAATTGGTACCAGCATGTACGTAGACGGTGCTGTCCAACATATTATTCCAGTGGACGAGATCATGGCTTGGTGCACATCCAACAAAGGTGCTGTCGATATTGTCTGTTGCTACCCGTTCAGCACACTGGAAGAATTTAACAAGTCAGAGGGGATCAGTGACTGCATGAGTCGCTCCAAGACAATGAAGAATGTACTCCAAAAAACCTGCATTGAGATGATGTGGAACAACTACACACGCGATTTGAAACAGCTGGAGGAATACTTTGGCATTACCGGTATTCGCGACCGCCCAGTGAGCATGTGGCGCACCAACTCTCACGTAATCCGTATCTACTCTCCTCAAATCGGAATTTTTGTCGACATCGACCGCCCCAACAAATTTCAGATGCAACAGATGTTTCTGCACGGCAAAACGGTTGTTAAAAATGCGGTGGAGAAGAACCTGCTGCCACGTGCTCCAGAACTAACATAGATCCATGTTTCAACTATATATAGCACTGTGTACCCTGAACAATGCGTCCAGCAAGCATTCGAGTTATTTCAAATATCGCTTCGTACGACGAAATTATTGCCTCGATGGGTAGTCACGAGGAATTGAAACATCTGCACGCCAGTGCCGTTCAGGGCTATGCCTTTTTTCTCTACCAGGGAGGCACGTGCTCTGTGCTCTGTGTACTGCCCGGAGGTAGCACAGTGATTGTTCCAACGCGTTTGGACCATCTGAACACGGACCCAAACCTGCTCTATGTAATGGGATACGGTGAATAATTTGAGTATAAATAGGAGGGATCCTTCACAGAAAAAAATGTACAGTCTTGGAGTTTTAGGATTACTACTTATTGCGGTTGGTGTCGGCTTGCATACATTTGCTTTGTTTACGGCGTCTACCGGATTTGCACTGAACGGGTTGACTTTGGACGGATGGAATCTGATGGTCTCTGCCAACGAGTGTCTCTACTACGAATCACTCATGTCAATGGCGTTTATACTGGCGGCAGTAGCGGTTCTTGGCATCGTATTGCAATGCTATCGGGCATACACCTACAATGGATGCCAAGAGTACACGTCGGTAGGAATGTACTCCAAAGTTGTCATGCTGTGCCTGATGGTAGTAATCTACCTGCAAGGCAGTGCTACAACACAGTCGAGACTGTTGACTACATGCCAAGGTGTAGTGTTTGACGCAAATACGTTTGTTTTTGCGGCGGGGATTACTACACTTGTCGGAGTTGTCTTTTTTGCAGACAGTGGTCATTGTCTATACCACCGACTAAGTTTGTGGAGAAGAAGAGGGTTCAGTTCCATGTACAAAGTATGAGTATAAAACTATTTATAAAACTACAGAATGTCCTTTCTATTAAACCCAGATTATTTTCCATTTTACATATCACCGCCTTCCCCACTGGGTTCCCCACTGGGTTCCCCACTGTGTTCCCCGCGTCCCCCAAAATATGTGTCCCAGGGCACTCAGACCGACGAATGCCAAGCGATGCTGGTTGGTCAAATGGTGATCGCGTACTGTCCAGAGCCCAGCATTGTCCTGGATTACATCGCGTCTAGCAAGCCGCCAGAGCCTCAGACACCATCAGCAGTGGACATGTAATTGGTAACGGATTGATATAGTGGACGGTAGAGTTGATATCCAGAGTGGAAGTGCAGAGGGCTTCTACCTCTTCAAACTGAGTTCGATCCTCCAATTTCAACTTGTCTACTAGCTGCTGGGCATGTACAATATGTGAAAGCTTCTGCTGAAAATCTGCAGTGTCCACCGCCGAGGCAAAGTGATAGTCAATCTGCAGTTTGTGTTCAAATTTGGTGTTGGCGGTTCTTTGCCAGAGTCGGTTGGAAATTTCTGTGAGCTGGTATGCTTTCTTAATGGCTGCGGGAGTACTCTTGTAGGTATGCATGTTGTAGTAGTACAGACTTTTCACGGCAAAGAGCTTCGACACCAAATGAAAGACGTGCAGCTCCGGCATGCATTTTACATAGGGTGTCCGGTGCCAGTTGGAGTTCAGCATCTCGTAGCTGAGCTGGACGGCTTCTGTCAACAATGCTTTGGTTTCTTTGAATTCGCCCGAGGCGTGCGTGCTCCGAGCTTCAAAGAGAAGCCGTGCTTGCAGATCGAACATGGCATGAAACTCTTCAAACAGCCAGCAGGTGGAATTGGTACCGTTCCACGTAAAAAGAGGTACTGCCATGAGGGGCTTTGTCTCTTGTTTCATCTTGGTCATCAGCGTGCGCAAACCCATCAGATAGAGTCGTTGTTTGGTGGAGGACTGGTCTCGCTGCAGTCTCTGTTCGGAGAGCTTGATACAGTCGGAGACATGGTACGGCAAAAATTTCTCGAAGCGCATTGTGACAGGTTTGTGATTGGACAGTGAATCTATGTTATAGTGCATTCAACCGCCTCGTCTTTGTCGGGAGTTGTTGTACACGGAGACGACTTGTGCTTGGTCTTTTCCTTCAACTCTCGAAGCTGGCGTTTCAGCATTCGCACCTCGTTTTCTAGTTTGGTCAAACGAGTTTCACTGTTGCTGCCGAAAAGTTGGACTGACATTTGACAGTGGAACTGACTCTTTTTATAGAGTATACGGCATAACTGCCGCAAGAACATTTATGCTCCGCCACGAGTTGCAGACAAACTACACATCTAAACATTTTTGGAATACAGTCAAGACTATTAATAGGAAGCCATACTACAGCAAATGTCGAGCACTCTGAACGGTACAATGCAGCTGGTCGGAACAATTGAACACCAATTTGAGGATTTCAACTGGGACTCGCCCATGTCAATAGCGCTACTGTCTCTGACTATTTGTTTGAGCAGCATAGCGCTGTACATTATTACTGTTATGCTAGCGTGCGGTACTGCCTGCATTCGGTTTCTACAAACACTGGGCAATCTTTTCAAGTGTTTGTGCCGGTGTCTTACCTGCAGCAAAGAGGAGTGCTGAGCCCGTGCAATCGCGGATGGATATAAGCCGGTATGTTTGTTTGCCACTGAAAGTAGTGCTGCAGTATCCCCCAGTCGGTCTTTTCCTCCTTGCCAAACCTTTTCATGGACAAAGAGAGTATGGAGGGATCTACGCACACCTTGAACAGCAGATACTTGCTTCGTGGGTTATAGAACAGCGTCTCGGGCATGTGGCGGTACAAACAGCGTTGGCATTCCTCCAGAGTGTGGTCGTACGAGAAAATTTTACCGTTTGTCTCTTCGGCGGCTTCGCGAACGGCGGTGTCCAAAGCGTCTTGGTCGCAAACGTCGGTTTTACCCCCAGTGTCTTCGTACCTTCCCTTGTACCTATTGAACAGGTAAAAGTCCCTACCACGGTTGCGCGTACAGATCAAAAGTCCAGCAGCTCGCACCGGCTGTCCGTTGTATTCAAAGGTTGGTCGCATGTCTAGTCAGTTCGTTCTAACTATATGTGGTATAGAAAACTTCACTATAAATAGAGCCATATGAGTATTGAAAAAACATGACTGATATGGATAATATGACTTTTTCGCCAGAAGAGGCGCGTCGACAGCGTCGAATTAACAAAATGAGCGAGATAATTGATGAGAATAATAGAGTGAAAGCACTAAATGAAACACTAGTGAAAAAGAACGTGATACTGAAACGAGAATACGAAGTGCAAGAGGCGAAGAGTGTAAAATTGGCAAATGAGAAGATGAGGAATGTCGGTTTGATGGAAGGCGTTAGACAACACATCGAAACAATTATCAAGAAAATGAAGGACCCTGCCTATTCACTAAGAGCCGATGAAAAGAAGCTGTTGAATCAAGCAGGGAAATTGGTCGAGGATCAGGGTGTCTATCACAGGGATCCAAGAACTAACAAGCAGTTGGCGAAGATAGGTAAGAGGATGCTGACGTCTGGAGACTTGGTGGTAAATTCTGACGAGGAAGAAGATTATGGAGACGACGAATCTGGAGACGAAGGGTTAGGGTTAGGGTTAGGGTTAGTCACACCTGTATTAACTGAAGAAACTACATTATCTCGAGGATCTCGAGGATCTCGAGGAGATTCAGGAGCTGCACGTAGTTTACTTGAGAGCCTGGAGTCTGATGCCAATACACATGAAGACATGTTTAATCGGATCCAATCACCGTCAAACAATCTACCTGAATGGGTGGAGCAACTAAAAGATATGAGCAAAGACAAGTTAGAGAAGAAAGAAAAAAGACGACAAAAAAAACGACAAGACCGACAAAGACGACAAACCGGAGAAAATTCAGGGATTAGCCCATTGAGATTGTAATATATGACAATAGTGTAGCTCATTAGCCTATAAACATCTGCTGTACCCCAACTCAATATATGGTCGTGCAATTTTGTCTGCACGATTCGGACTGTGTACCGTTACGATTTTAGTCTATGTTTCTACTTTGTTGTTTCTACTTTGTTTGCTATTGTAACTCCCAAAACGACTCTGATTGTGTAGCTCATTAGCCTATAAAGATCTGCTGTACCCCAACTCAATGGACCCTCGTAATCGTCGTAACCCTCGTAACCCTCGTCAGATACACCCGAGCAGTAGACCTCCTGAACATCCCAGCCATGTCGTGGCAGCTGTGGTGGCTCGAGCGCTGTTTTCGCGCGTTTCGTTCACTCCCAACGTTGTCTACGAACTCCAGCAGGTCATTGTTAACATGCCCGAGCTGTGTACCGAGCCGTGCACTGAGTTGACACCGCTTGTAGTAGAGGGCGATGTGGGCGACTGCAATATCTGTCTGTGCGCAATCTCAAAAGGAGAGAAAATCATCCCTCTGCCGTGTCAACCCAACCACAACCACGTCTTTCACCAAGATTGCATTGAACCGTGGCTGCGTAACCACCGTACTTGTCCCACCTGTCGCGGCGAATTTTAGAGGCGCAATCGCAGGTACGAACGGACAATCCCCGTAACCCCGGAAAATCGTTTTTTGTTGTAGACTATGTCACAGCACAAGATGTGTTTGCAGCGCGGTTCCTTGTCGAGACAACTGCAGTTGGTAAAGGTGAAAAGCTCACTGCGCGGTTGCACGTGTATGGTGTAGATCTTGCGCACCTGTCTCCATTTTTGACTCCGACAGTAGACCATATTGTCTACTATTTCGCTGAGGTAGGAACATCGATTTTTGTTCGTAAAGTCGTGGTATTCGTACATCTCGTATCGAGGTTGCCTCTCGCCAACCGGTCCATTGTTGCTTGCCATTCGGATGGCTCGCTCCAGACGAGTCTTGCCGTATTTGTGGTGGTAGTGCATTCCCTTATTTGCTTCAATTAGTTATAGTACCAGACAGCTGTTGCGACCACAAGTATGGAGAGCAGCAGCAACAGATCCGTGCTGTACCGGACCTTGTCCGTATATTTCCACCGCAGGTGCCAATCATATGTATGTGGCATGGAGATCACCGGCAGCAGGCTCCACACTGCAAGCGGACCTCCCGCGGAGAGTCCAATGGAACCAATGTAAGAGAGGTACTCCATGTTGCTGTACGGGTCGTACATCATCTGGTACTTGGCTTCGGCAGACAGGAAACCTATGACGAGCGTGGTCCAATGCCCCATTGACCCCAGTGTTCCCAGCATAAAGCACACATGTAGACCCGCTGCTGCACGCAACGCCCATTGTTTGCGATCGCCGTTGTATATTCCCCAGAGTATGGACGATTTCAAAACCAGCAGCGCTTCCGGACGCATGCTCAGGTACATGCAGAGAAGCGCACTGTTCGCAACAGTAAACCAGACGGACAGTCTGTATCCCATAGCTAGGTGCGTGAATAGGGGGACCCACACGTAGTCCAGAAGACACTGTACTGGCAGTGTGCTCGCCATACTGATCAGTGGAAACACGACTAGGTCGCTTCTCTGCAGAGGCAGCTCTACGATCTTGTCACCGAGGTGCACGGTCTTGCGTTTCTCGTTAAAGGTAAAGGAGCGGGCAAGGTACCAGATGGCATGCGATGCGTGTTGCGTGGACCCTGGTGGCATCAGATGTCCGAGTACGATGGAAACTGCCAGCAAAGTAGCAGCTATCATTGTTCTTGGATGGTCAGAAGTTTATAGCTGTATGGCAGTCTAAACATTGCATACAGTCCAAACAAAAAAAAATGTATAGCGTTGCTCGTATTGTACGTAGTTCTCTAATGACCGACCTCTCCGAGGTGGCTAAAATCTCTCCCGACTCCGAGTTGGAGAGCCAGCAGTCCGAGTATCTGACGTGGGAAGAAAAGCGCGACTGTGTGTTGTCCGATCCCAAGTTCGGTATGTTTTCAATGTTCAAGTACACGCTGGATCGACATAGTTCGGACCCCGACAACATCTACTGCTCCAAGCTGTTCACTCCCATTTGTGCTCTGCCAATCATTGTCTTCTTGTCGCAGTGGATGATGTTTGGTGCCATTGTTATGTTTCAACACAGCTTGTACACTGCGGGTGGATTTTGTCCGCAAAACGGCATCTTTGAAGCTAAGTTGCTGATGTGTGCTATTTCGATGATCTATTTCGTCAACTCTTTTTTTCTGTGGGACGATGTAGTAGATCGAACCCATCGCCGCAAAATGATTCCAGCCGTGTCCGCGGTAGTGATGATCGACTCCTTCCAGGAGTTTTCGTTCTCGCTGTTTGTCTACCTTACTAACATAGTCATCATTTTCACCACGGAGTCTCCCGTAGACATGCTTTTCAACTGTCTGGCGTTGGACTTCGTCATGTCTCTGGACAACCAGTTCGAAGCAACTTACTTTAGCCTGCATCCACACGCAGCGGTTGATATCTACGAAAACATGTTTGTCCACAGTGCGGTGAACAAGGGGATGGTTGCGGACCAGATGAAAGCTTCCAAGTGCTACTGCGTTTGTCGCTACCTGACGTGGCTGCCTTTCAAGATGCTAACCGTGCTGTTTATGCTGCTGCCCGTTTTCTGTTTAATTATGATTGTATATGGTCCACTATGTAAATGATCTATTTTTGTTCGAAATGTACTACGTGTTTCTGGGTATACCTCTTCTCTATATCTGCACCCAAACATCCTTTGTTTTTTCCGTTTCTTACTTTGTCAGTGCCATCGTGCTGTTGTTCGTTGCGTATCCAGTTCTTCATTTGCGGTGGATACGTACCCCCGCGTACCGGAAATTAGCGTTTTCATCGCAGATGTTTGTCGTGGCGAATACAATTCAGTACTGCTGGTTGCAAGTGCTGTCGATACCCGCGCTGTATTTATTGGTCAGTTGGGAGTCGGCGCCGGTACGTACACTCCTCGGCATGTACATTATTCCTACGCTGGTATCGCTCTGCATGCTAGACGAATCTTTTCTAGTGGTAATGCACCACGTCACTGCGGTAGGTCTGTTTGTGCTGAGTCATTATGTACCGCTCCGAGACACTGGGATAATGTACTGTGTCAGCATATACGGTCTAACCACTTGTCTGAGTGCCCCAGTGTACAATGCACTGGCACAGCATCGACTAGACGATTATGAGACTCTCTATGAGTCGCGATTGATATTTTGGAACTATGTCGGGGTCTGTGGACTGAACTGGGGATGGCAGGTCTACTACCTAGCAACCAATGACATGTCGTTGACCGGAGTGATGTGGGTCTGCTGTCTGGTAATTTTTGTGAACCAAAACGTGCAGCTGCTTTGGTGGTTGAACAAGAAAAAATCAGTATAATAGTTGTGTCCGACTAAATGAATGAACACAAGAGAGAAATGTATTGGAGTTGCAATGGTCGGACTGATTGTTTTTTGGATGTACCAGTCCAAACCGCACCAGCAGCTCAAAAAATCCGTACGCATACAAGAGCCCACTGGCAAGCCCACTGGCAAGCCCACTGGCAAGCCCACTGGCAACACTGGCAAGCCCACTGAAGAAAAGCACTGAAGCCCTTTTTGGCTGTACCAGACTATTAAATACAATTTTTTCTAATACCAATATGGACCCCGAGGACCGAAAGGACCCCCAGGATACGAAGGACTACGAACCGATCTCGTATCGGAGGTTTTTGACCGGTAGCTACGAGTTTTACCAGTCCAAAAAACTGGAGGAACTCGACATCAGCATGCCTCGACTGTACGGCATGGCGAAGCCCATGCGCAAATCCTACAAAGGTGACGAGCGTATTCAGAACATTCGTAAGATCTTGAACGGGTTTGGACTTGAACGCTCCAAAATGCAAAGGCAGTTTCACGAATATTTTTTACAGAGTGTCTGCTTGCACTTGTACAAGGACGATCCCGACGTGGACATGGAGCGGATCATGCGCATCAACAATTGGTCCGACCTGCGCCAATCCGTTCTCTGCATGACGCCTCGGCGCTTTGGCAAAACAACGGCGGTCTCAATGTTTGTTGCTGCCTATGCTATTTGTGTTCCAAACAGCGTCCAGTCGATTTTTTCTACTGGGAGGCGCGCCAGTCAAAAACTACTGGAACTCATTCGCGACCTGATCAAAAAAACACCCTGGGCTAGCCGCATTATTAAATGCAACCAAGAGGAATTTGTCTTGCAGGGAGACACACCATTTGACAAGCGTAAAATCTTCTCCTACCCATCGTGTGCCAAAACACTGCGAGGTGTGGGCGGCGACGTTCTCTACCTAGAAGAGGCAGCGTTTATTGACCTGTCGGTTTTTTTTGAAATCGTAGTGCCTCTCTTGGAAATGGCAACGACCGCGCTCATTGCCATCAGTACGCCGCAGGACAAACTTAATTTTTACTCTGAAATGTTTGAACTCCGAGACCACACAGGGGAAACGTTTTTCCGCACCATACGCGTGTCTCTGGTTTGTCCCAAGTGCCAAGCCGCGGGCAATGGGGCGCAGTGCACACACATGCAAGATTTGATCCCTCCGTGGAAGTCCGCAGCGAAGTTAGACATGGTTCGAGCGCTGTACGCAGACCAGGGGGATTTAATGCAGAGAGAAAGCATGGGAGCAATTACCGACGACGCCACCTCACTCTTTGAATCGCAGAAGGTGGTGACGTTTATGCAGTCTCCGCCAGTTACCCTGCAGTGCTCAGTGGACTTCGTCTACATGGGATACGATCCCAATGGCGGTGGAGCTTCGCAGTCTGCCATTGTGAGCATTGTTCTGGAAAACGAGCGTCTGATTGTAGTCGGCATTGATACCGCGCCTACCGACAAGCACGAGCAGATTGATCAAATGTTGACGCAGCATGTACGTTCTCTCCGATGCCATCCAATGCTAGCCAATGCGTACATTATTTTCATTCCGGAAAACAACTTGGGTCAGGAAGCGGAACATGCCAGACATATGCTGAGAAATGAAAGAAGGTTGTACACTGTGCATGAAAAAAGAAAAGCGGGGGTATGTACAACACACGCTCGCAAAGAAGTGTATGCACTGACCCTGTTAACGTACTTCAACAGCGGCAACATTCACTTTGACTCCAAGGCGGTCTGCGCCAACCCCATGCTGGATGCGAACAAGCGATTGGTACTAACAAAGAAGGAATTTGAAAAGCAACTGATGCAGTTTCGAAAAATCATACTGCCCTCTGCTCAGCCGTTCAATAACGCTAAAATTATCTTTAGCGGCAAGTCGAAAAAGGGAATGAAGGATGACCTGGTGATGACGCTGATGATAGTCACATTTTGGGCGAGAGAGTTTGCCAAAAAAAGAATAGCAGGTGTGCCTTACAACAAATTTATATAAACTATGCCTCGGTACACCGTATATAGGTGTCGCGACCTCTGAACAAATGTATGTTGTTATATCTATACTTGCTGCCATCTGCTCCACCACTGCCTCCATTCCACAACTTTTAGGCAGAACCAACCACTTGTCCAACTTCACCATGACAATTCGATGTTTGGGGGCTGTCCTTTGGGCATCGTACGGTACTATTCAAATGGAGTACGCACTTGTAGTTAGTTCCGCTATTGCCGGTCTGGTGGAAGTATGCCTACTGTGCAAGACAAACTGTAAGAGTGTGGAGCCAGCAACATAATCTTAGGCGTCTGTCTGAAGGCGGTCTCGACAGCTGTAAATCAGCGTGGAGCCAAAAAGGAGCATTAGGGCATAGATTTGGCAAATAGAATGAATTTCGATCGAGTGAAGTAAGACAGCCACTGTATACAGCACAACTGCGTGTCCAGGCACAAACACTGCCCACTGCTTAGAATAGCGTGCTGCCCACACCGTAAGGAGAGTGTAGCCAAATATCCAAACTATAACCAGTAAAAATTGCAGCACTCCCGGCAACGGCACCATGATGTCCACCGCATTGTTCAAACAAGACCAACATATACTGGCTAGTAGAATCCAACGCAGAGGTTCCACAGGTTCTACAGATTCCACAGGGTCTATGTAATCCAAGGGGTCCAAGGGGTCCACGGGTTCCAAGGGTTCCAACATTATGTGCTGGTGACTAGCAGATCTTTGAGTCGCCATAACCCTTCCCACATGGAGCCAATCAGGCAATAGCCTCCGCGCAGGACTGTTTCTTGCAGAACAGTGTGATTGGTAGTAATGACGTAGATGTTCCGCATATCGGGTCGCAGCACACTTACATCGTCCGTTACTAGAATAACTATTGGCATGTATGTCTGCACAACCGACCACGGCGTGGAGACCCCCGTCTGCCAAATGCGATGCCCGTTCCATTGTGTCAGTGCTACGGTTGGACTTTCTCCGAACAATAAAATCATTTTACCATAAACTCTTCCACAGGTTATATTCCCCTAACAAGTTCAGAAAATGGACGGAATCCTCCAACGCTTCCACCGCTTCCACCGCTTGCTGTGACAGGTGCTGTGACAATACTCGGTGCGGTACTCAGTGCGGTACTCGTCGAGGTCGCAGCAGATTGCTTATCCGCTTCAATATCTGCTTCCGCTTTTTTCTCATCCTCGTGCTTCCAAGCGTGCATTGCTCTTCTTTTTTCCATGTTGATCCGCATGAAGGAGCGATCCAAGCCGTATCGCTTACCGGACAGTATGGTGGAACCACGAATCGCAAGCGCTACACACTTGGCAAAAAGAAAACAGTGGTGCTCTGCCAAATGTTTTATCCCGTGGTCCTTGAAGTTAGGATGGCATCGAGTGACGGCATGGTGCACTTCGTGCATGTGTCCATATATTAGAGGCGAAAAAAATATTTTTCCAATTGCCCATGGTGTTTTTTGGTACCATTTGTCAACATTGTACATTACCTGCGCGTCGTCGTGCTCTATCAGCAGCTGGTGCTTCCAGTAGTGCAAACGCCGATGGTAGTACGTGTCAACTTCTTCGTTGACATACGTGGCGGAGTCTGGTAGTTTGAATCGGACCGCATTACCGGGCGCAGCTCCAACTGGTATTGTTACTGCAAATTCCCCAACTGGTGTATCTATCGTCGCAGTAGATCCTGCCCTTGCACCAGCCGGTACAGTATAGGTGTAAAATAATCCGGTAAATAGTTTGGCTATGTTTTGGACCTGTACCACAAGGGCTGCACATTCACTGCTTGCTTCTTTTATTACTTTGAACAACCGCGTGTAATCGTTTATATTATCAAACAGCCTTGCTGTTGACAAAAAGTCTAGTCTTTTTACAGTGGTGTTGAGTGCATTTGCAGTGGATTTCAGACTTGTGATATCATCCTCGTCCCAATCGACTTCGTTTATGGTGTATAGTCTGGTTGCCTCTGTTTCCATGTCCTTTAACCTTGCATTGGCTTGATCAGAACAAGATGACCATCGAATCGCTTCCTCCTCATCTGTTGAATTAGGGTCGTGATCAAATTCATCTTCTGTCAAATAATCCAATTCTCCCAAAATTTCTTTAATCTTCTCTATTGTCTCACGTATGTTTGGCTCGGTGTACAAATAATCTGCTAATGAATCCGATTGATATACATTGCTTGTGATTTTGATGGGATTTATTCGTGCAGTGGTTTCTCGTGGTCCGTTATCTGCGTCGCGTTCGTTCTGTAATAGCAGTATCTGGCGTTCTTCAGGGTCTCCTGCAGGATCTAATTCAATGTCATCTGCTCGTTCTTCTCTAATGTCTGCCTGCCTCTGGCGATCAGACATCTCGTCACCCACATATTCTAGATAAGCATCAAAATCATCTGGGGTTAGATTGGTACCGTCTGCAAGGATAAGGTGGTTCATCCTCTTGTTGCTTAATTGTATAGACGACAAGTCTCTGAAGAGAATCGTTTTGTTTTCGGTTTTACGAACTGTCAGATTGTTTAACCAGCCAACATTTATTGCATTCTGTTGAAGCCATATCTGAAACTGGTTGAAATTAGTAATTTGATCGAATTCAATGCGCTTGGAGGTAATTATTTGACCTCCTATTGATTTTGCGATCGGAAACGCCGGTCCATTGATGCACCATTTCTGCACATCGCCTTTGGCTAGCTGTTCAGCCACTCTGCCTGTCTCATCAACCATTTGCTCCGTGATTGTAAACGCGCTGGGTTTGTTGTCGTCGCTAAATGTATCGTCTTGCCAGTACGTGTCTATGCTTTCATTGGTAAACGCCGCAACATTCATAAGAAATTGGTACGCCGGTGTTTTTCTCATTGCAGTGAGTCGTTTCTCTTTGATTTTTTCGTATATTGCCAGCTTATCGATTGCACTTTTGCGATTGGAACCCCTCATGTACGGCGGCATGTCTTCGCGGATGCGTTTGCTCAGACGTTCTGCGTTGTTGCGGTCTATATCTTGTTCTGCCGCTTCTTGTTCTGTACTGGGGCGTAAGCGTTTCCTACTGTCTCTTATATTTGCAAATGTGTTCTTGGTCCATTCCATTTTACTTGCTGTGTTTCCTCTTTTATATGTCAATATGATTCAGCAACAACAAAAAAAAAGTATATATACTGCACATTACTTACCTAAAAATGGAAGTACAAAAAGAGCAATTAGAGGACGAAGTACAAATGAACAATATGTCGCAGGAAATGAGTCGCAGGATTTTTTTGGAGTGCGATGGCAGTGGTATGGACTACGCCATGGGCAAAGTGGTGAAGGTCGCGAATGCGCAGGATGTATTTAAACAGGCAGAGGCGAATGATTTTACCGAGGAGGAGCAAGAAGCGTACGACAAACGGGACTGGACCAAAGCTATTATTACGGGGGTAACGCTCAAGAGTGTCTCTTCCGATTGTCCGCAGCCAGTTACCGTTGGGCTCAATCTTTTCGAAAACGATCCCAATATCGTAAATTCTGCCGGATGGTTGTATGCTCGTCAGCACAACGACATGACGCAGGACCACGCTCATTCCAACGAAGGGTTTACCAATTTGGTCACGGTCTTGCCCTACGAGAAGCAGCGCTTGCACGAGATCTTGTACACGCCCGAAAATGTAGTGAACAACCGCTATATTAAACAATACGGTGCGTACACCTTGGACAAGTTGTGGGAGGGCGTCGTTCCGTTTCCCAACGAACCGTACTACTACGTGGACCAAGACCATGTAGTCATGAAGATTATCGGTCAAAATTGGGAGCAGTTGGGTATTTCGCCCGAGCACGAGCAGGCACGTGAGGGTCACTGGATCAAAGTGGGCAAGGAGGTCGTGTCTAACTGCATTAAACAGTTGTACGAGAATGTCATCAGCCAGATTCCTTACACCAATTTCAAAGATTTGGGCGCTCGTTTCCAAGCCAATACTGAGGGAGACGACGAGTACAAAGTAGTCTGCGAGTTATTAGTTAAGTATAAGTTTCCTTAGATAGTTTCCTTAGATAGTATTCTTTCTACAATGTGTCTGGGCAGGGTCAAATATTTGTTATCGTACATATTAATCACCGCAAACTCGTCTCTGAGGTCCAAGAGCTGTTGCATTGTTTCGGCAGTGTAGGGCACTTTTATTTCGTCCTGCTGTGCATATTCGTGCATGTTTTGACCGTCGGGTACATTTTCTGCCAGTGGCGTCATGTCGATGTGCTGCTGCAGAGACAAATATTTGTGAATGGGTGTACTGGAGACCGATATTTGGAGCGGACGATAGTGTGTGCCCGCTATATCACCGGTGGACTGCTTGAACGCGTAGGTATTGATCAGCTCGTTGCCCTCCCAGTCGCAGCGAGCGTAAATGCTTTCCATTGCACTCCGACTCAAGTTGGACAAGTGGATAGTCTCGTCGATCAAGTCTGAAATGTGGTTTGTCGCGTCTACCATCTTGTAGCCTACGAGTGGAGACACCAGTACCAAGCCCTTGTCTTTGTAAGCGGTGTTGTAGAAATGAAAGTCTCCGACCCCCTTGTAGAGCATGTTGGTGTAGCTGGCAGAGACCAAATCTCCCGCCCCCATGCTGTCGGCTTGATCTTTGCATGCGGCGAGCACTTCTGTTTGGTACTTGTTGGAGTAAATGGACTGTACCGGTCCTTCCCACGATTGTCTCAGGTGGGTGTCTACTATCGTGTAGGTGTCGTTGACCTCATTGCCGATGGCGTCGATGTTGCGAGTTTGGTATATTCCTACCGAGGCGTTCATGGGCGGCAACTCTTCCGTGGACTGGTAGACCCCTCCCTCGTACACGGCGCGACATTGCGCTATGTTGGGATGCAGCCACATGATGTCGGCGGAGGTGAGTACGTACTCTGGCTTGACGGTGACAATCATCCCTTTGTAGACATCGGTTTTGTGGAGCAGTGAGTTGTCGTGATCCTTTTGAAAATTATCCAAGAACTCCACAGAGACAAAATGTGGCGAGGACGCAAGATGGGTTTCAATGGTTTTCCTAGCCGTAGACATTTCACTGTATTTGCTGCAATGTTTATAGGATCAGATTTTTGATTGTATAAATACTACTATTTTTGTATCTAAAATGTCATTTGTCAAAGCCCCTCCCATGAAAGAAACTGGCTCCCACTTTTTGGTAGAAATGGTACCCAACCCCGTCTCGCGCACGTCCGAACAGCAGCAATTGGCACAGAAAGATGTAATCAATCAAATCACTTTGGCAGGCAAGGATCTTTTTACTCCCAATCCCGCTGTCGAGGTAAACGGAGCAGTCAAGTCGCGTCAATTGTACAACCGAAATGTCTCCATTGACGACATGGCATCGGCAATGGAAAAGTACGATCTGGTCCTCCGAGTGAACCTTAAAGGCAGCCAGACCGTTGCAGCCATGGCAACTGCCGGCGATTTGCGCTCAAGCTCTGTCATCAAGTCCCCCAGCGGTTCGTTTTCGCTTGTTAGACACGGCAACTACCTCCGAGGCATCGACGCCATGTAGAGCCGGAGGTTCCTGATTGCGGTCTTCCTCTGCCATCCCTGCCATTTTGATCATAGTTTTAGAGTAAGCATCCCATGTAAGAATACCGTTGTTGTACATATTTTGTAGAGTCTCTTCCTTTATCGCGGTGTTGTAGTCAAAATGCACCTGTATCTGATGCCTTTGTTTGGCAGTATATATATTTTTTAACTTGCCCATTTTTTTGTTGAAGTAAATCTTGGTGTAGACGTCGGTTAGAAGAATCTGCAGCTTGCGCGACCACCAAGCTACGGTCTGTGCAAAAAACTCCTCTATGCCTTCGGTGCTGCTCTTGTACATGCTGTCCGAAATCAGTAATGCACGAGGTACTCCCAGCGTTGAACAGATCTCCTCCTGTATAATTTTGTGCATCTGCACCACGTCCTGGCGCCCGGTGTTCTGGGGCGTCGCTACCACGTGATGCCCTTCCGGCAGTTGTACAATATCCTCCAGTTTGTTCACGACTCTTTGAATTCCCCTGTTGTATGGATGGCTGCTGCTCTCCTTCCGATTCATGTACGTGTTGTACAAATCCCTTTGCTTTTCCAGTATCCGGATATTGCTTGCGTTGCGTTGAAATTGCATGTCTTCTCGAATCTCGGAGGAGTCGGCTTCCGCATAGTAGTCAAAGTCTACACCCTCTTGGCGCTCGCGGGAGGTAGGCTGCTGCTCGGTAAAAAACTGAGGTCGAGTCTTGTTCGCCTCCATTGTCTCGCAGGCATTCCGCACATTGTTGAGGAAGCGAATGGTTGGAATCACCTTCCAAGCCAGAGACGTCAGCATGCCTCTGCCATTGCGCACCACGGGAGAAAATCCAAAATGATTGTAGACCATGACCGACTCCATGTCCAGTTCGGTGGAAGACAGCTTGAACGTCAAGTTGTTGTTGGTAATCTCTGCCGCAATGGTGTAAAGATGTGGGTCGACCGTAGTTGGATACACACAATCCGCTCCATCCTTCTGCAACATGACTACAGCAAACCCAAACGCAATGACCTGGTCGACCAGCCCCTCCACAAACGGTCCCCAGTAGACTTCCAACGCGTCGGATATCGCGAGAGACGGGGTGATGCGCTTGCTATTCTTCGTCAGTACTAACCCGTTCTTCATCAGGTGGTACACAATTGTTTTGCTACACATGTGTATCATGGTGCTCGTCTGATAATCGTGCCAAGTACTGATCATTATTTGTCTCGGAATGTCGAAATACATATTTTATGTATATAGGCGGCAGTTATATAGAGGAAGATGTGCAGTCAAGAAGATATAACAGTGTACATTGGAGGCAGTTGGTGTGCCATAGTTGGGGCAACTTTGTTGCTCTATACAATATTGTTGCAGCAGTATAACAAGAAGGACTACAAAGAGTAAATGTACCAAGTGCCCTGGTTCGTACTTGCAGTTGCGGCAGTGGATTGTCAAACACCGTTTTTACAGCCCGTCTTCAATACAATTTCCATGGGTCTGTACAGCTTGGCGTACGGACTCTGGTGGGTGCAGTCGCACCAGGAAGAATGGCAGGGCTACCTACAGGCAACAGACAGCCTGCACAAGCTACCGCTGTTTCAAGTGCTGGAGTTTACACAGGCAGCGCTGGTCGCCATTACCAGTACATACCTAATTTTCGAGACGCTTCTTCCCATTCTGGTGTTTTGGATATGCTTCGTACTCAGCTTGATCGGAGGTTTGGTACTGCGCTATATGTGGCGCAAGCAGCTTCGGTCGTTAACCATCATCAGCTAGGCTGCGGTGCAGAATCGACGTAGTCTGGTCCAATCCGGGCAGTTTGCCGTCGTAGACATTGTTCTTCCAGTGTTTGGCGTACAGATACTGCAGCAATTCGGGGTTCTCTGCCAGATTCACTGGTTCGTGCTCGACACCACAGTCGCAGGGAGTGCACCCGCGGGGTTCCTTTTCCACAACCGTACTCGGCATACAAAACGCAAATTTGGTATACCGCAGGGTCGGAAACTTGCGATTGCAGCACAGGTATCCGACGTCTCGGTCGTACGTCTTCGTGTGCTTAAAACATCGAAGCGAACCAATGTTGTCTTTTACCGAGTAAGTTGCCTTGCAGCGCTCGCATTTCTTGCTGGCGTTCATAGACATTATTGTATGATCCATTTACTTTTATAGCCAGCTGTTTTCGAGTATATCTATTGCGTGCAGCCAGCTGCAGGACTGGTCGTTCGAACCTTCCACCTGTACCTCGGTCCACGTAGACACATCCACCGCTCGCATCTCCACTGTTTTGGGCTGTACCCTTGTTTTGAAGACATTTGCATACTCCTCCTGGCATCGAATATTTGTCTTGGAACGCGTAGCAATGCGGGCGTTCAACCAAGTCTTGCCGCCACACTCGTGAAACATGTAATCGTTCAACACAATGCCCTCCAGTTCAACATTGTGCGCAAAGACAATGTGGCTGCCTCGCTCACAGTACTGCTGCATCACAAGCGCTACCCGCTGCATCCGCAGGCGATACACATCGTCCAAATGCAACGATTTCACGGCGATCGGCTGATATTTAGTAGAGTGTCGGTACTTGGTGGGGGATGTAGTATCAATCAGCATCCAACCCACACATATTGCAGCCAGTACAACTACAATCAGCCAACGAAGTGGTCTAGACTGTACACGGTGGGGAAAGAGGCGCTCTGGCGACGATCCACACATTCAGCAAACAATACGGTATATAAATACTACACGTCCCTGGTTATAAATGATCCAGAAAATTTACAACGCGTGGGCTAGCCCAAACCGCGTTCAGGTCAAAATCAATGTGCTCGACTATGTGGACGGTTCGCTGTACAGTGGGCTAAGAGAGTGGATGAAGGCAACCAGCGATCCTTACATCGAACGCACTGGCGTGCACGAGTTGGTGCAGCAGCATGATGCCGAAAAGACCCAGGTCTTGCAGCACATCGTAGACAGTGCCACCAAACATTCGTATCCCGCAGAGAAGGAACTCTTTCGCGATCTGACACACGTCGTCCGCCAGCTGGGCGGCACTTTCTTCCTCCACGACAATTTTCAAACGGGGAAATTTGTTCACGGTGTGCGCGACGGAAAGACTGAGACTGTTACATGTAAGCATTACGTCTACACCCTCACACCCGTCACACTGTCCGCCCCCTCGAAACCACACGCAGAGGGAGTCGGAATAACAGAGCGTGTTGCTGGCGAACACCGGCTGGCGCAGTACCAGCATTTTGTACAGAAGTACAGCGGCACCACCGTCAACGTGATCAACGCGAGCGACCGAAAAATTTGTAGTCTCTTTGTGGCAAGACAGAATGCCAAGTATGCCAACAAGCAGGACAACCGCAATATATATTTTTCCGCTTTTCCCGAATGCAGAGTCACCAATTACAATCCGTTTGGATCAACCTTTTGCAACGAAGCGCTGCAGTCCAAACTAATGTCGGGACGTGAGGTACACAACACTCACCATAATGTTTTCGCCACCATGCACAAAAGTCTTCAATTCCTGCGGCGTCGACAGCACTTTGTTCAAGTCTCCAACGAGTACCGACAAAAATTAATCGCGTTTCAAAACAACTACCAACAAAAAGCCCTGCAGCAAGTTCAGGCAAGAGTAGAAAACATGCTGAAAATGGGAAAATCCGACGGGGCTTTGCCCAGAATATCCTTTCACTCCATACCGCAGGGTGACAGGACGGAATTCTACAGAAAGTACGTACAAGTGCCCGGCGTGGGTAAAATGTGGCAAGTAGCTGCTCTCAAATGGCAGACGGAAATGCGATCAACGCCCCTCAAGACATACGTCAGCAGACAACAAACCCAAGAAGATTGGAAAACTTTACACTAAATTTTCTGTGCTATATAAACTCTTTCTGCTATATAAAGTCTCTCTGTCGTATACAATGTTTCAAGCCAGTGATCCCCCTCCTTTAAAAATGTACGTCTGTTTCTTGCCCGCCAGCCAGGAGTTACAAAATACACACTGGTTGAACAGAGCGGCTGCCTACGTGGCAGGAGTCGAACGCCCCATGATACACACCGAAATTCTCTTTGCAGAGCAATCTTCCGACCAGTACATCATAGGACAATCCTGCTCCATCCACTACAACGGCACCGTCTTTTTCGAAACCAAACAGTTCAGTCGCAGTGAGTGGCATTTTCGATTATGTCCCTGGGACACAGAAAAAGCCATGGCGTTCTGCCAGGAGCACGTGGGCGACAAATTCAACAAAGTAGGCTACTTCTTGCAGCCGCTCTGTCAAGCTCGACTGAGTAAAAATCGATGGTTCTGCTCGGAAATTGTAGCGGGAGCTGTACGCGCCGCCGGAGGAGACGTAGCCCAGTCTCTGCACCCACACGCGCTGTACGAGTCACTCAAAGAAATCACTGTG
>MDTF01002106.1_pt1 | contig 20825 bp, 26 predicted proteins | sample 811191 | NCBI WGS metagenome assembly MDTF01 (sample SAMN05326649, study PRJNA326480) | marine metagenome | isolation source: seawater | place: Southern Ocean | collected 2011
CTCTATCTGTTTTTTAATATGTATCTTTAGAAACTTTTCTAAGATTATTAAGATTCTATTTATAAGATATTCATCTTTAAAAAAATCTTTTTTAAGTCCTTTTTTTGGAGATTCTTTATTAATCATATAAACTAATAATGTCCATGGTGCCCCAACAAAACCTATGGTATTTTTATTTTTTGTTAATTCATTTTTTTGTACTTTTTTTATGGCCTTATAAACAGGAAAAACTTTTTTAATAAAATCAATTTCATCTAATTTAGATATGTCTTTTAAATTTAGCTCACCAAGAATTGGTCCGTGCCCCTTCTTAAATTCTACTTCCTGATTTAATCCATAGGGAAGCATTAGGATATCCGAAAAAATTATAGCTGCGTCTAAATCGAATCTTTTTAACGGTTGTAAAGTAATTTCAGATGACAGCTCTTCATTTAAGCAAAGTTTTATAAAATTTTGGTTTACAGATCTTATCTCACGAAACTCAGGTAAATACCTTCCTGCCTGTCTCATTATCCAAATTGGATTTATCTTAGTTTCTTTTTCAAAAATAACTTTGTTAATAGGTGTCATATAAATAATTAAATATAAGTAAGTATTATTAGTAGTATGCTTTGTTAATATTGGTAATTAATTATTATAAACATATTCTTAACAAGTTGATAACATTACAATAATCAAATTATTAAACTATATGTGGTTAATTTAAGCTTTTGTTAAAATCTTTAATTTTATGTATAAATTTGTACACATGTTTATTAATGTTAACAAATATCACATTTTACAACAAAATTTAATAATTTTATAGAATGGCTCTTTTGATTGAAATAATACAAAAATATTAACAATTTTATACATGAATAATACATACCAAATATATTTAATATCCGACTCTACGGGCGAAACATTAGATAGGGTTTTCTTGGCAATTAAAGCCCAATTTAAAAATATTGATTATGATGTTCGATCTTATTTTTTTACTAGGACAGAAAACCAAGTTGTTAAAATACTCGAAGATGCAAAAAAAAATAAAAATTCAATAATTTTGTATACAATTGTTGACAGCAGTCTTGCTAAATTTCTAGCAAATAATAGTGATGATAAAAAAATCCCGTGCTTTGGTGTTTTGGGCAATTTAATACTCAGTTTTTCTAAATTATTAAACCAACAAGCATCACACCTGCCAAGTGGACAACACGCTTTAAATGAAGAATATTATGAAAGAATTGAGGCGATTCAATTTACAATGAATCATGATGACGGAAATTTAGTTGATGAATTAGATAAATCAGATCTGATATTGTTGGGTGTTAGCAGAACAAGTAAAACCCCAACATCAATTTATTTAGCAAACAAAGGGTTTAAGACTTCCAACATTCCCCTGGTTAATGAAAACTCTATACCAAAATGTTTAAAGGACAATCCCAAAATGGCTTGCGTTGTTGGACTAACAACAGAAGCTGAAAGACTAGTCGATATTAGAAAAAACCGAATGATGACACTCAAAGAAAGGGAAAATACTAGCTATACAGACATTCAAAAAATCAAAGAAGAGGTTGCGGAAGCAAAAAAGACTTTTACTAAATATAAGTGGCCAACTATTGATGTTACTCGAAAATCAGTAGAAGAAGTTGCTGCATCTATAATTAAAATACACGAGATATATAAAAGCAATGATTAACAAAATAATACTTGCTTCAAAAAGCAAAGTAAGAAAAAAAATTCTAGAAGAAAATCAAATTATATGCACTGTTGAACCTTCGAATGTAGATGAAGATACCGTTAAAGAAAGTCTATTAAAAAATAGTGTATCGTCTGAAATTATTTCTAAAAATCTTGCAGAATTAAAAGCTAATAAGATAAGTCAAAAAAATACATCAGAGTTAGTCTTAGGAGCCGATAGTGTTATTGACCTAAATGGAAAAATAATTTCAAAACCGACGAACAGAGACGAAGCCTTAGAGATACTTCTTAAGTTAAACGGTCAAAAACACCATTTAATAAGCTCAGTCTGTATATCTCAGAACGGTTTCATGATTTGGAATCATACGGACAAAGCATCTTTAACAATGAAAAAAATGAGTGAAGACGAACTAAAAAACTATCTAGCCAAGATAAGCGACGAGGCGTTATATGCTTATAATGTATATCAAATTGAGGGTGAAGGAAGATCTTTATTTTCGAAGATAGAGGGAGACGAAAGTACTATAATGGGATTACCAGTTAAGAAAATTAAAGAATATTTAGATAATTATAAATGAAACAGTATTTAGTCATAGGAAACCCAATCGAACACTCTCTCTCACCTTTAATACACAATTATTGGATTAAGAAACATCATTTAGCAGATAGCGTTTATAAAAAGAGAAAAGTAGAAGAGAAAGATTTAAAAAATATAATTAAAGAAATTAGGAATGATGAGATAGTTGGTGTGAATGTAACGGTGCCATTCAAAAAGTTAATTATTCCTTTTTTAGATAAACTAGATTTTGCCGCTGAAGAAACCCAGTCTGTAAATACTCTTTTTAAAATTAACAATAAAGTTATCGGGTATAACACAGATAGTGCAGGCTTTTGGGATAGTATAAAAGAACTTTATCCAAAAAATAAGGACACTATGATATTGGGGTCCTTAAAGAACAAAAAAATTTTTATTTTAGGTGCTGGTGGAGTAACACCATCTATAATTTCTGCTTTAAAAAAAGAGGGGGCTAATATTATTTTAAGCAATAGAACAAAGGAAAAAGCAGAAGAGTTGAAAAAACTTTTTCCAGAATTAGAGATTGTGGAATGGGGCAAAAAGCCCTCGAGCTGTGATATTGTAATTAACACAACTAGTGTTGGGCTAAAAAAAAATGAAGATATAGAAATAGATTTTAGTAGTTATGATAAAAAGACATTATTTTATGATTTGATTTATAATCCAAAAGAGACAGTTTTTTTAAAGAAAGCAAGACTAAGAGGAAATAAAGCAATAAATGGCAAAATGATGTTTTTGAATCAAGCAAGATATGCATTTAATATTTGGACAGATATACTCCCAAAAATAGATGATGAAGTGATTAAACTTTTGGACGAATGATTAAAATTGGAATTTTAGGTGATATTGGATCGGGCAAAAGCTATGTGGCTAAAAATTTTGGTTGTCCGGTATTTAATGCGGATATGGAAGTAAGCAAGTTATATAAAAAAAATAAAGAAGTTTTTACTAAGTTAAAAAAGGTCTTACCAAGATATATCTATTCATTTCCGATAAATAAGAATGAACTTTCCAACGCTATATTGGCTAATAAATCTAATCTACAAAAGATTGTTGAAATTGTTCATTTAGAAATAAGAAAAAAAATGAACTCATTCCTAAAAAAAAATAGAAAAGAAAAAATTATAATTTTGGATATTCCTCTTTTACTAGAAAACAAGATTAATAAAAAAAAAGACATTTTAGTATTTGTTCAATCTAAAAAATCAGATATTTTGAAAAGACTAAGGATGAGAACAGGCTTTAATGTTAAACTAATAAATAAATTTAGGAATATTCAACTACCACTTGATTATAAAAAGAAAAAATCTAAATTTATAATTAAAAATAATTTTACAAACAAATCGGTTAAAAATAGTATAAAAAAAATTTTAAAAGAAATTTTGTAAATGAAGAAAGTAATATTAGATACAGAAACAACAGGAATTTCTGTTAGAGATGGACATAGAATTGTAGAAATTGGATGCATTGAGCTTGAAAATTTAATGCCAACAAAAAATAAATTTCATTGTTATCTTAACCCAGAAAGAAAAGTTTCAGAAAAAGCTCTAGAAGTTCATGGATATACAGATGAATTTTTATCTACACAAAAAAAATTTTCTGATGTGGTTGAAGAATTTTTAGAATTTGTAGAAAATAAAACACTCATAATACATAATGCTGAATTTGATTTATCACATCTTAATAATGAATTAGCATTACTGGGAAAAAAAAAAATTAATAATGAAAATGTTGTTGATACGCTTTCACTAGCTAGAGCCAAATTTCCTGGCTCTCCAGTAAGCCTAGATGCTTTATGTAAAAGATATAAAATAGATAATTCCAACAGAGCTCAACACACAGCCATAATAGATTGTGATTTGTTGGCTAAAGTATATATTAATTTAATTGATCAAAAAGAGCCCATGTTAAATTTTCAAAACCAAGATGAAACACTATCGGTAAATAAAATGAAAAAAGCTCTATATTATAAAAAAGTTATTGTTCCAATTGCCGAAGAAATTAAAAACCATAAAGAGTATTTAAAAACAAGTTTGAAAAAGAATTTTTTTAATTAGATCTTTCATTATACAATTTGTCAAAGTCTATTTTCTTTTCTAATTTTATGCCTGGGTGCCCTGAATTGTGTATTAAATTTAAGAACGCTGTTTTTAAATCTGGATAAATGGCATTAGGTACATCACACAAAATTATTTTTTCTAAATCTTTTTTATTTATAATCTCTTCATTAACTTTAATGATCGAGGCATAAATTATTTCATAATGAGATTTTTTTTTATTTGCCTCTTTATCCTCAAATTTCAAAGTAGTGTTAATTTCAATAAATTTATTTTTTAAAGCTTTTGAGGTAATATCAATATTTAATTGGTATTTTGTTATGTTTTCCTTAACAAATAAAAAAGTTTCTATGTCAGGTGTTTCACTCGACATATCTTTTATATATTTTGCAAATATCTTAAATTTTTCTGTCATCATCTTCTTTTATATCCTCAGATACTCCATCAATAAAATTATTTTTTTTGACTTCATTTTTTTTTAATTTATTGGTTAGTTTTCCAAAAAATAATTTTCTGGTTACTGGTAGTATTAATAAAAAGCCTAAAATATCAGTAGCAAACCCAGGAACTATTAAAAGAATTGCTCCAAATGCTATTGCTGCACCTGAGATTATTTCATAAGCAGGAATTTCATTTTTTACCATTTGAATAAAACCGGATTTCATCGTGTTAAGACCCTCATATTTTGCGTAATAAATTCCAATTATAGCTGTGATAAAAATGAGAAAAATTGTATTAAAAGCGCCAATTTGGGAACCAATTTTTATAAATAAATAAATTTCCAAAATAGGGATTAAAATTATAGATAATAGAACTGTGTTCATTTGTCTTTAATGTAAATGTTAGTTGAAATTAATCAACATAGTAATTAAATTTAACTTATGAATTATAGTTTTGAATACATTGATATTATTTTGTTAGCAATGATAGCTGGATTTATCTTTTTAAGATTAAGGGGAATTTTAGGTAAAAGAACTGGTTTTGAGGGAAAGACAACTCCTCAATTTGAAAAAATTTTAAAAAATATCCAACCAGAAAAAAAAATTATCCAAAAAGAGAGTTTTGATGAAGAGGATCAAAAAGAATTTTTAAAGGGAGCAAAGATTGCTTACGAAACGATCATCACCGATTTCAGTGACAATGACAACAAACTTACAACGAGCAAACCACTGTTAGGTAAAAAAATATATGACCAATTCAATGCAGCTTTGAATGAGAGAAGTAAAAGAGGGCATTTTGCAGAAATAACATTTATTGGAGTGAACTCAGCAAGCATAAAAGAACATAAAAAAATAGATAAAATTTTACAAGTGACTGTTGATTTTGTGAGTGAAGTTATAACCTGCATTAAAGATAAAGAAAAAAAAATTATTTCAGGTGATCCAGAGAAAATTAAAAAAATTTATGATACCTGGATATTTTCTAGAGACACACAATCCAATAATCTAAATTGGCAATTAGTAAATACGCTAACTTAATTGAATAATAAAATTTCAGACAAAGATAAAAAAGATTGGGAAGAATTTATATCTAAAGATGAAGAATTACTTAATAAAGATTTAAGTTCTATAAAAGAAAATTTCTCTAAAATTAAATCAATAGACTTACATGGCTACACTCTTGAGAAAGCCAACAAGACTATCGAAAGTTTTATTAATAATTCCCATGAAGAAGGTGTCTCGAAGCTTATAATTGTTACTGGGAAAGGATTGCATTCCGAAAATGAAAAAGATCCATATGTTTCAAAAAAACTAAGTATTCTGAAATATTCTGTACCGGAGTTTATCAAAAATAAAACAGAATTAATGAAAAAGATCACAGACATCAAAGATGCTAATATTGAAGATGGTGGTAGTGGAGCTTTCTATATTTATTTAAGGAAAAAATTATAAAATAAATTTAGATAAATCTGTATCTTTAACCAAATTATCCAAATTTTTATTAATATATTCTTTATTAATTTCTATTTTTTCCCCAGATCTATCAGTCGCAGTAAAACTAATATCATCAAGAATTTTTTCTATAATAGTATGCAACCTTCTTGCACCAATGTTTTCAACTGTTGCATTAACCTCTGATGAAATGTTTGCAATAGCGTCTATTCCATCTTCAGTGAATACAAGGTCAACATTTTCTGTTTTTAGTAAAGCAACATATTGTTTAATTAAACTAAAATCTGGTTCTTTTAAAATTCTTTTAAAATCATCACTAGTCAAAGCTTCTAGTTCAACTCTAATTGGCAATCTTCCTTGTAATTCTGGAAGTAAATCAGATGGTTTGGCTAATTGAAATGCACCAGAGGCAATAAATAAAATATGATCTGTTTTTATTGGCCCGTATTTAGTATTAACAGTTGTACCTTCAATTAATGGTAATAAATCTCTCTGCACACCTTCTCGTGAAACATCTCCACCGACTTTATCAGCTCTTCCGGAAATTTTATCAATTTCATCTAAAAAAACAATTCCATTATTTTCAGTTGAGATTTTTGCAGCTTTTATAATTTTATCTTCTTCTATTAATTTATCTGACTCATCGTTTATTAAAATTTCATGAGATTCCTTTACAGTCATTTTTTTCTTTTTTTCTTTAGTTCCCATTGATTTACCAATCATTTCACTAATATTTATCATTCCAAGATTTGCACCTGGCATACCTGGTATTTCAAATGATGTACTATTTCCTCCAGTATCGTTTACTGAAATTTCAATTTCATTATCGTCTAAATCACCATTTATTAATCTTTTTCTAAAACTTTCTCGAGTTGCTAAACTAGCCTTTTTTCCAACAAGTGCATCTAGGACTTTTTCTTCAGCTATTTTTTGAGCTTTTGTGTGAACTTCTTTTCTCTTTTTTATTTTTTCCATTGAAATTGCAATTTCAATTAAATCTCTGATAATTTGTTCTACATCTCTTCCTACATAACCAACTTCGGTAAATCGAGTTGCTTCAACTTTTACAAATGGTGCTTCAGCAAGTCTTGATAGTCTTCTTGAAATTTCTGTCTTACCAACCCCAGTTGGCCCAATCATAAGAATATTTTTTGGTAGAACTTCATTTTTCATTTCACCAGTTAAAGCCTGTCTTCTCCATCTATTTCTTAACGCAACAGCCACAGCTTTCTTAGCCTTATTTTGGCCGACAACAAAACGATCTAATTCGGAAACAATTTCTCTTGGAGATAAAGAACTGACTAAACTCGTATCACTTTTGCTCTCTTTGTCCTTAGGAATTAAAGGTGTAACATTAGATTTTTCCATTAAATTTTTTCAATTTTAATATTATTATTTGTAAAAACACAAATTTCAGAAGCAACTTGGATAGCTTTTCTTGCAACATCTTCTGCATTTAAATCTGTTTCAATTAAAACTTTTGCTGCAGCAAGAGCATAATTACCGCCAGATCCAATTCCAATTACATTACCTTCTGGTTCTAAAACATCACCAGTCCCAGAAATGATATAACTGTTTTCTTTATCACCAATAGCCATTAATGCTTCAAGCCTTCTTAGATATTTATCTGTTCGCCAATCTTTCGCTAGCTCAACAGCTGCCCTTGATAAATTTCCAGCATGTTTTTCTATTTTAGCTTCTAATCTTTCAAACAATGTAAGCGCATCCGCAGTTGATCCTGCAAAACCCGCAACCACATTTCTTTTTTCAATTTTTCTTACTTTTGAAGCAGTGCTTTTAACCACTGTATTACCCATGCTTACTTGACCATCACCAGCAACTACTACTTCATTATTTTTTCTAACTAACACAATTGTTGTCATGCTTAATAAATGGATATTAATTATTATTCTTCAAGTACTGATTACTAATATTGATATAGGTAAACAATATATATATAACTGATCTATATATGGCTAGAAAAGGAAAAGTATTAAGAAAAACTAAAGAAACAAGCATCAGTGTTGAAGTTAATATCGATGGTAAAGGTCAATATAAAATTGATACTGGAATTGGTTTCTTGGACCATATGCTCGAGCAGTTATCCAAGCATTCATGCATTGATCTAAAAGTTGAAGCAAAAGGTGACACGCACATAGATCTTCATCACACAACAGAAGACTCAGGAATTGCTATTGGTGAAGCTTTAAAAAAAGCTGCAAAAAAATTTGTTGGAATAAAACGATATGCGCACGCCATGATACCTATGGATGAAACATTAACTAGAGTTGCAATCGATGTTTCAAACAGACCCTATTTAATTTGGAAGGTCAAACTTAAAGTCGAAAAACTTGGTGAAATGGATACAGAACTTTTTAAAGAATGGTTTCAAGCTTTTTCACAATCAGCAGGAATAACAATGCATGTGGAAAATATTTATGGTGATAATAGCCACCATATTATTGAGTCTTGTTATAAAGGCTTAGCAAGGTCTTTAAGATCAGCTTTAGAGCTGGACCCCAGGAATAAAAAGACCATACCATCAACTAAAGGTTCTTTATAAATTTAATGAAAGTCACAATTGTTGACTACAATTCAGGTAATATTAGTTCTGTAATAAATTCATTTAAAGAGGTTTCTCAAAACAAAGTTAATATCGAAGTAACTTCTGATTTAAGTAAAGTTAAATTATCAGATAAAATTGTTTTACCAGGACAAGGTTCATTTAAAAGTTGTTTAGATGCCCTGAACAATATTGGTGGACTAACAGATACTTTAAACGAATTTGTAATGAATAAAAAAAAACCACTTCTTGGTATTTGTGTGGGATTACAAATGTTTGCGGATGTTGGTTTTGAAGAAAAAGAAACTAGAGGCTTAGGCTGGATATCAGGCAAGGTAACTAAGATTGATAATAAAAATGGAAAATATAAACTTCCTCATACTGGCTGGAACCAAATAAATATTGTTAAAGAAAGCAATATTTTTAAGGATATAAAAAATAAATCGCACATGTATTTTGTCCACAGTTATGAATTTATACCAGAAGATAAAAATGTAATTTCCTCAACAACAGATTACTCATCTAACATCGTTTGTTCAGTTGAAAAAGAAAATTTATATGGAACGCAATTTCATCCTGAAAAGAGTGATAAAATAGGACTACAAATTATTCAAAATTTTATAGAGCTATAATAATGAAGATATTTCCGGCCATAGATATTAAAGATAAAAAATGTGTGAGATTAATCAAAGGAGATTTTAATAATAAAACTGAGTATGAAACTTCACCAGTTGATCAAGCTGGTAAGTATAAGAATTCTGGTTTTAAAAACTTACATATTGTTGATTTAGATGGGGCATTAACTGGTGAAACAATAAATTTAGATATAATTCAGGACATTGTTAGTCAATTTGATCTAAAAATTGAAATAGGTGGGGGTATTAGAACTATGGATAGTATTCAAAAATATATTGATGTTGGGGTTGAAAAAGTAATTTTAGGTAGTGCCGCCATAAAAGATAAAAACTTTTTAAAACAAGCTTGTATAAAATTTAAAAATAAAATTGCCCTAGGTTTGGATGCCAAGGATGGATATTTATCTATTTCTGGATGGAAAGAAAATTCAAATCAATTAACTTTAGATTTTTTAAAAAAGGTTAATGATTATGGGGTTAGTAGACTAATTTATACCGATATAAATAGAGATGGCACCAAAGCAAGGCCAAACTTTGAAGAAACAGAAAAAGTAGCAGATATATCAAATTGTCCTGTGATTATTTCTGGAGGCGTTTCTTCAATTGAAGATATTAAAAAGGCAAAAAATTTAAATAATAAAAATATTGAAGGCATAATAGTTGGGAAAGCCATATACGATAGAGATATTAATTTAGATGAACTTGTAAAAGAAATAGATGCTTAAAAATAGAATTATACCTTGTTTAGATGTTAAGAATGGTCGTGTTGTAAAAGGTATTAATTTTGTAGACCTAAAAGACGCTGGAGATCCAATAGAACAAGTTAAAATCTATAGTGATGGTGGAGCTGATGAAATTTGTTTTTTAGATATTACGGCTTCTAACGAAAATAGAGATATAATTTACGAGGTTGTAGAAAAAACTTCTAAGAAATGTTTTGTTCCTTTAACGGTGGGAGGTGGTGTTAGAAGTGTTGATGATATTCATAAACTACTTAATTGTGGAGCTGATAAAGTTGCAATTAACACCGCAGCAGTCAAAAGCCCAAAACTTGTTATGGAGAGCTCTAAGAAATTTGGGTCTCAATGTATCGTTGTTGCAATAGATGCAAAACAAATTGGAAACAAATGGGAAGTTTTTACACACGGTGGAAGAAATAATACCAGAATAGATGCTTTGGATTTTGCAAAAAAAATGGAAGATAGTGGAGCAGGAGAATTATTAGTAACCTCCATGGATAGAGATGGAACACAAGTTGGTTATGACATTGAATTAATATCTAAAATTTCATCCAATGTAAATATCCCACTGATTGCTTCAGGTGGAGTTGGCAATTTAGATCATCTAGTAGATGGTATTAATTTAGGAAATGCTAGTGCAGTATTAGCAGCATCAATATTTCATTATGGAAAATACTCTATAAAAGAAGCCAAGGAATATTTGGACTCAAAAGGAATACCTGTTAGAGTTTAACATGTTAGATACGCTCCAAAATTTATTCAAACTTGCACGAGAAAGAAGAAAAAATCCCATAGAAAGCTCGTATACCAATAAATTGCTCTCTGATAAATCTCTAAGTAAAGCGAAAGTTTTAGAGGAAATTGATGAACTAATAGAAGCGGTCGAAAAAGACACTAATAAAATTCACGAGGCTGCAGATGTTTTTTACCACTTAACAATGTATCTTGAAGCAAATAATATAAAAATTGAAGATGTAATGTCAGAATTAGAAAAAAGAAAAAGATGACTTATGATAATAATAATATCTTTGCAAAAATTTTAAGAGGAGAGGTTTCTTATAGAAAAATTTATGAAGATGACTTTGTTTTATCTTTTCACGACATAAATCCTCAAAAAAAAATTCATGTTTTAGTTATATCTAAAGGAAAATATGTTGATCTTGATGATTTTATTACAAATGCTTCAACTGCAGAAATGGTAGGTTTATTAAAAGGAATTAATACTGTTGCAAAAAAACTTGAAATCTCGGTTGATTCTGGAAAAGGATATAGAGCTTTAACTAATGTAGGTGAACATGGAGGCCAAGAAGTACCACATTTACATTTCCATTTATTTGGGGGTGAAAGAGTAGGCAAGATGGTTGAGTGACAAAAAAAGTTGAAAGAAATTATCTTGAAATTGCCTCTGTTGAAGATTTAAAAGAAGCTGGGAAACTAGAATTAAAATGCTCAGTTAACCTTGTTAAACCAGATGATTTTCAAATTAACAAATTTTTTTATAAAAATGTTGGTAAAAAACATCGCTGGGTTGATCGTTTAATTTGGTCAGAAAAACAATGGATTGATTATTCATCAGATATAAAAGTTAAAACATATATTTTAAAAGTTGATCAAGAATTAGCAGGGTATTACGAGCTAATTTTTCATAAAGAAAAAAAAGAAACTGAAATAGCCTATCTAGGACTTTTGGAAGAATATCACCAAAAAAAATTAGGCTCTTATCTCTTAAGTTCAGCAATTAAAAGTTCATTTTTTGAAAACGAAATCGAAAGAGTTTGGGCCCACACATGTTCCTTAGACCATAAAAATGCTTTGCATAATTATCTTGCAAGAGGAATGAAAATTTTTAAAAAAGAAACAATATTAATTTAAGTTAGTTAGCTAGCGGAAGTTTGAATAAATTTTTTTTTAAAACTTGATTCTTTGTAATTGAAGACAAATATGTAATATTTAGGTTTTGATAGATATCAATTGTTTGCCAACCTATAAGGTTAAAGTTGTTCTTATCAAAAAATACATTTATTTCTTTTTCATTCTTAAAAATTGTAAAATTAATAATCTTACTATCTATAATTCTTCCCTCTGAATTTTTAATCTCATTTAATAAAAAACTTTTATCAAGAATAAAATTTAAAGAAGTTTTTTTAATTGGATATCTATAATAACTTCCATTTTTGGTTTTTATGACGAGAGATTTTCCATTGGATACTAATATTTTTTTACTTGCTGAATTGTACCTACAGAAAATTTTTTTTGGGTATTCTATAGTGCAAATTCCAGTTTCAATTTTACCATTAGTATTTTGTTCAAAATTAAAACTCAAATTATTGGTTTTTTGAAGATTCTTAATTATATTTTCCTTAATAGACGCTTCTGCAACTATATTTAGAAAAAAAAAAGTAAAAATAAAAATAATTTTTTTCATCAAAGAACATCTCGTTTACCAACATGATTTGCTTTGCTTACAACACCTTCGCTTTCCATCATGTCAATTATTCGTGCTGCCCTATTGTATCCAATTTGAAGTTTTCTTTGTAAAAAAGATGTTGAAGCTTTACCTTCAGACCTAATAATCTCTAAAGCAGATTGGTAAAGCTCATCTTTATCTGTATTAATTTTTAGATTGTCACCAATTTCCTTTTCATCAGCAAAGTTTAATATTTCATCGACATAATCTGGTTCTGCTTGAGATCTCAAAGAATTGTTTATTTTTTCAATTTCATTATCAGAGACAAAAGGGGCATGAATTCTAACTATTCTATTTGCCGACGACATGTATAGCATATCTCCCTTTCCTAATAATTGTTCAGCACCCTGCTCACCCAAAATAGTTCGGCTGTCAATTTTAGAAGTTACCTGAAAAGAAATTCTTGTTGGAAAATTTGCCTTAATAGTACCAGTGATAACATCAACACTTGGCCTTTGCGTTGCCATAATTATGTGAATTCCTGCTGCTCTAGCCATCTGGGATAATTTTTGAATATAATTTTCTATTTCTTTTCCTGCTACTAGCATCAAATCAGACATCTCATCAACAACCACAACAATATATGGCATAGGAAGTTTATGTTTATTATTATAGCTATCAATATTTCTAACACCTTCTTTAGTCATAAGCCTGTACCTACTTTCCATTTCTTTTACTACCCAACCTAATACCGAAGCAGCTTTTTTCGCCTCCGTAATAACTGGACAGAGTAAATGAGGTATTCCTTCATAAGTAGATAGCTCCAACATTTTTGGGTCAATCAAGATGAACTTACATTTTTCCGGTGTGTGTCGATAAAGAAGAGATAGAATTATGGTATTAATACAAACAGACTTTCCAGAACCAGTAGTACCAGCTATTAACAAATGAGGCATTGAAGCCAAGTCACCAACAATTGGATTGCCAGAAATACTTTTTCCTAGTGCTATTGGTAATTTAATTTCTTTCTTTTTAAAATCAGAATTATTTAAAATTTCACTTAAGTACACATTCTCTCTTGAAGAATTAGGAAGCTCGATTCCCACTGTGTTGCTTCCTGGTATGGTTGCAATCCTTGCCGATTCTGAACTGGTATTTCTAGCTATATCATCTGAAAGATTAATAATTTTAGAAACTTTAACGCCTGCTGCAGGTTCAAATTCATTGAGAGTTACCACAGGTCCATGGCTAACTTTTTTTATATTTCCATTCACACCAAAATCTAATAATATTTTTTCAAGAAAATCAGGATTATGAGCCTCATTTTTATTGGAGCCTTCTCTTTCTTTATTTAATGGAATCTTTAATAAATCTATACTTGGAAGTTTAAATTTAACTTTTTCTGAATCTTTAATGGTTGAAGCTTTAATAAAGGGTAGGTCTTCTTGAATTAAGTTTTTTATTTCATCTTGAGGAATATATTCATTAATCACCTCACTTCTATCTGTATAGTTTTGGTTGTTGCTTTTACTTATAGTACTAATAATTTTTTTTAAAGTATTTTTAAATTTTTTTAATTTAAAATTAATACTTAATAAAAATATAACTATAATTAAAATAATTAACAAATAATATGAAAAATTTTTATTATAAATAATTAAATTCTGTAAAAAAGTCTGATTAAAATAGTTACCTACAAAACCCCCATTTCCATTTATATATAATGTGAATGCATTTTTATAAAAAAAACTTAAGAATAATGAACCAAAAATTGAATATAAAATAACAAAAAAAATATTTTCAATTATTAAGAAAAAATCTTTACTTCGGAAAATATTAGCACCAGTAAAGATAAAAGTTATAGAAATTAAGTAAGAAATCAGGCCAACTGATTGAAAAAAGAAATCTGAAATATAACTTCCCTGAAAACCCAATAAATTTTTAATTTCAATGTTTTCTGGAAATATAAAGTTTGGATCATCTGGTGAGTAGGTTATCAATGAAATTAATAACAGTATCCCAAGGGATAAAATAATAACACCCAATATTTCTATCAGTCTATTTACAGTAAAAAGTAAAGCTGAATTAGCGATTTTTTTTATATTCATTATAGATGAATCAAATTTACCACTTTGTATCATCTAATTTTTATTGTTAAAATTAAATTTATTATGAAAATATGTATAATTGGAGATGGCTTGGTGAGCTTAACATTAGCTAAAGCCCTGGTTAATAAAGATATATGCGTTGATGTGTTTTATAATCAAAAACATAAAAATCATAACCAAACACGTACATTGGGTATCTCTAAATCTAACATTGAGTATTTTAACAGCAATATTTTAAATATTGAAAAATTGTTATGGGAAATAAAAAAAATTATAATTTACACAGAGAATTCTTCAGACAATGAGATAATAAAATTTGATGACTCTAATAAGAGATTATTTTCGATTATTCAAAATCACCAGTTACAAAATCTTTTAGCTATACAATTAAAAAAAAATAAATTTTTTAATTATAAAAAAAATATAGATTTTAAAATTCTACTTAAAAAAAATTACAAATTAATAATCAATTGCGAATCTGACAATCTAATCACAAAAAAATTTTTTTCAAAAAAAATAGAAAAAAAATATGATAGTTTTGCCCACACAACAATTATTGAGCATAAAAAAATATTACCTAATAATGTTGCTACACAAATTTTTACAAATAAAGGTCCAATCGCTTTTTTACCAATTTCAAATACAAAAACTTCAATTGTCTATTCAATTAGAGTTGGAAAAAATAAAAATAAAATTGATATCAATAATTTGATAAAAAAATTTAATCCTAAATATAATATTAAGAAGATACACAAGATATCTAGTTTTGAATTAAAATCCTCAAATTTAAGAAGATATTACAGCAAAAATATTTTAGCTTTCGGAGACTTATTGCACAGACTTCACCCTCTAGCAGGACAAGGTTTTAATATGTCTGTTAGAGACATCAAAGAATTAACTGAATTAATTGAAAATAGAATTAGTCTTGGACTAGATTTAGATAGTTCAATTTGTATTGATTTTCAAAATAGAACAAAAGATAAGAATTATATTTTTTCTAAGGGTATTGATTGGATATATGAGCTTTTTAATTTTGAGAGCAAAATTAATAACAATATTTTAAGTAAATCTATTAAGCTTATTAGTATGAATAAATCCTTTAAAAAAATTTTTAGAAAATTTGCTGATATTGGATTAAAAAATTAATTCTACTGAATAGTTGTATTATTATATTGGTCGTGAGTATATGTGCTTAAAATTTCTGCAATTTTGGTTTTTCTGATATCTAAACTTTTTGCTTCCAGTAACACTTGCTTTTCCTCCAAACTAAAGGGAGATGCCATGGCTAAAGCATTAATTGTCTCATCTAAGCTTTGTTTCTCTAGTGCTTTCCAATTAATTATAAATCCTCTTTTTTCGAATAAAGATTTTAAGTCTTTAAAAATTAATTCCAAATCTGAAAATTTTAAATCTTCTTTCTTATCACTCAAATCATGAAAATAATTTTCAAAATTAATTTCACATTCTCTATATTTCTTTATAGATTTAATTTCATTTGTAATTTTGAATCTTATTATTCCTTTTAAATCGATCAAATATCTTCCGTCTTCTGTTTCTTTAAAGCTAGTAATTTTGCTTAAGCAACCAATCCCATGAAGATCAGGAATATTGGTATTGGAATTTTTTAAAAATTTTGGCTGTACCATTCCAATGAATTTATCAGATTTCATACTGTCATTGATCATATCAATGTATCTTGGTTCAAATACATTAAGAGGAACGGTCGTTTTAGGAAAAATAATGAAATTACTTAGAGGAAAAACTACAATTTTTTTTGGTAAATCTTCTTTTTTCATTTTATAGCAATTTATAACACATTTAATATTGCTTGAATTAAAAAAAATGACTATCTATAGTATTTTTATTTGCGGGCATAGCTCAGTGGTAGAGCGTCTCGTTGCCAACGAGAAGGTCGAGGGTTCGACCCCCTTTGCCCGCTCCATTAAAGAAACATTATGAATGATTTAATAAAAAAAAATTGCACACCTTGTGAAGGAGGAGTTATCCCATTTGATATTACACAGATTCATAAATATCAAAAAAAAGTCGACGGTTGGAACATAACAAAAGATGAAAGTCTTATATTTTTCTTAGAAAAAAATTTTAAATTTAAAAATTTTTTAGAAAGTCAGCATTTTGTAAATGAAGTGGGTAAAATATCTGAATTAGAGGGTCATCACCCTGATATTGTATTTGGTTGGGGTTATGCAAAAATAAATATTACAACACACGCGATAGAAGGATTGTCTGAAAATGATTTTATCCTAGCTGCTAAAATTGATCAGCTACTTAGTGCCTAAAGTGTCTTGTTTTAGAAAAAACTAAAACTGTATTAGTTTCATTCGCAAATTTAATAACTTCTTTATCCCTAATAGATCCAGCTGGTTGAATAGTAGCTGTAACACCTGATTGAATTAGCTTTTCTATGCCATCAACAAATGGGAAAAAAGCATCAGAGGCAGCAACAATGTCTATTTTTGGTTTGTTAAATTTATTCATTTTATCTATTGCAATTTGACAGCTATCTAACCTACTTGGTTGTCCCGAACCAATTCCAACAGTCGTTTTGTTGCTTGCTAACACAATAGCATTTGATTTTGTGAACCTACAGACATTAAAAGCAAAAATTAAATCATCCATTTGAGATTTACTGGGTTTTTTTTTTGATACTATTTTAAAATCTTTTTTTGAAAATGTTTTTGTATCTTCAGACTGCACCAGCATTGTTTGACCAGAGGAAGTGGATCTTAAGGTTTTATTTAAAGCAAAGTAAGAAGCATCAATCAAACGTAAATTTTTTTTTGTTTTTAATATTTTAAGGGCTTTATCGTCAAAACCATTTCCAATTACAACTTCCAGAAAAATTTTATTTAATTCTAAAGCTAAATCTTTAGTAATTTTAAAATTACAAGAAACAACCCCCCCGAAGGCACTTATTGGGTCACAAGCTAAAGCAGCTTTATAGCTGTCCAAGTGTTTCTTGTTAATTGAAACTCCACAAGGATTGGCATGTTTTATAATTACCAGACCAGTATTTTTAGGTAGTGATTTTGAAATAGTTAGTGCAGCAAAAATATCATTGTAGTTATTGAAGCTAAGTTGTTTTCCATGAAGTTGATTGATATCGAGTGTTTTATTTTTTGAGTAAATAGCACTTTCTTGATGGGGATTTTCTCCATATCTAAGTTTTTCAACTAAATTGTACGAGGTAATTTTCTTCAGAGGAAATTTAGTATCAGCAATATCATTAAAATAATTTGCAATTAAAGAGTCATAATAAGCAGTTTCTGCAAAAGCTAATTGGGACATTTTTTGTCTAAATTCTAAAGAAGTAGACCCATTATTATTTCTGATTTCATTTATTAAATCATTGTAGTGATCGGTTGAGGTAATCACCGTAACATCGTTATAATTTTTTGCTGCAGCTCTAACTAATGTTGGTCCACCAACATCAATATTTTCAATAATTTTATTATGATTTTTTTTAAGCCTTAGTGTCTCTTCAAAAGGGTAAAAATTAACAATTACTAAATCTATATTTTTAAAACCATTGTTCATCAATTCTTTGAAATGAGATTTATTTTTTCGTTTATTGAGAATACCTGCGTGGATTTTTGGGTGTAAAGTTTTTACTCTACCTTCCAAAATTTCAGGTGACCCTGTAAACTCCGATACTTCAATACATTTAAATTTCAGTTTTTTAATTTCTTTAAAGGTTCCACCAGAACTAATGATCTCAACTTTATTTTGACGAAGAATTTTTAGAATCGATTTTAAATTTTTCTTATTTGAAACAGAAATTAAGGCTCTTTTAATTGTTTTCATTATATTTTTGTCAATTTCCAATTAATAGTATTATTTTTATTATTAAAAATACCAGAAATAAAAATATTTTGATTTTGTGTATAAGAATTTTTATTACCAAAATATAAACCATTATCAATATTAATATCAAAGTTATCACAAGTAAATTTCCATCCCTCTGTCTCCAATTTGATTAAAATTGTTTTGTTATCTTGAGTTTTCATTAATTTTACATTGGGCTCTAAGTGAAAACGAATTTCAAATTTAATATTATGATTTGCTTTTTTACTTAAAATTTTGTCGGTTCCTACAAATTTGAATTGTTCGGGATAAAATTCAATTTCTCGCTCATGAATTGAATTATATTTTTTTAGATATCCATTATGAGAGGCACAAATTTTCCAATAATTCTTCTCAAAAACAATATTTTTTTTAATAACTTTTAATCCATTGTTTACAATAAAATTTAAATGGTCATTTTTTTGAAACTGGCAAGATGAATGATCATCGATAATAAGTGTGCTATGAGTTGCTGTTGATTTTGAAAGCTCATTTAATTTAGAGTTTTTTCTGCCATAATATCCACAATTACTTATTAATTTTTTCCCATTTGAAATGATCTCAAATGATAGAGCACCTGATTGATAATCTTTAGTAAATTTTGAATTTGGCGTAGATCCAACATCCATTACTAGAGAGTTTTTTTTGTTTTTTAGTATTGCATAGCCTCCAAATTCTTTATTTTCATTCTTAAATTTGTATCCGAGTCTTTTTAAATAGTGATCAAGTTCTGAATTATTTGAAATATTGTTGCCATTGAATAAAATATCAGCGCCAACATTTTGCCAAATAAAAGCATAACCTTGACCCAAGTAATAGATTGCTTCATCAATTTGTTCAGGAATCGGAATTTGGGCTTCCTTAAACCATTCCCTAATGAGAATAAAATATTTTAAATAAAAAACTAATTGTTTGATGCTTCTTGATTTTGGAAATCCATAGGTATCTAGAGATAATTTTGAAATTTTTTTTAAAAGATCAAGTCCAAATAATAGGTAATTTTTTTTATCTTTATAACAAAGCCCAACTAAAAGTATAGCCGCACATCCAATCATTTTGTCATCAACTAATTCAGATTTATTAATCTCACTCATCAAATGATTGGCTTGTTTTTGTATCATCCTGTTAAAAAGATTTTGGTATTCTTTACTACTTTCATCATAAGTTAAGTTATGACTAGATAACCATGAAATAATTCTTTTAGATGTTATATCAAACTCCCAACTTTTATTATGATATTTATAATTATTTTTGATCCAGTTTGATATAATTTTTTGCGTTGTTTGTTTTGAGGATTTTAAGTCTAAACTAAAAAACCAATAAAAATTATTTAATTTCTTAAAATCCTTAGGAGTAATATTTTTATTATTCCACAAGTTGTATGTTGAAAAATTATCAATATTAATTTTTTTTTTTTGATACTTGATTAGTGAAGAAAGTAGGTAGGGGCTAGGTTTGTAGATTAAATTTTTGTTATTAGTTCTTGAAATTTTTTTATCATAATATTTAGAACCTAGGTAAATTTTTCTAAATTGATTTGAAATATTAACAAAGAATTGAACTATATAATTTAAAGGATTTATTAAAACCATTTATTTATTTTGATTTTAGTAGTTCAATATTCTTTTTAATATCTCCATTATTACTTTTAAAAACAGTTGTTCCAGAAACTAAAATGTTTGCACCAGCATTAATTGCTATTTTAGAATTCTCAAAATTAATACCTCCATCAATTTCAATATCAAAATTTAAATTTTGATTTTCTTGAATTTTCTTTAACTCTTTAATTTTATCTAATACCTCAGGCATGAATTTTTGACCACCAAATCCTGGATTAACACTCATAATTAATACCAAGTCTATTTGTTCTAAATAATCTTTAATTACACTAACTTTGGTATCAGGATTTAGAGAAACTCCAACTTTTTTTTTAAATTCTCTAATTTTAGAAATAGAAGCACCAAGGTCTTCTGTAGCTTCAGGATGGATAGTTACAATATCTGCTCCAGCCTCACAGTATGCTTGAATATATTTATGAACAGGAGAAATCATCAAGTGAACATCGAATTGAATTGAACAATGTTTTTTTAAAGCTTTAATAACGGGTGGACCAATTGTTAAATTTGGAACAAAATGACCATCCATGACATCTACATGAATCATGTCTGCGCCACCTTCCTCAAGTCTTTTAATTTCTTGACCTAACTGACTAAAGTCAGCTGATAAGATTGATGGTGAAATTTTTATTTTTTTCATTGATTACTAGATTAGTAGTATCAACTTTATTTTTTAATTTGAATTA
>MDTF01016445.1_pt1 | contig 20821 bp, 19 predicted proteins | sample 811191 | NCBI WGS metagenome assembly MDTF01 (sample SAMN05326649, study PRJNA326480) | marine metagenome | isolation source: seawater | place: Southern Ocean | collected 2011
ATCGACAGAATAGTCCCAATTGGAAGTTCTATGGATATGGATGTTATGTGGGATGGTTACGATATAATTAACCATCTTTCAAGGTCTATAGATATTTATTAATTTATTTGGATTTGAAAAATGAGTAAAAAATTTAGTTTAAACAGTATACAGCTCCAAGAGTATCAGCCAAATAGATACCCATTTCTTATGATTGATTATGTGGATGAGGTTTTGCCTGGAAAATATGCAAATGGATATAAAAATTTGACTATGAATGAGTGGTTTTTCCCAGTTCATTTCCCAAGTGGACCAAATATGCCAGGTGCTTTACAACTTGAGGCTTTAGCTCAAATGTTAACTGTTGCAATTACTACCTTACCTGGATTAAAAGGAAAGGTAACCCATGCTTTATCACACACTGTTCGATTTAAAAAAGAGGTTTTACCTGGAGATAAATTCGAAATTTATACTGAGGTTATCTCTTGGAAGAGAGGGATATGTAAAGGAAAAGGAATTGCGTACACTAATAATGAAATCGCTTGTGAAGCTGATATGTTAATTACAATACCTGAAATTTTGGAAAAATATTTACCTAAAAAATCTGAAAAAAAATGAATGATGGTGTTGATGTAATAATTGTTGGCTCTGGAGCTAGTGGAGCCGCAGCAGCATGGTCCTTAAGTAGAGATAAATCTCTTAGAATTGTGTGCTTTGAACAAGGCTCAATTTCTAAGCAATCAGAATATCCCTCAAAATCAACTGATTGGGAACTATCTCGCTCAGATAAGTTTAGTTTTGATCCTAATGTTCGTAAAAATCCAGCTGATTACCCTATAGATGATTCAAACTCGCCTATTTCTATTGCAAATTTTAATGGGTTTGGAGGAAGCACTATTCTTTATTCTGCTCATTTTCCAAGATTTCATCCTTCAGATTTTAGAGTTAAAACTTTAGACAATGTTGCAAGTGATTGGCCATTAAATTATTCTGACTTAATACCTTTTTTTAATGAGAATGAAAAAATGATGGGTGTTGCTGGTTTGATTGGTGATACCGCAAATACCAACTATGATAATCTTCTTCCTCCAGTGCCATTAGGAGAAATGGGAAAAGTAATTGCAAATTCTTTTAATGAAAAAAAATGGCATTGGTGGCCCTCTTATGCCGCAATAAATACAAGTAAGCATAAAGATCGAGCTTCTTGCATAAATTTAGGGCCATGTAATATTGGTTGTTCGCAGGGAGCAAAAGGCAGTGTTGATGTCACTTATTGGCCAATTGCCAGAAAAAATGGTGTTCAAGTGATAACTGAATCAAGAGTATATGAGATTACTTTAGATTCAAAAGGTCTTGCAGATGGTGTAATGTACATAGATGCAAGTGGAAATGAATGTAAATGTAAGGCAAAAATAGTGATTATTGCTTGTAGTGGTATTGGTACCCCTAGGCTCCTGTTAAATTCAAAATCTACTGCATTTCCTGATGGTTTGCTTAATGATAATGGCCTAGTTGGGAGAAATTTAATGCTTCATCCATTGGCCTATGTGGAGGGAGTATTTGAAAGAGACTTAAAATCAAGTATAGGGCCCCATGGTTGTTGTATTTTAAGCCAAGAGTTTTATGAGACAAGAGCTGAGCATGATTTTTTGAGAGGATATACCATGCAAATTTTAAGAGGAGCACCTCCAATAGAGACTGCAATTTCTGGTTATCTAATGCGTCAATTATCAACTGGTAAGAGACACCATAAAGATTTTAAAAAACTCTTTAATCATACTGCGGGTATTGCTATAATTTCAGAAGACCTCCCTAAACTTAATAATCGAGTAGAGCTTGATTTTGAAAATAAAGATTCATGTGGTATGCCGGGTGTTAAAGTTCACTATGAATTGAGCAATAATACAAAAAATATTCTTAAGCATGGTATTAACATGAGTAAAGAGGTTCTATCCTCTGCAGGAGCTAAAGTTACATCTTCTTTTTCACCTGTTAGAAATTCTGGATGGCATTTGATGGGCACAGCATGCATGGGAACAAACCCTCAAAAATCCGTTGTGAATAAATATGGACAAGCACATCAAGTAAAAAATCTGTTTATAGTTGATAGTAGTGTTTTTGTTACTTCTGGAGCAGTAAATCCTGTTGCAACAGCTCAAGCAATTACTTTATTTGCTTGTAACTATATTCGTGAGAATATTGCAAAGTTGTCATGATAAACTCGATTCTAGACTCTTTGATGCCAGGTGATGAAAATTTAGGCATGCCTCCTGCATCCAAAATAGATTTTCATGCATATAAAATTAAATATGGTATAGAGCAAATAGTTATTGATTTATTATTGGAAATAACTAAAATTTCTAATGATAAATTTTTAAAAGATTTTGTGGATTTAAATGAAAAACAAAAATCAATTATTTTAAAGGAGGCTAGGTTAAAAAATATGCGACTATTTTTAACTTTTTTGAAACATTGTTTTAAGGCGTATTATTCTCATAAAAGTGTATTATCAATTATAAATGCTGGTTCTTCTCCTCCATTTCCAAAGGGAAATGTTCTTGAAGATGATGATTGGACTATACTTATGCCTGTATATGAAAGAGGCTCTATTTACAGAAAATTTAATGAGTAATTTATTACAAAATAAAGTGGCAGTTATTTCTGGTGCAAACAGAGGTATTGGGAAAACTATAGTTGAGACATTTGCTGAAAATGGAGCAAATATTATTGCGTGTTTCCGAGTTATAAGTCCTGAATCTAAAAAATGGATGAAAAATCTTGAAGATAAGTTTAATGTTTCAATTAATCCAGTAGTCCTTGATTTATCAGATGAGCAATCTATTAAGCTGGCTATTAAAGATATTATGTTAATTTCACCTAAATTAGATGTTTTAGTAAATAACGCAGGTGTTGCAAGTGGTTCACTTTTTCAAATGACAACATTACAAGAGTTAAGGAAAGTCTTTGAGATTAATTTTTTTGGTCAAATTGCTTTTTCTCAAGGACTAGTCAAGCTTATGATTAAAAATAAATCTGGATCTATAGTTAATCTTTCATCTACCTCTGCTTATATTGCAGATCCAGGGACCTTAGCTTATGGTTCAAGTAAATCTGCATTTTCACGAGCCACTAAAAGTATTGCAAGTGAATTAGGCCCATCAAATATTCGTGTTAATGCAATTGCACCGAGTGTTACAAAAACTGATATGTTTGAGCAAATGTCGATAGGTGCTAGAGAAAAGTTAATAAATTCTTCAGCCCTAAAGAGGGCTGCTGAGCCTCAAGATATTGCTAATGTTGCACTATTTTTGGCTTCAGAATTATCTTCATATGTAACAGGTCAAGTGATACGCGTAGATGGTGGAATATCGTAAACCTCAATTAGGCTTAATATGGACTATTTAAAAAAAATTGAAAATATGAGTTTATTCATGCGTCGTAAGATATTAGATATAAGTTATCAAAGTGCCCAAGCTGCACATCTTGGCGGTGGCTTGTCAATAGTAGAAATTTTGGCTACCCTTTATGGGCATATTCTAAATTTTGATAAAGATAATCCATACTGGAATGAGCGAGATAGGTTTATTTTAAGTAAGGGGCATGGGGTACTTGGTTATTACTCTGCATTACTCGCTGCTGGGTTCATAAGTGAAGAAAAGTTTAGTACTTATTTGACAAATGAAAGTGATCTTATAGCTCATCCAATTATGAATCTAGATCTAGGAATTGAATCTTCAAATGGTAGTCTTGGCCAAGGTTTATCAATGGGAATTGGTATTGCGTTTTCTGCCAAAAAAAATAAAGATTTAAAATATAAATCTTATGTTTTACTTGGAGATGGCGAATGTAATGAGGGGTCTGTTTGGGAGGCTGTTATGTTAGCTCCTCAATTAAAGCTAGATAATCTTACAGCAATTGTTGATTATAATAAATTTCAAAGTGATATGACTCCTAGTAAAGAAATTATTAATTTTGGAGATCTTGCTTCTAAATTTGAGAGCTTTGGCTGGGATGTATACAATGTTAATGGTCATAGTATAACTGAGCTTGTAAATACTTTTGAAGCTAAACATGCTATTGGAAAGCCAAAAATGATTGTTGCAAACACTACCAAAGGTAAAGGTATTTCATTTATGGAAAATAATAATGAATGGCATCATAATATATTAACGAAGAGTAAGTATAAATTAGCACTTTCTGAACTGGAGGATTGACAAATTATTATTAATCCTATTAATGCAAGGTTATGGTCAAGATTAGGCTCAAGAGCAGTTTTTGGTCAGGCTATTCTGTCTGCAGGAGAAAAAAACTCAAAACTGATTATGTTATCTGGAGACCTAGGTGATTCTTCTGGGCTTGCTAGGTTTAAAAATACATTCCCAGATAGATTTATCAATACTGGTATTGCAGAACAAAATATGATTGGAGTTGCCGCAGGAATTGCTAAAGAAGGTCATAATGTTTTTGCATCTTCTTTTGCTCCTTTTATTACATTACGTTCTGGTGAACAAATTCGAATGAATCTTGGTTACATGGAGTTAAATGTTAAAGCTGTAGCAATTGGAAGTGGACTATCAATGGGTTTTCTTGGAAATTCTCATTATGGTCTTGAAGATATAGCAGTAATGAGATCAATTCCAAATTTAACTATTGTATGTCCAGCGGATTGTTCTGAAATTGTTAAAGTTGTTCATGCTGCATCAGAATTTAATGGGCCAATGTATATAAGACTCACAGGAGCTGTTGGAAATCCTTCTGTTTATACTGAGGAATATGATTTTGAAATAGGGAAATCCATTACCTTGAAAGAAGGAACAGATATTACTATTTTTGCAACAGGCTCTATGGTGTTTGAATCACTTGAGGCGGCTAAAATTCTAGATAATTTAGGCGTATCTGCTACTGTAGTTAATATGCACACTTTAAAACCTTGCGATTATAATGCGATTGACTTGGCTATAGCAACTTCAAAGATTATTGTAACAGTTGAAGAGCATTCTATTATTGGAGGTCTTGGTTCAGTTGTGTCTGAATACAAAACACAATTTGCTAATAGTCCTGCCCAACTAATAATTGGCCTTCCAGACTTATTTGGAAAGACAGCTAATTATAGATTCCTTCTTGAAAAATATAGATTAGTTGGTGACAAAATTGCAATTGATATTCATAATTTCCTTCAAAAAAAAAGTTAGGCCACTTATGAATAAAAGAAAATTAAGCGTTGATGAAATAATGGATTTTTTACAAATTACACCCCCATTTTTAATGATTGATTATGTTGAGCAAGTAATTCCAGGTGAAAGTTGTTATGCAGTAAAAAAAATAAAGCAAGACGATTGGTTTTTTAATTGCCATTTAGAGCGAGAGAGTTTAATGCCTGGAACATTATTAATAGAAGCAATGTTACAAACGCTTGTATTGACTCTTTATACAATGGAAAGTCATAAGGGCAAACTGTCTTTTGTTACAGATGTCAGTTCAAAGTTACTTTCAAAAGTTTCATATGATAGCCAGTTGGATATCCATGCTAAGTTATTGTCATATAAACGTGGAACTGCAAAAGGGCAAGTAGAAGTAAGAGTTAATAATTTAATAGCTTGTAATGGGGAATTTACTCTCATTTCTCCTCACAATATGCCAGTTCCGGATGTAAGTTAAATAATATGACTAAAACTTTTAAAGCACTTGTAGTTCGTCAAAATGGTCAAAATTTTGAGAGATCTATTGAAAATAGAAATATTAATTCACTCCCAAAAGGAGATGTCTTAATTCGAGTTCACTTCTCTTCGTTAAATTATAAAGATGCTCTCTCTTGTTCTGGTAACAGAACTGTTACAAGACATTACCCGCATACTCCTGGAGTAGATGCTGCAGGAATAGTTGAGCATAGCCTTGTAGATGAATTTAAAGTTGGTGACCAAGTCATTGTAATCAGCTATGACCTTGGAATGAATACTTCAGGTGGCTTTGGTCAATTTATAAGGGTTCCAGCTGACTGGGTTATGCTATTACCTAAAGGATTGACTATGCATGAAAGTATGATATTTGGTACTGCTGGATTTACTGCTGGTTGTGCTGTGAATATCTTAAAAAAACAGAATATTACTCCAGACTGTGGCCCTATTATTGTTACTGGCTCTTCTGGGGGTGTTGGAAGCTCTTCAGTAGCAATTCTTTCTTCACTGGGGTACTCAGTAACCGCGTCTAGTGGTAAGAAAGAGGCAATAGATTTTTTAAAAAAAATAGGAGCTGCAGAGGTAATTGATCGAAACTCTATTAACGATGAATCAGGAAGATCTTTGCTAAAAGAGATTTGGGCTGGAGGTATAGATTCAGTGGGTGGAAATACACTTGCTACTATTCTAAATTCCACAAAAAAAAATGGAGTTATCCTTTCAGTTGGACTTGTTTCATCTCCTAAATTATCTGCTACAGTTTTCCCTTTTATTATGCGTGGAATAATCTTACAAGGTGTTGCTGCGTCTGAGAATTCGATGGATGAACGAAAGTTCGTTTGGTCTAAGCTAGCGAATGAATGGAAGCCAAAAAACTTAGGTTATTTGACGGTTAACTCTAATCTTGAAAGTCTTAGTAGTGAAATAGATAAAATTCTGATTGGAAGTCAGCAGGGCAGAGTTGTAGTAGATATGAGGCTATAAATTTAAATTAGTACTGATAAAAGATAATATCACTTTATAATTTGATTGTTTTTATGTGAAGAGAGCTATGGAGAGACTATGAGCAAAATTATGGTGATTATCCCCGATATGCTTTCAAATATAATTGAAAAAGGGGAGGTGACTGATCGTTATTATAATCCTGGGAACTTTTTCTCAGAAGTTCATTTAGTTCTTACAAATAATGATAAGCCAGATTTAAGTGCTGTACAAAAAATGGTTGGTTCAGCAGAGCTTTATATCTACAACTTGCCTAGTGCAAATCTAATGTTTTTTCTATCTTTAGGTTGGAGGCCCTTACTTTTAAAATCATGGGCAAAAAAAGCACAAAAACTTGCTAAAAAAATTCAACCAGATATGATTCGATGTCATGGTGGGCATTTAAACGCTTTTGCTGCAGCTCAAATTAAAAAAGAATTGAATATTCCTTATGTCCTCAGTATGCATATCAATCCTGATGAAGATGTTCGAGGTAGAGCGAGCAGTGTTGTTAAGAAGATTGTTACGCATGCACAAAAGACCATTGAAAGTATTGGGTTATTAAATGCTGATCTGGTAATGCCAGTTTACACACCAATTGTTCCTTACCTTGAAAGATTAGGAGTTGTTAAATTTGAAGTATGTTACAACACTTTAAATCCAAAATATTTGAGTAAAAAAGAGAATTATTCTCTACATGAGCCAATTCAGATAATTTCTGTAGGTAGGCAGTTTAAAGAAAAAAATCCTGAGAACTTAATTAGAGCATTTGCTCTATTAGATAATGCTGAATTAACAGTAGTAGGTGATGGGTCCTATCACCAACATCTAGTAGATATTGTAAAAGAGTGTAATATTGAAGATAGGGTTAAATTTCATAAATCAATAACTAATGATGAACTTTGTACTAGGCTTAAAGAGTTTGATATTTTTGCTACGCATACTGAATATTGGGAGATTTCAAAGTCTGTTTTAGAGCCTCTTTTAACAGGTCTTCCAGTGCTGCTAAATAAGCGTCAAGGAGAGCCAGTTAAAGAGCTTACTAGTGAGATTTGTATACTAGTACCAAATACAATTGATGCATATCATGGGGCATTATTAAAACTCATTGAGGATGATAGCTTTAGAGAGAATTTAGGAAGAGGTGCTTATAGTTATGCAAAAAAAAATTGGTCTCCTAAAAAAACTGAACAAAAATTTGTAAAAATTTATCAAGAAATTATAAATTTAAAGTGTTAATAAAATAATGACTAAAATCAAAAATAAAGTAACTCATTTTCTAAGGAAGGGCTTAAGCGACCCACTATATTCTGCGAGTTTTCTAATGGGCAATATTGCGCCTCAATTTTTTAGAGAACGGTATGTAGAAAAATCAAAGAAATTTGGCCTTAAAGATAAATATTTCATTCTATCCTTTGATTGTGATACTGAAAAAGATATTGAAGTTGTTGAAGATGTTCATCGACGATTAAGTCAATATAACATAACTCCATCTTATGCTGTTCCAGGAGAACTCCTTAAGCTTGGCTCTTCTACATACAGGGGCTTAAAGAATGATGGAGCAGAGTTTATTAATCATGGATATTTATCTCATACCTCATATATTGAAAAAGATAGATCATATATCAGTTCATTATTTTATGATAAGTTAACTAATATTGAAGTTAAAGATGATATTTATAATGGTCATTATAACTTTATAGACATTTTAGGTGAAAGTCCTAGGGGATTTAGAACTCCACATTTTGGAACATACAAAAAAAACAAACAACTTAATTATTTATATTCAGTACTAAATGATCTAAAATATTCATTTTCGTCTTCAACTACACCAGTATCTGGCATGTGGAATGGACCCATTATAAAAACACCTTCAGGTATACTAGAAATTCCTGTTTCGGGCTGTTATGATTATCCATCAAGAATACTTGATTCATGGGGATTTAGATTTTCACCAACGCGTAAACTTAATGAAAATGACTATGTGCAACAATTTAAAAAGATGATTGATTTTTTTGAAAATCCATCTGTTACTGGTGTATTTAATATTTATGCTGACCCATCTCAAGTCTATGATTGGGAACCTTTTTTTGAGTGCATGAGTATGACTAATAATCTTAAAAATACCTCCTTTGATAATTTAATAACTTCTATCTAATTGTGATTCGAGTTTTAATTACTGGTGGAGCCGGATTTATAGGGACAAACCTTTCTAATAAGTTAATCCATGATGGCCATGAAGTTATTATTATTGATGATCTTTCTTCTGGATATAGAGAATCAATTCATGATAAGGCTATATTTGTTGAAGGGAGTATAGTTGATGACTTGGCATTGTCTAAATGCTTTGAATATAATCCGAATTATGTTATTCATTTAGCAGCACTTTTTGCAAATCAAAATTCAGTAGATCATCCAGATTTAGATCTTAATGTCAATGGTTTGGGGACGATAAAGGTTTTGGACTGGTGCCATAAAAATGGTGTTTCAAAGGTTGTATATGCCTCATCTTCTTGCGTTTATGGTGATAAGAAATTAATGTTAGAGAGTGATGAAGATTTCCATCCAGACACTCCTTATGCGATAACAAAATTACTTGGTGAGAGATATGCTCAGTTTTGGTCAACTCACCATAATCTAAATATTGCTTCAGTTCGTTTATTTAATGTTTATGGCCCAGGTGATTTTCCTGGTGCTTATAGAAGTGTACTACCCAATTTTATTAAACTTGCAATTGATAATAAGCCTCTTACTATTACAGGTACTGGTGAAGAGACCCGTGATTTTTGTCACGTTGACGATACAGTTAATGGTATTTGTTTAGTCTTGTTTGGTAAAACCAGCCCTGGATCTATTTTTAATATTGCTACTGGTAATAAAACATCCATAATTAAAATTGCAAATTATATTAACTTAAATTGTAATAATAAAGCTGGTATTGTTTTTAAGGATAAAAGAGATTGGGATTGTGTAATGCATCGCCAGGCTGATATAAGTAAAATAAAATCTCTTTTAGGTTACTCTGCTAATACACATATAAAAAATGGCATAAAAAATACTTGTGATTGGTTGATTAAAATTAATAGTTAAGTTTTTATGATTAATAAATCTTTATCCAAGAAAATACTATTATTAACTTATGCTTTTCCTCCATTGCAGGCGCCTGAATCGTTTCTCAGTGTAAAGGCATTAGCGAAAATTCAATCTTACAAAGTTGATATTCTAACAATTGATGCTTCAATAATTGACTATGCAAGAGACGAATCACTCGAAAATTATGTAATTAATAATTTTGGAAAAGTGTTCAGAGCAAAACCTTCTAGGTGGATTAATAAAAGGTCATTTAAGATGTTGAGGTATGTATCCTTTTTCCCAGATAGATTTAGATTTTTTAATAGCCAAATCTATAATAAAGCTTTAGAAATTAATGTTGAAAGTTATGATTTAATTATTTCTTGGTCGCAGTGGCACTCTATTCATTTAGTTGCATCTAAGATTAAGAAAAAGTATCCATCACTTCAATGGGTTTCTCACTTTAGTGATCCATGGTCAGACAACCCTTTCCTTTCAAGATTTTTAGGCTATAAGGCTTCACAATTTTTTTTTGAGAAGAGGGTTATAAAAAATTCAAATGCCATAAACTTTACAACTAATTTGTCAAGAGACCTTGTTATGAGTAAATATCCATTATCATGGATGAACAAAACATATGTAACACCTCATTCTTATGACTCAAGTCTTTATAAGAAAAATAATAGTAAAAAAACTAAATATGTAATTAGTTATGTTGGAAATTTTTATGGACCCCGAAATCCACTGACACTTTTAAAGTCTTTAAGTCAAATTTATCAAAAGGATAATGATTTTTTTGATGAGGTTGTTTTCAGGTTCATTGGAAAATGGTTTGGTAATGATGATTGGAACTTAAAAATTAATGATTTACCAGAGGGTTTGATTGAAGTTAAAAGTCCAGTAACCTATGTTGCTTCTCTTGCTGAAATTTCTAATTCCGATTTATTATTAGTAATAGATGCACCTTTTACTAGTAGTGTTTTTTTCCCAAGTAAGCTAGTTGACTATATTGGATCTGGCCTGCCCATACTTGCTATTACACCAGAAGGAAGTTGCTTAAATATTTTAAAAAATATAGGAGGTCTTCATGCATTCCCAGATAGTATCGACTCAATTTCTGATGGTATAGAGTATGCTATTAATAGTTTAAAAAATAAATCTATTAAATCACCTACTATAAAAGAAAAAGAAAGATACTCTAATGAGTATGTTTCTAAAGAGTTTGAAATTATGTTTAAACAATTAACTGAAACATAACCAGTATGTGTGGCATTGCTGGAGTATATTCACCGAATAAGACTCGCGAAAATATTATACATATTGCAAGTGATATGGTTTCTGCCATAGCTTATCGTGGCCCTGATGATAGCGGAGTCTGGGCTGACAAAAATACAAATATTGCTTTATCTCATCAACGATTATCTATAGTTGATCTTTCTTCTAATGGACACCAGCCGATGAGTTCTAGTTGCAGTAGATATACAATTGTGTTTAATGGTGAAATATATAACCACTATTTTCTTCGAAAAAAGTTAATTGAATCTAATACACAATACAGTTTTCGGGGTAATTCTGATACAGAGGTGCTTCTTTTAGCCATTGCAACATGGGGTTTAAATGCTGCTTTACAGAGATGCGAAGGTATGTTTGCAATTGCCCTATGGGACTGTCTTGATAAGAAGCTATTCTTAGCACGAGACCGATTTGGAGAAAAGCCTTTATATTATGGTAATGTTGGTAGAGATTTTATATTTGGTTCTGAATTAAAAGCACTAAAGGCGCACCCTGATTTCGATGATAACTTAGATCGTGGTTCAATAACTAATTTTTTAAGATATTCTTATATCCCCTCCCCAAAAAGTATTTACTCAAATATCTCTAAACTAAAAGCTGCAAATATTTTATGTATTGACTTTGAAAAAAATGTGAAGACTATATCTTCTTACTGGTCCTTAGAAGACCCGACAGAGTTTAAAAAAAGGGATGAGCCAATTGACAAAAGTTTAATTTTAAATGAGCTCCATCAAAAACTAGACGATGCAGTTTCATCTCAAATTATAGCTGACGTTCCAGTGGGAGCATTTCTTTCTGGTGGAGTGGATTCTTCACTAATTGTAGCACTAATGCAAGGTCATTCTAATAAACCTATCAACACATTTTCTATTGGATTTACTGATCCTGCTTATGATGAGTCTGAATATGCTAATGAGGTTTCAAAACGATTAGGCACTAAACATACTCAGCTCATTGTATCTCCTAAAGAATTATTAGATGTAATACCAAGAATTTCTGATATATATGATGAACCATTTGCTGATTCATCACAGGTACCAACTTTTTTGGTTTGTAATTTAGCAAGAAAGGATGTTAAGGTAGTTCTATCTGGTGATGGTGGAGACGAAGTTTTTGGTGGCTATAATCGCCATCGATGGGCTGATAATGCCTGGAGTAGAATGAGTAATTTACCCATATGGCTTCGTCAAAGCTTAAGTACAATTATTTCAATACCATCTGAACAAAGGATTAATAAAATCTATTCCATAATAGAATTTTTAATACCCATAAGATATAAGATGCGGCTGCCTGGAGAAAAAATTCATAAAGTTTCAAGGTCATTATCTCAGCTAAATATTAAAGACTTATACCAATGCCTTACTTCATTATGGGAGCAGGCAGATGATATAGTTTTGGGTAATCACGAAGTTGATAATAGTTTTCCAAATATCTATGGAAATAGTAATGCTGAACAAATGATGTTTCTTGATCTTGGTATTTATTTACCAGGAGATATATTAACTAAAGTTGATCGAGCATCTATGAGTGTTGGTTTAGAGGCGAGAGTTCCTTTTTTAAACCATAATGTTGTTGAGTTTGCATGGAACATGCCATTAGAAATGAAAATTTATAATGGCCAAGGTAAGTGGGCTTTACGCCAATTATTAAATAAATATTTACCTAGCTATCTAATAAATAGACCAAAAATGGGCTTTGGTGTACCAATAGACTCATGGCTAAGAAATGAATTATTTGAATGGTCTCTAGAATTATTAGACGAAAATTTGATTCGCTCCGATGGTTATTTTAAATATGAAGAAATTAAGAAAATTTGGCTAGAGCATCAAAGTGGAAAGTATAATCATCATCATAAATTATGGAATATCTTAATGTTTCAAACGTGGCTACATAGTGGAAAATCTTGATGAAAAAAGTATTTATAATTGGTGGTTATCCAAAGTCACTTATTCAATTTAGGGGCAAATTGTTAGAATCCTTTATAAAAGAGGGTTATAGAGTGACAGCTTGCTCTGATGGTATAGATTCTGATACTATAGAAAAACTAAAATTAATTGGGATAGAATATATCCCTGCATCTATAAATAGAACTAGAATCAATCCATTATATGACTTGATCTTGTTAGTCCAGCTTTTTTTTATTATCAAAAAGCTCAAACCTGATATTGTATTAACTTATACAGTGAAGCCAGTAATATATGGAATGATTGCAGCAAGATTAGCTGGAGTTAAGAATCGTTATGCAATGATTACTGGGCTAGGCCACCCCTTCACTTCTGTTGATTCTCTTAGCAAAAAAACGCTTAGATTCACTGTTGCCACTCTATACAGGATATCCCTGATAAAAGTAAAAGCTGTTTTCTTTCAAAATAATGATGATCGTAACTTATTTAAAACCAAAAATATAATTTCAAAATCAATTGATTCAGTTAGGGTTATGGGCTCAGGTGTTGACGTCAATTATTATAAATTTGAAAAAGAACTACCAGAGGATATTAGTTTTATTATGGCTTCGAGGCTATTGAATGATAAAGGTATTCGTGAATATGCTGAAGCAGCACGCATAGTTAAAAATTCTAAATTTGGAAATAAAGTGAATTTTTATTTACTAGGAGCATTTGATTCTAATCCTACAGCTATTCAGCCTAATGATTTAAAACAATGGGAATCAAATGGATTTTTGAAGTACTTGGGTGAGGTGGAAGATGTTCGTCCTTATATTAAAAATTCTTCAGTTTTTGTTCTACCTTCCTATAGAGAAGGTATGCCAAGATCAGTATTAGAGGCTATGTCAATTGGAAGGGCTATTATTACGACAGATGTTCCTGGTTGTCGAGACACTGTTATAAATAATAAAAATGGTTATTTAGTTAAGTCAAAATCTGCTGAAGAGCTTGCTATTGCAATGTTAAAAATTCTTGCAAACCCAGAGGATATTATAAGTATGGGAATTCAATCTAGAAAAATGGCTGAAAATAGTTTTAAAGTTAGTGATGTAAATAAGATTATTCTAAATAAAATTAAACAATATTTAAAGCCAAAAGAAAAATTACTAATTGCAACTAGTACAAGCATATTTTTTTCAGATATTTTAGTTGGACAACCAAAATATTTGAATAAATACTATCAAGTTTCTCTTGCAGCTGGAGATGATAAAGATGTCAATAAGATTACGAAACATGAAAAATTACATGTGAGTAAAATTTCTATGAATAGAGGTTTAAGCCCTATATTCGACATTTTTTCTTTAGTGAGTGCCATTCTTTTAATTTTAAAAATAAGACCTAAAATTATTCAAACTTTTACTCCTAAGGCGGGATTTATTTTTATGATTGCATCATGGTTGTGTAGGACACCAATTCGCATTCATACTTATACTGGATTAATATTTCCTACGGAAAAAGGCTTAATGAAACGAGTGATAATGTTGGCTGATAAATTATTGTGCATGTGTGCAAAATATATTGTTGCAGAAGGTCAAGGAGTTAAGAACGATTTATATTCATTCAATATTACTAAAAAAGATATCAAGATTATTGGTGATGGAAATGTAGCGGGAGTTGATACGTCATTTTATTCAAGGAGTATTCCAGATTTAAAAGAAGTAAACCTGTCAACTACTAATTCTGACTTTGTTCTATGTTTTGTTGGCCGCTTAGCAATAGATAAGGGTATTAAAGAATTAATTAATGCATTTATAGTTCTCCCAGAAAATATGCTGTTAATTCTTGTTGGAAATCTAGATAATCGCGCACCTATTGGACATGATCTATTACATTTAATTAACACCCACGAGCGAATTCATTGGGTTGGTTTTCAAGATGATATTAGGCCATACTTGAATCTGTCTGATATCTTAGTTTTGCCAAGTTATAGAGAAGGATTTCCAAATGTTGTTTTACAAGCATTGTCAATGGAAACTCCAGTGATAGCTAGTAATGTTAATGGAAGTAATGAGATTATTATTGATGGTGAGAATGGGTGGTTAATTCCCAAACAAGATACTAATGCATTGGTAGAGGCAATTATTGTCGCTTCAAAATATTCAAAAGATAATTTAAACTTAATGGGTAAGGTTGGAAGGGCTATTATTAAAGAGAAGTTTGAAAAAAAAGACCATCTACTGAGAGTTTTGAATTTCTATGACTCCAAAATATCTTGAGTAATAATTTATGATAAAACGTATTTTTGATGTAGTATCTTCACTAATATTTTTGTTTTTATTGTTGCCAATTATGGTTTTTATAGCTTTATTAGTATATCTAAATATAGGTAAGCCAATTTTATTTAGACAAACTCGTCCAGGATTAAATAGCTCACCTTTTAATATAATTAAATTTACTACAATGACAAATATTTTTGATGAAAAAGGAAATCTGCTAGATGATGAAAAGCGACTAACCAATTTTGGTAAATTTTTGCGGTCAACTAGTTTAGATGAGCTTCCAGAGCTTTGGAATGTATTAAAAGGAGATATGAGTTTTGTTGGTCCAAGGCCTTTATTAATGGAATATCTGCCTTTATATTCTCCTTTACAGTTGCGTCGACATGAGGTTAGACCAGGTATTACTGGATGGGCTCAAATTAATGGTCGAAATGCAATAAGTTGGGATGAGAAATTTATTTTAGATATATGGTATGTTGATAATATTTCTTTTTGGCTAGATATTAAAATTTTATTAATAACATTTAAGAAGGTGATAATGCGTAAAGATATTTCTAATGAAGGAATGGCTACGATGAGTAAGTTTGAAGGCTCTGATAAATGAAACGTTTAGCTATATTTGGCGCTGGTGGGCATGGAAAAGTTGTGGCTGAGATTGCACAACTTAGTGGATGGACTGATATTGTTTTTTTTGATGATAATGATAGAAATACTTCATTAGAAAATTGGCTAATTCAGGGAAATTTAAAAAAATTCTTGTTAACAATTAAGGATTTTGATGGAAGTTTTGTTGCCATTGGTGATAATCAATTAAGATTAAAAATTGTTAAATTAATAACTTCTAATAGTAATAATAACTTAGTGACTTTAATCCATCCTAATGCTGTTATTAGTGAATTATCGAAAGTAGGAGTAGGAACGGTCATTATGGCAGGGAGTATAATTAATCCTTTTTCTTCAATTGGTGTATCTAATATTATTAATACTAATTCAGTTATTGAGCATGATAATTTAATTGGTGATTATGTGCATATTAGTCCAGGAGTAAATATTGCTGGTAGCGTTACTATCGGTAATGGAAGTTGGATTGGTATAGGTTCAACAATTAAGCAAAATATTTTAATTGGCAGCAATGTTATTGTTGGCCTTGGCTCTATAGTGCTTGAAAATCTCCCAGATAATGTTACTGCCTTTGGCTCTCCTGCTAAGATTGAATCATAATGTTAAATACTAATTTTTCACCATGGCCATCTTTTACTAAAGAAGAGGCTGATGCAGTAACTAAAGTACTTTTATCTAATAAAGTAAATTATTGGACAGGCTCAATATGTCGTAAATTTGAAAAAGATTTTTCTGATTGGTGTAACGTAAAATATTCTATTGCTTTAGCAAATGGAACTCTTGCCTTGGATAGTGCTTTTAAGGCTATAAATATTGGGGCAGGTGATGAAGTTATTGTAACCTCTCGAACATTTATTGCTTCTGTTTCATCTATTGTGAATACTGGAGCAATACCCATATTTGCTGATGTTGATCTTGATTCTCAAAATATTTATCCTGATTCTATTCGAAGTAGTATTTCAAATAATACAAAAGCAATTGTTTGTGTTCATTTAGCTGGCTGGCCATGCGAAATGGATGAAATAATGCAGATAGCTAATGATCATAATTTATTTGTAATTGAAGACTGTTCTCAGGCGCATGGAGCCCAATATAAAGAAAAGTCTGTAGGTTCAATTGGGCATATTGGTTGTTGGAGTTTTTGCCAAGATAAGATAATATCTACAGGTGGTGAGGGTGGAATGGTGACTACTAATAGTGAGATTTTATGGGAAAAAATGTGGTCCTATAAAGACCATGGTAAGAGCTATAAGTCAACATCTCAAACTGCCCCATCAGATGCATTTCGATACATTCATGAATCTTTTGGAACAAACTGGCGTATGACTGAAATGCAAGCTGTAATTGGTCAAATTCAGCTTAAAAGAATGCATGAATGGCATGATCAGCGTCTCGAAAATGCAAACAGAATTTGGAGTGCAGCTAGAAAATGTAAAGGACTAAGAGTCCCAATAATTAATAATCATATAGATCATGCAGCTTATAAGTGTTATGTCTTTATTGAGCATTCTCTTTTAAAAATTGACTGGTCTAAGGCAAAAATTATTAAGGAAATAAAGGCTCTAGGGGTTCCATGTTATTCTGGCTCATGCTCAGAAGTCTACCTAGAAAAATCATTTGATAAGACTGGACTTAGACCAAAAAATAATTTACCTAATGCAAAAAAATTAGGCGAAGATTCATTAATGTTCCTAGTTCATCCAACACTGACTAATAATGAAATTCAAAAAACTTGTGATGTACTTACATCTGTCATGAAAAAGGCATCTAGTTAAAGTAATGCTTACAAAGTTTAAAAATTTATCTAGATTTAATAAGCAATTAATTATGAGCTTAGTTGATTCTTTAGCAGTCATCTTAGTTCTTCTAGCTTCATTTTCTGTTAGGCTGGGTTATTGGTATTTTCCTAATAATGACTTAATTTGGTTAATATTTGGCTCGCCAATAGTTGCTATTCCAATTTTTATGTATTTTGGTTTATATACTGCAGTTATTAGATATATTGGCTTTGAAACATTGTGGCGAGTTGCAAAAGCTGCTTCACTGTATGCTCTAATTTGGGGGGTAATTGGATTAATGAGTGGAGCTTATGACCTACCTCGTTCTGTAATCTTAATTAACTGGGTTCAGGCAATTTTTATTGTTGGTGGGCTTCGTATTGCTGCCCGATGGATACTTTATGGATCAAAATTAAAAATTGAAAATAGCCATGGTACAAATGTTTTAATCTACGGAGCAGGTGATGCAGGTCTTCAATTAGTTTCTGCGTTAATGAACTCGTCACAATATAACCCAGTTGGTTTTATTGATGACTCAAAGGAGCTTCAAAATAATCAAGTTGCTGGATTAAATATTTTTTCAATAAATATAATTGGAAGTGTATTACATAAATTGAAAGTCGATGAAATCTTAATTGCAATGCCTTCTGTTTCAAAGACCAGAAGGCGCGCTATTCTTAATGAATTGGAGCAATACTCTGTTGTAGTTAGAATACTCCCTGGTATGTCTGAATTAGCTCAAGGAAAAGTAAGTATTGGAGACTTAAGGAAAGTTAGTATTAAAGATTTATTAGGCAGAAATGTTGTTGAGCCTAATAAAAAATTATTAGGAGCGAACATTGCTAATAAGGTTGTAATGGTTACTGGTGCTGGTGGATCGATTGGTTCAGAGCTCTCAAGGCAGATTATATTTTTAAAACCAAAGGCAATCATACTTTATGAAATTAATGAGCTGGCACTTTATAACATTGATAATGAGTTAGCTATTCTTAATAATTTAGATGTAAAAATTTATCCAATACTAGGTAGTATTAATAACCAGTCGCGATTTAAAAATGTACTCAATCACTATAATATTGATACCATCTACCATACTGCTGCATATAAGCATGTCCCTATGGTTGAATTTAATATCAATGAAGGGATTTATAACAATGTATTCGGTACATTAAAGTGTGCGTTAACTGCAATAGATGCAAAAGTTGAAACTTTTGTCCTTATTTCTACTGATAAAGCAGTTAGGCCAACAAATACAATGGGTGCATCTAAGCGTTGTGCTGAGTTAATTATTCAGGCTTTGTCGTCTGAACAAAGTAATACTTTATTCAGCATGGTTCGATTTGGAAATGTTCTTGGATCAAGTGGGTCAGTCATTCCGTTGTTTGAAAATCAAATTAAAAAAGGTGGTCCAGTAACTGTTACTGATATAAATATTGTTCGTTATTTTATGACTATCCCTGAGGCAGTTGAGCTTGTTATTCAGGCTGGAGCAATGGCGGAAGGTGGAGATGTATTTGTATTAGATATGGGTAAACCGGTGAAAATTTATGAATTGGCTAAAGAAATGATTAAATTAAGTGGACTTCAAGTCCTTGATGAAAAGAATCCAGAAGGTGATATTGAAATTAAGTTTACTGGCTTAAGGCCAGGCGAAAAACTTTATGAAGAGCTGTTGGTTGGCAAAAATACTTCAGAGACTGACAATGAATTAATCATGCGTGCTCAGGAACATATGATTAGTTGGGAAGCTTTAAGTCCTCTTTTAGAAAGCCTTAAGGATTCTTTAATGGTAAGTGAATATGAAAAAACTCAAGCGCTTCTTATAAATATCGTGCCAGAGTTCACCCCTCAATCTAAAATTGTAGACTTACTGTATAAAAAGACTGGATAGTTTTAAGAATATTTGAAATAAGATATTAAGTGTCAATAATTTTGAACTTTTTAGCAAAGTGATTTGTCGCGTCAACAAAACCTTCTATGCTTCCACAATCAAATCTTTTACCTTTGAATTTAAGTGCGATTACCTTGCCTTGTTTAGCTTGAGAAAGAAGTGCGTCTGTGATTTGTATTTCACCATTTTTATCAGGCTGTATTTGTCTAAGAATTTTAAAAATATCTGGCGTTAGAATATAACGACCAATAATAGCTAAGTTGCTATCTGACTTTTGAGGCTTTTCAATCATATTAGTAACTTGGTAAGTATCAATTGAATTAGAAATTAATTCACCACTTATAATGCCATACCTACTTACTTGATTCTTAGGAACCTCCTCAATTGCGATAATTGAGCATTTATGAGTATTGTATGTTTCTATCATTTGCGATAGGGCGCTTTGTTCTTTACAATCACATAAGTCGTCAGCTAAGATTACAGCAAAAGGCTCATTTCCAATAAGTGGCTCTCCCGTAAGGATTGCATGACCAAGACCAAGCATTTTTTGTTGACGTACGTATGTAAAAGTTGAGCTTTTTATAATATCTTTTATCTCTTTTAAATAATGTTCTTTAGCAGTCCCTTGAAGCTGGGATTCTAATTCAAATGCATTATCAAAGTGATCCTCAATTGCGCGCTTTCCTCTTCCAGTGACTATTGCCATATTTCTAATGCCAGCTGATAAAGCCTCTTCTACTCCATATTGAAGTAAAGGTTTTGTGAGAATTGGGAGCATTTCTTTAGGAACTGCCTTTGTAGCTGGTAAAAAACGAGTTCCATAGCCTGCAGCGGGGAAAAGACATTTTTTTATCAATTGATTACACCTTTGTTTTTAAAATTATATTATAACTAAACTCATTAAGAGCTGAGTGAAGCCTATTAATATTTAATATAAAGCTAATTTTTGACAACATATTAAGGGTTAAGACTATATAATTTCGAAACAATGTAACTCTTTCTTGGATTTTTTCTTTAGAGTTAGTTCCAGGAATAATTAAAGAAAAGTTTTTAATTCTAATTCTGATTCAAAAAAATAACTAACTTGCACAAGGAATAATATGAAAGCAGTAATTTTAGCAGGCGGCCTTGGTACTCGAATTAGTGAGGAAACTGAGAATATTCCAAAGCCAATGATTCGTATTGGTGGAATGCCTATCATCTGGCATATTATGAAGCATTACTCAAAATATGGAGTAAATGATTTTATAATTTGTTGTGGGTATAAGGGCTATGTAATAAAAGAATATTTTTCAAATTATTTTCTGCATGTTTCTGATATGACATTTAATATGAAAGATAATGAAATTAAAGTCCATCAAAAACG
>MDTF01015442.1_pt1 | contig 20793 bp, 23 predicted proteins | sample 811191 | NCBI WGS metagenome assembly MDTF01 (sample SAMN05326649, study PRJNA326480) | marine metagenome | isolation source: seawater | place: Southern Ocean | collected 2011
ACTAGAACCTGAATAACTGTCTCTACGACTGCTTCCGTTAAGATCTGGTCGGGTTCAAGCAACATCCACCTCTAGCCTCCAGAACTATTATAACAGTAATGATTTCTAATCTACAAGAAAAGATTATGATTTTTTTTCTCTTATTGGATCTGCCTCAAAAACTCCTAGAACATGAAAATCTTCACAATGAAGTCCTAGTTCCTCAAGAGATTTTTGGACTTTTTCTTCTTCAATATGTCCGTCAAGGTCACATAAAAAAAAGAACGAATTAAAAGAATTCTTTTCAGGATAACTTTGTAATTTTGTCAAATTTACACCATTGATAGCAAACCCTCCTAACGATTGATAAAGAGCAGCTGGCTTACTTTTGAGTTTAAAAAGAAAAGAAGTTATATATTTCCTCTTACCGAGCTCTGGCTGTAATATATTTTTTCCCATAACTAAAAATCTAGTTAAATTACCTTTTTCATTTTCTATATTCTTTTGAATTATTTCTAATCCATAAGTTTCTGCGCTTAAAGATGATGCAATTGCAGCCTCATGTTTGTTCTTATTCTTTGATATCATTTCAGCAGATCCAGCTGTATCAGCTCTAACATTTTCATTTAGATTATTTTTTTTTATAAAATTTGAACATTGAGACAATGCTTGTGCGTGTGAATATACTTCATTTATATCTGTTACTTTGGCACCCGGTTGACCTAGCAGATTGTGTTCTATTTTTTGAAAGTATTCAGAATATATATTAAGTCTATATTTGAATATAAGGTATTCAATTCCAATATTTCCTGTAATTCTATTTGACTCAGGTATTACTATTTTTACATCTTCTTCGATGGATGCCTTTAAAAAACATTCATCAAAAGTTTTACATGGTTTGATTTCTGCTTTTGGATCAATTGATAACGAAGCAATATGAGAATATGCTCCAAAAGTACCTTGAAAATAAATTTTACTCATTTTTATTTATATTCCATTATTTTTTTTATGGCTAGATAATCTTCTTTGGTATCAACACCTATTGGTGAGGTATTCGCAAGGGCCACATTTATATTAATATTATTATCTAGCGCCCGTAACTGCTCAAGTCTATTTTCTAATTCTTTTTTTGACTGATTAAATGAAATAAATTTGTTAAGAGTGCCCACTTCATAACAATAAATTCCAATGTGATGAAATAAATCTTTTTTATCTTTTGTCATTCTCGTGAAAGTAGCCGCATAAGGAAAAGGATTTTGATCAAATGGTTCTTTAATTCTTACTTTTACAACATTTTCATTATCATACATTTTATCATTTAAAATTTTTGCAGCTAAAGTTCCAATCTTAGAATTGTTTATTTTCATCTTATTGTCTAATTTTTTAATATCATTAATGTCAATTTCAGGTTCGTCACCTTGGACATTCATAATAAAGTCAATGTCTTTCCTGTCCAATATTGTAAATGCTTCGTGTATTCGATCGGTACCAGTTTTGTGATTTTTTCTAGTTAAAATAGCATTTCCACCATTACTTTTAACATCATCGATTATCTCCTGATCTTCAGCAGCAACGATAACCTCTCCTATGTTGGCACTTTCAGCTCTTTTAAAAACATGAGATATAATTGAAATACCGTTAATCTTTAACAAAGGTTTACCTGGAAGTCTTGAGGCTGATAATCTTGAAGGTATTATTACTAATGTTTTCATTGATTTTTTATATTTAATTCAGATTATAAAGAGGGGCAAAATTGTACAGCAAAATATAAGCAATTTTGAATTAATAATGTTATAGCTTCGTTAAAAATTTATCAAAATGGATTCGTTTGAATTAAATAAAATAATTGCAGCAGTTCTTTTAGTTGCTCTTTTGGTTATTGGAATAGGTAAGCTTTCTAACGTTATATTTCATGTAGATAAACCAGAAACACCTGGTTATGCAATAGAAGCTGACCAAGTATCATCAGCATCTACAAACTTAACAGATCAAGTTGAAGAAAAAATTGATATCACAGCTTTATTGGCAATGGGTGATGTTAGTAATGGGGAAAAAATTTTTAAAAAATGTGCATCATGCCATTCTATAATTAAAGGTGGAAAAAATAAAATTGGTCCCGCACTTTATAATGTGGTTGGTAGACAGGTGGGTAAAATAAGTGATTACAAATACTCCAAAGCACTATTGGCTTATGAAAAGGAATGGACATTCGAAGAATTAAATGGTTTTTTAATAAAACCTGCTAAATGGATTAGAGGAACAAAAATGGCATACGCAGGTCTTAGAAAAGAAAAAGATAGAGCTTCAATTATAAAATATTTAAATCAAAATTCAGATAATCCTCTACCATTACCTTAATTTTTCAAAACAATATAACAATATACTTTTTTGAACATGGACTCTATTGAGTGCTTGTAACCACACGTTAGATTGATTGCTTTTAAACACTTCGTCTTGGACTTCTCGGCCCCTTGGCAAACAATGAAGAAACGTGCAGTCCTTTTTTGCAAAACTCATTAATCTTTTATCTATTTTAAATTTTTCAAAGTTTTTAATTTTTTTTTTTTTGTCAATTTTATCATTAAGCGATATAACTTTATCAGAAAATATTACATCAGCATTAGCAACTGCTTTTTTAGCATCATTGAAAATGTGGATCTTCTTATTATTATTTTTTACCCAATCTAGAATAAATTTTTTTGGTTCGTATTTTTTTGGGCAACCAATATTGAGTTTAAATGAAAATTTAACCGAAGCAGCAATTAAACTATTTAAAACATTATTAGAATCTCCAATCCATGTTATATTTAATTTTGAAATAGGTTTTTTTTTAATTTCCTCAACTGTAAAAACATCAGATAACACTTGTGTTGGGTGAGATGACGGAGAAAGACCGTTGATTACTGGTATTGAAAGATATCTTTTAAAACTATCAACCTTATGGTCACTATCAGTTCTCAACATAAAACCATCTCCATAGGTGGATAAAATTTTAGCAGTATCCTCTAAGGACTCTCCTCCCTCACCTAAATGTAATTCATTAGATCTCAGTGTAATTGTTCCTCCACCAAGCTGCTTGATTGCTAAATAAAAACTTAATCTTGTTCTTAAGCTAGATTTTTCAAACATTTGAATTAATAATTTACCTTTTAACGGAACATCTTTATCAATCTGTAAAGTGCTCAATTTTGCTCTTTTTTGTTTTCTTTTTTTTGCATCGATCAATATTTGTCGAAGGTCCTTAGCTGGAATATCTTTAAGATGAATAAAATGCTTCATAATATTAATATTGGGAACAAACTTTTTTAATTATCACTAATGCTTGAATAAGTTCTATTTTTTTTACATTAAGTGGCGGTAAAATTCTGACAACATTTTCTGCAGCTCTAATTGTTAATAAGTTATTATCCATTAATTTTTTAATAAAATCTGATTGATTGCTATATAATTGTAATCCAATTAAGAACCCTCTTCCCCTTACTTCTTTAATTATTTTTGGATATTTATCTTTAATTTTTGTTAACTCTTCAAAAAAATAATTGGAGTTTTTTTTAACATTCTTTAAAAAACTTTTTTTAGAAATAATATCAAAAACTGCACTACCTATTTGCATAGCTAACGGATTTCCTCCAAATGTTGAACCGTGAGTTCCTGGGGTCATGCCTGATGCAACCTTTTTATTCATCAAAACTGCACCTATAGGAAACCCTCCACCAATACCTTTTGCTATTGGAACAATATCTGGTTTAACTTTTGATTTTTCGAAAGCAAAAAAATCTCCTGTTCTTCCAATTCCACATTGGACTTCATCAAGAATTAATAATATATTTTTTTTATTACATAATTTTCTTAATCCTTTAAGACACCAGTCAGGGATAACTTTAATTCCACCCTCACCCATAATTGTCTCAACCATTACTGCTGCTGTATTTTTTGTTACTAATTTTTTTAATGACTGATGATCACCAAAATTAAAATGATCAAAGCCCCCTACTTTAGGGCCAAATCCTTCTGTCATTTTTTTAGATCCACTTGCATAAATTGCCGCTAATGTTCTTCCGTGAAAAGAATTTTTAATACATATAATTCTATTCTTATTTGGCTTGCCTATCGAATAAAAATATCTTCTTGCAACTTTAATCGCAGCCTCAGTAGCCTCGGCTCCACTATTTTGAAACATAACATAATCAGCAAATGTTTTTTTTGCTATCTTTTTTGCTAACAATTCTCCTTCTGGAATAATAAAAGCATTTGAAACATGCCATAGTTTTTTGGACTGATTGTTAAGAGTTTTAATTAATTTTGGGTGTGCGTGCCCCAATGAATTAACAGCAATACCTTGAACAAAATCTAAATATTTTTTACCTTTATTTGAAAATAAATAACTACCTTTACCTCTTGTAAAAGAAATTTTTTTTCTATTATAATTTTTTGCTAAATAACTCATTGAATTAAATATTTTAAAACCAGATGCAAAATAGAATAATTAGATGCAATTTGCGATTGAAAAATTTTTTGTCTTAATAAGAAAATATTGTTAATAAGTATTAAAAAAGCCTTGTTAATAATCAAGTTATAACCGTATATTGTGCTTTTTATAAAAACTAACACATGATATAGGTAATTATGAGCTGGAATGATGAAAAAGTAACAAAGTTAAAAGAGTTATGGGGCAAAGGTAGTACTGCAAGCCAAATTGCAGAAATAATAGGTGGGCTGAGCAGAAATGCAATTATTGGAAAAGCTCATAGATTAAATCTATCTGCAAAAATTAAAACTAGAACTGCAACCTCAAGTAAAAGCTTTGACACATCGATGGAAACAAACAATGTTAAATTTAAAAAAGGAAAAAAGAGTAAATTTAAATCATTAATTATTGAAAAAGACTTTGAGCCAGAAAATCCAAAACAGCTGGAAGAGTTAGACGAAAATGCATGCAAGTGGCCGTTAGGTCACCCTGATGAAAAAAAATTTTATTTTTGTGGAAGAAACTCGTTAAAAGATTTTTCATATTGTAAGCTTCATTTACTATATGCTTACCAACCGAAGGGCAAAAGAGAGGAAGTTACTGAAAAAGAAGAAGTTCCAGAATTTATTGAAAAAAAAATTCAGTCAGCTTAATTAACTATAATTAACTTTTTGTATTTTCTTCAATTAAATATTTTTTAGTTGAAAACTGCCCACCTTCACGCCACATATAACAATATTTTTTAACCTCATCATCAAAATATTTCTTGCATGGTATTCCAATATCAAAATTACTTTTATACTTTCCTGATAAAATATTGTCATATCTAAGTAATCTTAATTGATCTTCAGTTAGCAATGGTTTTGGCAATAATTGAAATATTTTTGCAGAAAGAGTTGCCAATAGTAATGGCATTGATATCAAAATTCTTTTTTTATCAATTAAAACCAAAAGCCTTTCAATTACCTCTTTAAAGGTAATTACCTCTGGTCCGACACATTCAATTATTTTTGAATTAATGTTATTACAAACAACATGATAAATTACATCTGTTAAATCTGAACAATGAATAGGAGTAAATTTTGTTTTACCTGAGTAGTAAAGGGGGAAAACAGGAAGTCTATTTAATAGCGTCATAAAACTAGTAGTAAAATTATCATCAATAGAAAAAACTACAGAAGGTCTTAGAATTGTAGCTAAAGGAAAGTTATCTAAAATATTTTTTTCTCCATTTAGTTTACTTTTTGCATAATTACTATCTATTGCATCATTAATTCCTAAAGCAGATATATGAATAAAATTTTTTAACTTATATTCTTTAGCTAATTTTGCTAATAAAGACGGAAATAAAGTGTGAATATTATAAAATGTATTTCCTTTTTTATTTTCAAATAAAATACCAATTAAATTTATACAAAAATCAGCTTTTGAAAATAAACTTCTTATTTTTTTTTCGTCATAAATATTTGCCTCAACAATATCGATATAACCTGCATTTCCTTGGGTTTTGATTATATAGCTTTTTTGATGAATGTTACGTGTTACGACAGTTACTTTGATATTATTTTTAGTTAATTTTCTTATTAAGTGTCTTCCTATTTGACCGCTGCCTCCGAAAATTAGACAATTTTTTGGTTTCATATATATATAATTAAAAATGAATATTGATATTAAACTTCACAAAGTTGATTTACCAGATGATTTAAAATTAGGCAATGTAATAGCAGTTGATGGTGAGTTCATGGGTTTGAATGTAAGAAGGGACCCATTATGTTTGATTCAGATATCATCTGGTAACTCAGATGCTCATATAGTTCAGTTAGATAGATCAAGGTACAATGCCCCAAATTTAGTTAAAATATTATCAGACCAAAATGTTACAAAAATTTTTCATTTTGGAAGAGCGGACATGGCTCATATAAAACACTATTTAAAAACTGAAACTAATAATATTTTGGACACAAAAATTGCATCTAAACTTGCAAGATCATATTCCGATAGTCATTCATTAAAAACTTTAATTAAGGAATTTATAAATATTGATATCAGCAAACAATTTCAAAGTTCTGATTTTGGGGGTGAATTAACTCCTGCTCAACTTAAATATTGTGCAAATGATGTAATTTATCTTCACAAAATACACGATGAATTAAATAAAATACTTGAAAGAGAAAATAGAATCGAACTTTATAAAGATTGTTTGAAATTTCTAAAAACACGAGTAGATCTTGATCTTGCTTTATTCAAGGATGATATCTGGTCGCATTAAAATGAAAAATGAAATAAACAATATTGGAAGAGAAGTTGTTGATCTTCAAATAAAAGCTTTAAAAAAATTAAAGAATTCGATTGATAAATCTTTTGAAGATGCTGTGAAAGCAATTATTAAGTGCAAATCAAAAGTAATAATTTGTGGAGTTGGTAAAAGTGGAAAAATTGCTTCAAAGATATCCGCTACTTTATCATCTGTTGGAACTCCATCATTTCCAATCTCTGCAAGTGATTGCTCTCACGGTGACTTGGGAAGAATTACAAGCCAAGATATATTAATATTAATAAGCCACTCAGGAAACACAGATGAATTAAAGAATATAATTAAGTATGCTAAATCTAATAAAATTATATTAATTGGAATTGTTTCGAATAAAGACTCTAATCTATACAAATCAGCAAATATCAAATTATTGATACCCGAAACAAGAGAGTCGGGATACGGGATTGTACCAACGTCCAGCACAACCGCTCAATTATCTTTGGGTGATGCCTTGTGTATAGCTTCAATGACAAAAAAGAATTTTACCAAATTAGATTTCAAAAAATTTCACCCTGCAGGGAATTTAGCAAAAAAATTAAAAACAGCAGGAGATTTAATGTTAACAGATAAAAAGATACCATTTGTTAATGAAAATGAAACTATGAAAAATGCTCTAAAAGTTCTTAGTTCAAAAAAATTAGGTTTTTTGGTTGTAATAAATAGTCAGGGTTTAAATAGCGGAATGTTTACTGATGGTGACCTTAAACGATTAATGCAAAAAAAAAAGGCTATAGATAATTTAAAAATAAAAAATTTTATCACCAAAAACCCTTACATAGTTGATAAAAACGCATTGGCCTCAGATATCCTCACTCAAATGAATAAAAAGAAAATTACAAGTGTCTGCGTTTACAGCAAGAAGAATAAAAGAAAAACAATTGGGGTGATCCATATTCACAATCTACTCAATATTTTAAAATAAGAATTTAATGAAAAGAATTATTCAGTTAATCCTTTTTTTAACTTTGATACTAATTTCTTTCATTTTTCATAAATTATATTTTCAAGAGACTAATAAAATTAATATTCAAACCAACATATTCACCAATGAATCATCTGCATCAACAAGTAATAATCTAATCAAAGATTTAAAATATGAAGTAAAATTAGATAATAATAATGAATACATACTAACAGCTGAATTTGGTGAAATAGTTTATGAAGATGATGCAGAAAAAGTTAAAATGCAAAATGTTGTGGGTATATTAATTGATCAAAATAATATTCCAATAACCATTAAGTCGGCAAATGCGGTATATGATAATTCAAGTTATGCTACCAATTTTAGTGAAAATGTTAAAATTGAATATTTGGATAATAAAATCTTTGCAGATAACGTTGATCTTGATTTTAAAAACAACATAATTATCGTGTATGATAATGTCAAATATTATCGAATTGATGGTAATATGAAAGCTGATAGTATTATAATAAATTTAATTACAAAAAAAATTGATGTAAATATGAAGAATAAGAAAGATAATATTAAAATTATAGTAGAATAATAATGTCAAATATAAAAAAATTTAGAATAAAGTCATTTAAAAATGAAAGTGCAATTTTAAAATTACAAAAAATATCATTAAAATATGGAAGAAAGATAATTTTAGATAATTTGAGTCTTCAATTAAATAGTGGTCAAATCTTAGGGCTACTTGGACCAAATGGGGTTGGTAAAACTACAATTTTTAATATTATTACTGGTTTAACATCACCTGACTTTGGATCGGTTGTGATTAATTCTGAAAAAATAAATAAATGTCCGATTTATGAAAGAACTCTTCGCTTTAAAATAGGCTTTGTTCCACAGTATGGTGGCTATTTTCATGACCTGACGGTCTATGAAAATCTTAAAGCAATTGCAGAAATAACAATTCAAAACACAAGTTTTAGAGAAGAAAAAATAAATTCATTAATATCTAAATTTGAACTAGATCCAATCAGAGATATTAAAGCTGATTTTTTATCGGGTGGACAAAAAAAGAAATTGGTAATCGCATTATCTTTAGTTTCAGATCCCAAAATACTTTTGCTAGATGAGCCATTTGCAGCTTTAGATGTAATGACAATAAAAACCTTACAAGAAATTATTGTAAATTTGCAAAGTATAAATAAAATTTCAATTATTTTATGTGATCACCAGGCAAGAGATTTATTGGCTTGCGTGGATACAGCAGCAATTATTCATAACGGAAAAGTGATTGCTCAAGGGACACCAAGTAGATTGATACAGAATATAGACGCAAAAAATGCGTATTTTGGAGAATCCTTCAAGATTAATTAAATCTATTGGTAATGGGCAATACAATTCATATTAAGAATACCATCAATACATTTAATAAAGTTTTAAAAATTGAAGGAGATAAAAGTTTATCAATTAGATGGGCATTGCTAGCCTCTCAGGCTAATGGGAAATCAACATCTGAAAATCTTTTAAAATCTGAAGACGTATTAAGCACACTAAGCTGTCTAAAAAAACTTGGTGTAAAAGTGAAATTTGTAAAAAAAAAATGTGAAATAATTGGAGTGGGGCTTAATGGATATAGTTATAAAAAAAATATAATATTAAATGCTGGAAACTCAGGAACATTAGGAAGACTAATCATGGGTTTATTAGTTCATGCAAAAAATAAGATTAAATTAATTGGAGATAAAAGTTTATCTAAGAGAGATTTTTTAAGAGTTATAAAGCCATTAGAAAAATTTGGAGCAAGCTTCACATCAAATTATGGAAAACTTCCAATCGTAATTAAAGGAACTGATAATCCCAAAACCATTAGATATATTGAAAATAAAGGTTCGGCCCAATGTAAAAGTGCTATAATGCTGGCTTCTCTAAACACTAAAGGACAAACTATAATAAAAGCTAAACGATCTAGAAATCATAGTGAGCTTCTTTTTAAATATTTAAAACTACCCATTAAAGTAGAGGCAAAAAAAAATTTTGACTTAATCAAAATAAAAGGGGGAGGGAAAATAAGCTCATTTAATTACAAAATTCCATCTGATATTAGTTCTGGTGCATTTTTTATTGCCCTAACAGCTTTATCTCATAATTCAAAATTAAAAATTAAAAATGTTAATATCAATCCTACAAGGGATGGAGTTATAAAAATATTAAAAATGATGGGTGTTAAAATATTATTTAATAATATTAAAAACTATAAAGGGGAAAAAATAGCAGATATTCATGTTGAAAATACAAAATCTCTAAAAGCCATTAACTGTCCATCAAAACTTAATAGTAGTGCAATTGATGAATTTTTAGTTATTTTTTTAATTGCTGCAAAAGCAAAAGGTGTATCTTATTTCAAAGATCTATCTGAACTAAATCAAAAAGAAAGTCCTCGCTTAAAATGGGGATCTAAAATATTGAATTTAATGGGAATAAAAACAATCACCACCAATAACTCTATTAAGATATATGGTAATCCTAATTTAAAAGTTGATAAAAAAATTATAATTAAGAATTATCTTAAAGACCATCGGGTGTTCATGACAAGTGTAATCGCGGCCCTGACCTTTGGTGGAGAATGGGTCATCCACGATAAGGATTCGATTAAAACATCTTTTCCTTCTTTTATAGAAATGATAAATAATCTAAAAAACTAAAGTCAAAAAAAAATTTTAACAAACAAAATTCCTAAAATCCCTTTAAAACAATGACTATCTCATAAATTTTAAGCTTATTTAATCTAGGATTTACTATTGATTTCAATGACAAATTTATCTAAAAGAGCCTGTTTTTATAAAACAGATAGGATTTAAACTAATTAATGGAAATATATAAAGATTTATCAAACCCTGCATCCCAAGAATTCGAAAAATTATTAAATAGCCAGCTCTCCAAAATAAAAATTGAAGAAGGAAAGCTTATTGAAGGAAAAATCAATAAAATTACAGAAAAATTTGTCTTTCTTTTTGTTGAAGGACTTAAAAGTGAACCTGTATTAGATATAAATGAATTAAAAAGCATGGGTCTTGCTGAAAAGATTAAAATCGGTGAGACGATAGAAGTGCTACTTGAAAAAATTGAAGACAAAAATGGTGAAGTTTTAGTTTCAGCAAATAAAGCTCAAAAAATAAAAGGATGGAACAAGCTAGTTAAAGCTTATGAAGATAACGAGCCTATCATGGGGAAAATTACTTCTAAATGTAAAGGTGGGTGCATTGTAGAACATATTGATACTGGATCTTTAATGTTTTTACCTGGTTCTCAAATTAGTGACAAACCGCTTAAAGACATAAGTCATTTAATGAATGAGCCACAAAAATTTGCATTAATTAAGCTAGATAAAGTCAGAGGGAATGCCTGTGTATCTAGGAGAGAAATTATTTCTTCATTTAAAAAAGAAGATAAAGCTAAGATCATAGAAAAATATAAAATAGGAGATATAATCCAAAATGCTGAAGTTAAAGGTTACAGCTCCTTCGGATGTTTCTTCAATGTGAATAATGAATTAGATGTGTTGGTACATTTGCAAGAAATTTCATACTCTAGAGTAAATCATCCAGATGAAATATTTAATATTGGTGAAAAGCATGATCTAAAAGTTATCTCTGTTGATAAAGAAAAACTACAAGTTGGTTGTTCTATAAAACAACTATCTCCAGATCCTTTCGAGCATATAGAAAATTATGAACTAAATAAAATTTATAAGGCTAAAGTAGTTAAAATTATGGACTTTGGAGCTTTTTGTGAATTAGAGCCAGGCTTAACAACTTTACTTCATTCAAGTGAATTGAGTTGGACCAAAAAAAATATTTCTGCAAAAAAAATGTTTAACATTGGTGATGAAATAAATTGTGTAATTACAGAAATTGATAAAGAAAAAAGAAGAGTGGCAATATCTCATAAACTAACTCAGGATAATCCATTTGAAACCTTTGAAAAAAAATATCCAGTTGATACGGTTGTTGAGGGAGAAGTGGTAAATAAAAATGAGTATTCTTTGTTTGTTAAAGTAGAAGATCTAGATGTAGATGCCTTTTTACATTGTAATGATTTAACTTACCTAAACAATGGTGAGGAAGAGCTAGCTAAATATAAAAAAGGTGACAAAATAAAAGTTAAAGTTTTAGAAATTAAGGCTTCTGAACAAAAAATTAGAGTAGGGTTGAGACAAACACAACCAGACCCTTTTGACTGGTTCAATGATAAAAAAGTTAATCAAACAATCACTGTTAAGATTATATCAACTGATAATAAAGGCTTGATAGTGAGGCCTGAGAACTGTGAGATGGATTTTCAAATTAAAAAATCTCAAATAGCAGTAAATGCAGCAGATGCAAGACCTGCAAGATTTACAGGTGGAGAAAGAATAGACTGTGCTATTGTTGAGCTCGATTTGGATAAAAGAAAAGCAACTTTAAGTATCAAGCTTCTTGAAGAGATTGAAAAAAGAGAAGCTTTGGAGAAATATGGATCGGAAGGCTCTGGTAAAAATCTACCTTTCTCAACTTTATCAGATGATTTAAAGAAAAAAGATGAGGAAAAAGATTAATTTTAAAGAAGATTAAATTGGCTATTGTAAAATCAAAGCTTTTAGAAAAACTTTCTCAGAATTATCCAAATTTTTTAAAAAAAGACCTCAGGAAATTTACTGACATCGTTTTAAAAGAAATAAAAAGAACTTTAAGGCGTGGAGAAAGAGTGGAACTAAGAGGTTTTGGTGTTTTTTCAACAAATACTCAAAAAGCCAGAATTTCTAGAAACCCTAAAACTTCGGAAAAAGTTCTTACTCCAGAAAAAAAAACAATTCACTTCAAAATGGCTAAAGACTTGTTTAAAAAATTAAATAATGATGATGAATAAAAACATATTTGTAGCCTGTGATGTATCAAGTCAAAAAGAAATCCTAGATTTACTTTCAAAAATTCATAAAGAAATCTCAGGAATCAAAATAGGTCTTCAATACATTACTCGTCACTCCTCTATGGAAATAAAAGAACTTGGTAAATTTAAAAAGCCCATATTTTATGATGGAAAATTTTTTGATATTAAAAATACATTAGTTGAATCTATCAAATCGCTTGAGGAATTAAAAATTAGCTACGCAACCGTTCACCTATTAAATGGTTTGGATGCTTTAAAGGCTGCAAATGAAGCAGCTGAAGGTATTGGTGTTAAATTACTAGGTGTATCTGTTTTAACTAGTTTTGGTAATGAAGAATTAGAACAACTAGGATTTAAAGATTGTGTATCAGAGCAAGTGTTAAGATTAATAAAAATTGCTAATGAAGCAAATTTATATGGTGTAATTTGTAGTCCACTTGAAATTAAAATTATTAAAGAAATTGCTCCTAAACTTAAATGCTTTACCCCAGGTATAAGACAAAATGAAAATAGGCATGACCAAAAAAGAACCATGAATGCAAAGCAGGCATTACTGGAGGGAAGTGATTGCTTGATTATAGGAAGACCTATCACTAATGGAGATGCAAAAAAAAATATTCAAAAAATTTTATCCTCAATTAATTAAATGAGGTCTAAAATTTGTGGAATCTCAGATTTAAAAACTTTAGAATTTTTAACAAATTATTCTAAGCCACCAGAATTTATCGGTTTTATTGTTAACTATCCAAGATCAAAAAGATATGTCGAATTAGATCAATTAAAAAAGTTATTAGAGGTTGATAAGAAAAATTCTTTGTATGTAGCAGTTCTAGTTAAGCCAGATGAAAAAATATTAGATGAAATTAAAGATTTGCCTTTTGATTATTATCAAATTTATGATTGTGAGCCAAATGAAATAAGAAAAATCAAGAAAACATATAATAAAAAAATTATAACAGCATTTACTATTCAAAATCCCCAGGATGTTAGCAGGTATAAACTTTATGAAAATATTGCTGATATATATTTATTTGATGGCAGTGGTTATGAAAAAAGTATGTCTTTTAAACATTCGTTAATAGAAAATATTAAATTTAATAAAGAAGTAATGCTTGCTGGAAATATTCAGGTCAATGATGATCTTGAAAATTATAAGAAAATAGCTGATATTATAGATATATCTGGAGGCGTGGAAACCTCTGGATTAAAAGATATTTCCAAAATAGAAATTTTTTTAAAAAAAGTTAACAAATAAATAATGAAACTCAAAAAAAATATTCCTCTAATCGATCAACATGACAAATATGGGTTCTGGGGTGGTAAATTTGGTGGTAGCTTTATTCCTGAAACATTAAAAAAGCCAATAGAAGATCTAACTAAAAAATTTCAAAAACTTAGAAAAAATAAAAAATTCATTAAACAGAGAGATTATTATTTTAAGAATTATATCGGATCCCCTACTTCTTTCACAAAACTAGAAAATCTATCTAATCATTTGGGGGGTGCCCAGATTTGGGCAAAAGTTGTATCTGAAGCTAATGGTGGCGCGCACAAAATTTATAATGCAACTGTTCACGCTCTGATTTGTAAGGCTATGGGTAAAAAATACATCATAGGTGATACTGGTGCTGGATATGCAGGGAAAATGCTGAGTATGGCTGCAAAAAAATTTGGCCTTAAGTGCAAAATCTTTATGGGTGTAAAAGATATGAAGCGGCAAAAACTTAATTGTGATGCAATACGAAAAAATGGTGCTGAGATTGTTCCTGTTTACTCTGGAAGTCAAACCTTGGTTGATGCCGTAAGTGAATGTATGCGATATTGGGTATCAAACTGTGACAATTCACATATGGCCGTTGGTAGCACAGTTGGTCCAAACATATTTGTTAAAATATGTGGGTGGAGTACCGCTCAAATTTCAAGGGAACTTAAGGTTCAACTTAAAAAAGAATTTAAAAAAATACCAAAAAAAATGAAGCTAATCAATTGTGTGGGGGGTGGAAGTTCAGCTTATGGATTTTGGAGTGAATTTATAGACTATGATAAAAAACAAATTGAATTAATAGGTGTTGAAGCTGGTGGCCCTAAAAAATCAAAACTTCATGCTGCACCGTTAAGTAGTAACGCAAAAATTGGAATTTTGCATGGTGCCGCTTCTTACGTGTGTCAAAATGATGAAGGTCAAATTAATGAAACAGAATCTATTAGTGCGGGATTAGATTATCCTGGTGTTGGCCCTATACATTGTTTTTTAAAAGACACAAAAAGAGCTAGGTATACTTATGCTACTGACGAAGATGCTTTAAATGCTTATCAAATGGTTACAAATTTTGAAAAATTAAATCCAAGCTTGGAACCTTGTCATGCTTTTGCTGAAGCTATAAAAATTGCCCCGAAATTAAGTAAGGACACGATTATTATTGTAAACTCCTGCGGGGATGCAAAAAAAGATAGAGATATTTTGAGAGAGAGATTGGGTAAAAAGTAATGAATAAATCTCTTATCAGCCAAACATTTATTAAGACCAAAAATGAGAACAGACCTGCTCTTCTTACTTATACCGTTGCTGGAGATAATACTAAAAAAAAATCTTTAGATATTTTGAAATCGATTTCAAAATACGCTGATATTTGTGAATTAGGTTTTCCCCATAATACTCCTATTGCAGATGGAGGTCAAATTCAAACAAGTGCTTACAGGGCGATTAAAAATGGAATTAAAATAAGAGATGTTTTTTCAATAGCGAGTCAATTTAAAAAATTCAAAAAAAATAAACCAATAATTTTAATGGGCTATTACAATGTGATTTATCAATACAATGAAAATAAGTTTATCAATAAATGTAAAAAATCAAAAATTGATGGGTTAATTGTTGTTGATTTACCTTATCCTGAAAATAAAACTTTTGCTTTAAAATGTAAAAAAAAAGGAATTAATTTTATTCAACTAGTCTCCCCTACTACTTCTAAAGAAAGATTGAAGCTTATTATTAAGGATAGTCATGATATGGTTTATTATATCTCAATGCTTTCAACAACAGGTGGCAAACTTAAAGTGGCTCCAAAAAAAATTCTTGAAAGATACAATGTAATTAAATCGCTAGATAAAAATAAAAATATAGTAATTGGTTTTGGAATTACTGAAAAAACAATAGAATCTCTTAAAAAAGCTGATGGTTTGGTTGTGGGTAGTGTAATTTGTAAAGAAATAACAAAATCTATTAGTAGGAGACAAAATGCTGTCACAAATGTTACTAATATGGTTAAAAAATTAAGAAATAAAATTAAATGAATTGGATCACAAAAATAATTAAAGCAGGTGAAAAAATTAAAACTGCTATCCACAAAAGAGCTTCGAAAGATGATATTGCTAAAAGTGACTGGACATCTTGTTGCAAGGGTCCAATATTAAAAAAAGATTTAGAAAACAATTTATGGGTTTGTTCAGATTGTAATAAACACCATAGAATTAAACCCTATCAAAGATTTGATATTTTATTTGGAAAAAACAATTATCAAGTTTTGGAAACTCCTTTACCAAAAGATGATCCTCTTGGGTTTGTAGATAGCAGGCCTTATAAAGAAAGATTAAAAAGTGCTAGAAAAAAAACAGGACTTAAATGCAGTATGGTTGTTGCAGATGGTTCTATAAATAATATAAAAATTACAGCTATTGCTTCTGACTTTGATTTTTTAGGTGCTTCAATTGAAGCTGCTGAAGGTGAAGCTATTCTTTATGCCGTCCAATACTCAATAGAGAATAACCAGCCTCTTTTAATTTGCACAAGTGGGGGTGGAATGCGTATGCAAGCTTCGATGATCAGCTTATCACAAATGCCAAGATCAATTTTGGCAATTAATGAATTAAAGAGTAATAATATTCCTTATTTGGTTTTAATCACTGACCCAACCGCAGGTGGAATTACCGCATCTTATGCAATGCTAGGTGACATTCATATAGCAGAACCAGGTTCTCTAATCGCATTTGCTGGTAAGCGCGTGATTCAAGGTACTGTGAAAGAGGAATTGCCTGAAAATTTTCAAACCGCTGAATATGTTCAAAAATCAGGTTTTGTTGATTTAATTGTAGAAAGAAAAGATTTAGTAGAAAGAATTGGAACTTTATTATCAATATTGTTAAATAAAAATTCTGCTATAAGCACTGAAGAAAATGAAACTGCAGAAGATTCTCAGTCGCTTACAAGAGCTGCATCCTAAAGAAATTGATCTTAGTTTAGATCGAATTAAAAAACTTTGTGAAAAATTAGGTAATCCTCAAGACAAGATCAATGCTATCTCAATTGTTGGAACAAATGGCAAGTATTCTACTATCCAGGCCATGTTTGCAATTTTAAAAGAGGCTAATATTAATTGTAATATTTATACAAGTCCTCACATTAAAAAAATTAATGAACGTTTTGTATTTAACAACCAAGAGCTTAGTGACAAAGAGCTCTCAGAACTTTTAGGGGAAATTGAAAAGGCTAATGATAATCAGCCAATTACTTTTTTTGAGATATGCACTGCAGCATATTTTTATAAAGCTGCTGAATATTCTAATAATATAAATTTAATTGAAACAGGATTATTTCACCGTTTTGATGCAACTAATATTCTTAAGAAAAATCTTGCGAGTGTAGTGACCTCTATAGGTCTAGATCATCTAGATTGGCTTCCTGAGAACGAACAAACTGTTAAAAAAATTATTTATGAAAAAACTTCTACTCTTTTAAATTCTAAAATTATTATTGCAAAACAAAGCTCTAATAAAATTTCAGATCAAATAAAACAGACAATATCAAACAATCAATCACAAAAAATATTTTTTGATGAAGAATATAATTATTCAGTAAAAGAAAATGATTATTTTTATTATAAGGATAAAATTGGTGGAATGAAATTACCAAATCCCAATGTCAACGGTCAATTTCAACTTGAAAATGTCTCAACTGCAATCGCTACTTTAAGATCAATTAAACATCTTGAAATTAAAGAAGAACACATAAGATCTGGAATTACTAAAATTCATAGCATTGCAAGACTTCAGGAAATAAATAAAGGTAAACTAAAAGATTTAGTTAAAAATAATAGGCTGTTAGTTGATGGATCACATAACCCTTTAGGAGCCATGGTTTTAAATGAATATTTAGAAAGCCTTGATTGTAATAAACATATTATCCTTGGTATGATGGCAAATAAAAATCATCTACAGTATATCAGGTATTTTAAAAACATCTCCTCTTTAACCACTATAGATATCCCAAATCAACCAAACTCTATTAAAGGGAATGAATTAAAGAATAAGCTGAATAGAAATCAAAATGTTCAGTACAAGGAAAGTATTGCTGAAGCAATCAAGTCAATTCAAATCAAGGAAAACGACTTGATATTAATCACTGGTTCTTTGTATCTGGCTGGAGAAGTATTAAAATTAAATTAGATATTTTTATCTAAAAACTCTTTCATGTGGCTTTCAGGAACTCCACCGACTTTTCTATCTACTTCAATACCTTTTTTGTAAACAATTACAGTTGGTACACCTCTTACTCCTGCTGCACTTCCAGTATTTATTCCACCATCTTCAATATCTGCATAATAAAAACCAGCTTTGTCTTTGAACTCAACAGCTAGTTTGTCCATGACAGGTTTTAAAGTTTTACACGGTCCACACCATGCGGCAGAAAATTGGATTACTGACACGTCTTCGTTTTTGATTTTATTTTCAAAATCTTCATCTTTAAAGTCTATAAGCATGTTATTGATATAATTGATTCAATCTAATTTTCAATAGTCAAAAAGAACTTTTTTCTTTTTATTAAATTATGCATCTGAATATTTTTGTTCCAAATTCATCACATAATCATTAATTCCATCAAGAAATTTTAGCTTTTCATCAACTGTTTTAAATGAAAACATCTTGTCCCCATTTTCTCTAATTTCATCACACTCAGAGTAAAAAGCTGAAACTGTCCACCATTTTTCTTTATTCGTACTTAAAACCCTGGACGCTATTCTTTTTTTTATTTTTTTATATGTATCCTTTGGTAAAATCTCAGGAGCTTCATTAAAAATTAATCCATGACCAAAGGTAACTAGTCTTTCATCCTCAAATTTACTCAACAATGCAAATTTTTCTTTCCAATCACCTGCATGAAATTTAGGAAATAAAGCCTGATCCTTGGCTGATGTAAAGCCTCCTGAATAAATAGATTCTTCTGGTTCAATATCTTCCTGCGAAGATGTTTCCATCTTTTCTTCCGCTGCTTCTCTTAAAATATTACAAACATCTATTGAAAATTTTTCATTGGTTTTAATTAGTTCTGCTCTTTTGTTAATCAAACTAGGATCTAACTTACTATAGGGTGCAATTTTCATACCATAACTTTTACCTAAAATTATTGGCGCTTTGTTTGATCTTATAGTCCTTAAAAACTTAGGAGATTTTTTCATTTCTTTTTTTAAATCCTCATAATTTAATTTCTGAATTGCTTCAATATCCACTCTTAAGTCTACTGCTTGTCCCCATTTATAAACAGGGTGCATACAAGCGCTTGGGTGAAGTGGAGCACATAAATATAAACGACTAGTTCCAAAAAAATATTCATTTAGTGTAAATAATTTTTCTTGCTTAACCATATTCTCAACAATAATTTTACTACTTGTTTTAAAATATTCTTGCCAAAGGATTGGTTGTTTTTGTTTTATTAAATCTAAAACTTTGACTGTTAATTCTGCATCAAATAATGCGGAATGTGCTCCAGAAGACTCAAAACCATTCAATCTCGCTAAAGACTCTAGTTTCATAGATTTATTTCCTTTAGGATTCAACTCTGTCTTTAAAACATCCTCGTCTATTGCAAATGCTGCTCTAACTATATTTAAGGCATCATGCCTAACATTTCCTTCGGTGTTTGTTAAATATGGCTTTCTTAAAGATTTAAAAAATTCTTTTCTAATTACTTCGTCATCAAAGTTAATGCTTGAATATCCTAAAAAAGTTGCCGGTGACCATTCTCTAAATTTTTTTTCAACTTGGCTTAACATTTCATAATGACTCAGGTTACCTTTGGTCAATAAGTCTACGTTTGATTTGTTGATACAAAGCGCAGTCGCAGATGGAACTCTATCTTGAGGCAGTCTACATCTTGCTGAAAAACGTTCTTTTTCCTTAAAATTTTCATCTAGTAAGATTCCTCCAATTTCAATTATAGTTGCCCAATCTGTTTGAGCTGAGTCTGTCTCAATATCCCATACTACATAATTCAATTTTCTCTCCTTTGTGCATTATATTGTTTAACTTTTTCTAAAAACTTGTTTTGATGCACTTCTAACTTTTCGCCTTGAATTCTAAATTCTTGGAATAAATTATCTACAGTACAGAGTAAAACTATTCCCTGTGTAATTCTTGAATTATAAACAGTATTATGAGCCAGTGTATACGCTCCTAATTGAAGGTAATAGTCCTCAATCCACTCTTCTTTTTTGGGTTTATTAGATTGCTTAAAATCAATTATGGTTTCTTGGCCTTCATATACTCCAACAGCATCACACGTCCCTGCATATTTTCCTGGGTAATGTAATGTAGATTCCACTCCCCATATCTCTGATAATTTATTTTTAATTCCTTTGTCAATAATTTCATCAGCCATTTTTTTAGATTTATTTTCAAATTCTAGCAATTCTAGATTTAACTGGCCTAATAAATATTTTTCTAAAAAACTGTGCATTGAAGTTCCTCTACTTGAGGCATCATTCTTAATTTTATTTGCTTCAGCAGTTCCCACTCTTACCTTCCAGCTTGCTAGGGATGCCTTTTTCTCCTCACTTTGTGTGGCTTGCAATATTGATGTTACTGATGGGAGTTTTTCTTGATTAACAGCATACATTCTGGATCCACTAACGATTGATCGCATAGATTTTGGATAGATATATTTATTATTCCACTGCATGTAGCTTCTTATAAGTGGTATTGATGGAAAAAAGAAATTAATTTTTTGCTTGTTTTGAGTGGTCAATAAATTTTTCCACATTTTCTGTTTGAACTGCTTTTTCAACTTGTTCGGGATCTTTAATATTTTCTAGACTTCTAGTGATTGATCTTGCATCTGTTCCAAACTTATCAACAACTATCATTGCTTCTTCTAATTTTTTTCTAAGAGAAACTATATTATCAAAGTGTTTTCCAAATCTTGAGCTA
>MDTF01002802.1_pt1 | contig 20787 bp, 19 predicted proteins | sample 811191 | NCBI WGS metagenome assembly MDTF01 (sample SAMN05326649, study PRJNA326480) | marine metagenome | isolation source: seawater | place: Southern Ocean | collected 2011
ACTTCAAACAAGATATCTACACAGGATATCAAGAAGTAAACGTAGATATGAATAACCTTGAAAGTGGAGTATATTTCATAAACGCTACTTTGAATGGAAAATCATTAGGACAAATCAGAGTTCTTAAAGTAGACTAAGATTAGAGTCCTTGATTCATATAAAACAGCCAGTTGAATTTTCAGCTGGCTGTTTTTTTATGCTCAAATCCATCGTCTAGATTTTAAAAGAAAAGCACCTTTGTGTTTCAAAATCTAGAATTCAATGCGTGTTTTATTTATCGATACAGTTCACCCAATTCTTGAAGAGAGGCTTACCGAAAAAGGTTTCGATTGTGTTGATGGAACCAAATGGAATCGTCCAGATATAATGTCTAAAATAAGCTCTTATCAAGGTGTGGTTATCCGAAGTAAGTTTACCATTGATGACGCCTTTTTAGATGCAGCTACTGATCTAAAATTCATCGCTAGGTCTGGTTCAGGATTAGAAAATATCGATTTAATTAAGGCTGAAGAAAAAGGTATTCGCGTATTTAATTCTCCCGAAGGAAATCAGGATGCTGTTGGCGAACAAGCTGTTGGTATGTTAATCGCGTTGATGAATAATTTAATGCGATCTGATGCTGAAGTGAGAAATGGCCTTTGGAGAAGAGAAGCGAATCGCGGACATGAAATTAAAGGTAAAACGGTTGGAATTATAGGTTATGGCCATATGGGTTCGGCCTTCGCTCAACGTTTAAAAGGTTTTGGCTGTAGAGTAGTGGCGTATGATAAATACAAAACTAATTTTAGTGATGAGTATGCCGAAGAGGTTTCGCTTCAGCATTTAATGCGATACAGCGATATTGTTAGCTTCCACTTGCCTTACAATGATGAAACGAGTTACTACTTCAACAATGGCTTTATCAAGAGCATGGACAAGCCTTTTTACTTACTCAATACTTCTAGGGGTAAAGTGGTGAGAACTGATCATTTGGTTGAAGGCTTAAAAAGCGGAAAAGTAATTGGTGCTGCTTTAGATGTACTGGAGTATGAACCTGCATCGTTCGAAAACATCGATTTCACCAAACTTCCAGATTCATTCACCTATTTAAAAGAAAGCGATCGAGTGGTTTTGTCGCCACACATTGCTGGTTGGACGGTTGAGAGCTATATCAAGCTATCTACCTTTTTAGCCGATAAAATATTGGCTGAATTTTCAGCTTCAGCGAATTAAGAATCGAACTGTATTTCGAGTTCTTTGCTCAACTATAATGTTTCTATTTTTGGTTAATTCATCTACAATCTCTGGTGTGAAATGTCGAATTGTAACCAAATCTAAAGGCGTGTTGTAACGCACTTCATATTGGTTGGATAAATCGTTGAGTAAACCCTCCAGCTTTTGTTCATCTTCATCTACACCAACCGAAAAATTGATGGCAGAATTTTGCATGATGTTAATCTTCACTCCATGATTGGCAAAATGGTGAAATATATCGCTCAAGTTATCTTCGACTATAAAAGCAAAATCTCGGGTTGCAATTGAAATTAATCGTTGATTCTGTTTTACGATAAAAGATGGAATCAAAGAGTCTGCTGCTGTATTGTTATCAATTAAAGTACCCGATTTTTCAGGTTCTACAAATGATTTTACCCAAAGTGGGATGTTCTTGTTTTGAAGTGGTTGAATGGTTTTTGGGTGAATTACCGATGCGCCATAATAAGCCAACTCAACGGCCTCTTTGTATGAGATGTTAGAAAGCAATTCTGCATTCGGATATTGTCTTGGATCGGCATTTAAAACGCCTGGAACGTCTTTCCAAATAGAGACCTGTTCAGCATCTAATGAGTAAGCAAAAATAGCAGCGCTGTAATCAGATCCTTCTCTTCCTAACGTGGTTGTGTTTAGGTGATCGGCTCCGCCAATAAATCCTTGTGAAACGGCAATCCTGCTTTCGCCAGATTCAAAATAAGGAAGCAATTCAGCCTTTATTTGAGCACGGGTTTTATTCCAATCTACTTTGGCTTCTCGATAATTGTAGTCTGTTTTAACCAATTTTCTGGCATCAATCCATCGGTTAGAAACACCGATGTGTTGCAAATAAGCGCTTACTATCAATGTGCTTATGATTTCGCCATTCGACACAATTTGATCGTAGAAATAATTGGGCTTTGCAGTAATTGGGTTTTTAATTCGGTCTTCAAGTTCGTTGTAAATAGCTTCTAATTGTGAGGCTAATGAACGTGGAGTTTCTTCAAATAATTCTGAGATAATTTGACCGTGAAATTCTTGAACAGCTTGCAATTGCTCTTTTGCAGTTTTATCTCGAAGCAAGGCCGATTTCCATATGCCTTCAAAAGCATTGGTCATTTTTCCCATGGCGCTGATGATAACAACAATTGTTGATTCTTCATACATTTTGAGAATCGAAGCCACATTACGAACGGATTCTGCATTTTTTACGGATGCGCCTCCAAATTTAAAAACCTTCATTGCCATCATACTACAATGTTACTGAGCCAGAATTGATTTCCTTACCCCATTAAACCGAATTTACTAACAAAAGTTTGTCTATGTTTCACGATTGAAAGCTTCGTTTTTAGTTGTCTTAAAAAAATGATTAGGAATTAATGTGTATTAACACTTACCTTTGCAACTGAAAGTTAAGGTCAAACGTGCACTTATGCACTTGATATAAATTTTGTGTTCTTCGTAGGACAAGAAGATAAACCGGTATGTTATCTTCATAAGCCCGAGTGTTAACTCGGGCTTTTGTTTTTTGATTTCTTAACAACATATATCATTTCTTATTTCAACTTTTTATCTTTTATTCGAGCCGTCTCACAAGCATGAAAATCAACCTTCATAATTTTAAATTTATGGAAGTATTAGAAGTAAAAAGAAAAGTTGTAGCAGCTGCCCTTGAGCAGTTAGAAGAGTTATATCAAGACTTAAAAGAATCGGCAGATATGAAGTTAAATGCTGCTGGAACAGACGAAGATGACACGGTAAGTGCAGGGTCTTTTGGATCTGGCGATAGTGGAAATGAAGATATGTCTAAAGAATCGGGAACAGCGATTATGAAAGAAGCTGAAGCGATTAAAGAAGTGATTCAGGTTTTCAAAAACTATCGATTCGAAAAAATTCACCAAGAAATTGGTTTGTTGAGTATGGTGATTACTGATAGAGGGAATTTCTTCATTACTCGTGCAGTAAAGTCGGTAAGCGTAGATGGCCAAAAATATTTTTTAATGGCTACAGATGCGCCAATCTTCTCTGAAATGGAGGGTAAAAAGAAAGGCGAATCATTCACTTTCAATAACAACACATTTAAAATAAAAGACCTCTACTAAGAGAGGTCTTTTTTCTATCTGATTATTGTTGTTCGCTAATCAGTGTCATTTCATCTACTAGGTGCTTAGCTCCCGCGTATTTATCGATGATAAATAGTACGTAACGGATGTCTACCATGATGTTTCTACAGATATTCGGATCGTACATGATATCACTCATGGTACTCTCCCAGGTTCTATCGAAATTCAATCCGATTAATTCTCCGTTTGCATTAATTGCTGGACTCCCAGAGTTACCACCAGTTGTATGATTGGTAGCTATAAAACAAACGTGCATTGTTCCATCTGCATCAGCATAAACTCCGTAATCGTTGGTTTCAATTAGATCAACCAGTTTTTCAGGAACATCGTATTCGTAAGATGTTGTATCCATCTTCTCAATAATTCCTGATGTTGTAGTGTATGGCAAGTAAGTAACCGCGTTTTTGGGCTGATAAGATTTCACTTTTCCGTAAGTCACACGCAAGGAGAAGTTAGCATCTGGATAGTAATTTTTGTAATCGGGCATTACCTCCATTAGCGCTTGCATGTATGTTCTGTTTAATAAATCCAATTGGTTTCCATATTCGCTCAATCGAGGTCTAACAATCTCGTTGTAATTGTTGGTAATGTCTTTCTGAATGATGTAAGCCCAATCTTTTTCAATGTCTTTAACATCCTTTCTTTTAAAATCATCTAAGAAATCTAAAACAGCTTCTTTAGATGCAAAAAGAGTTTTGTCGTAAAGCGCCCTTACAGGGTCTTTTCGAGTTAAGAAAAGTGTAAGCTCACGCGGATGCATAATTTGATCTAGCTGACCTAAATACAAGGTTGAAAGTTGCTCGAATAACTCACGATCTACAGCTTCCTGGTAGTTTTTAAAGTGTGCTTCAGTAGCTTTTCTGAGGTTCTCGATATTTCTAGTTAAATCCTCATCAGATTGATCTTTGTCCATTAAAACATCAAACTTTGATGCAAAACGGAAGATTTCAGGACCATAATAATAGTACTCAATAAACATCTCACGGCTTAACATATAAGCTGCAGCTTCATCGTAAACCGATTTATAATCGGCTAAAATTGATCCGTATTTCTGTTTCCAATCAGCGTTGTTGTCAACTTTGTTTTGAAAATCGGCCTCCAAAGCACGCTTCACTTCTAAAGCATCGTTTTCTTTCAATCCTTTTGATTGGCCAATCCATTTTTTCCAAGCATTAGAAATTCGAGATTGTTTTGATGCGTATTGGATGTTAATTAAAGGATCTGATTTCATCCATTTATTTATGATTGCTAATGATTGATCTCTCATAGCAATTTTGGCAGGATTACTCTCGTTTAAAACATATTCAACAGCAACCGAAGGAAGGTATTCTTCTGTTCTTCCTGGAAATCCGAACACCATTGTGAAATCATCTTCTTGATATCCTTTTAAACTTACAGGGAAATGATGTCTTGGTGTAAAAGGTACGTTTTCTGGAGAATAGTCTGCTGGTTTGTTATCCTTGCCTGCATAGATTCTAAACATACTGAAATCACCCGTATGACGCGGCCAAACCCAGTTGTCTGTATCGAAACCAAATTTCCCGATTGATGATGGAGGAGCACCAACCATACGGATATCTTTATAGGTTTCAGTTACAATCAATATGAATTGATTTCCGTGGTAAAAAGGGCGTACTTCAGCATCGTAGTGAGTTTCAGCTACCGCTTCTTCAGTAATCAGTTTGCTTTTGTTAGCAATGTATTCTGCGCGTTCTTTTTCGCCAATATCTGATGGTATTCCTTCTGTTACTTGTTTAGTAACATCTTCCATTCGAATAACAAAAGTGACTTTCAGTCCAGGGTTTGGAAGTTCCTCATTTTGCGACATCGCCCAAAAACCATTAGTAAGATAATCATGATCTAAACTAGAGTGACTTTGAATTTGACCATATCCACAGTGGTGATTGGTTAATACTAAACCTTGATCACTGATGACTTCGCCCGTACAGCCACCACCAAAAATGAGAACAGCATCTTTTAGGCTAGAATGATTGACCGAATAAATATCATCGGCACTTAGTTTCATTCCCATTGATTGCATTTCGCCTTCATTTAATTGCTGAAGTAAAAACGGCAACCACATGCCTTCTTTGGCGAAAACAAGTTGAGAAACAACTAAGGAAAAGGAGATTAAGAAAATTGATTTTAGTTTGCTCATTGCTTAGAATCTTTCATGTGCTACAAAGATTTGATATTGAATGAATCATTCCAACCATTCTACACGTAATTTTGCGTTATGCATGCAATTGAACCTTATTGGAACTGGAGAAACCTCTACATGGCCGAAGATGATCCAATCTCACCATTTTACGGTAGAGAGTACAGTGAGTTTTACTTTTCTGATCATGTTTACGACCATTATATCCACCCGCAGTGGGATAATATCGGGTCTTCAACTTTGTTCATGAAACTCTTGTATACCGAGTATGATGAGGGCTTTTGCATCATTGAATTAATAGGTGAGTGGAATGACTGTTTGTATAATGATGTGATGTTTTTAAAGCGCAACATCATTGATGTACTTATTGATAATGGGATCAATAAATTCATTCTTATTGGAGAAAATGTACTCAATTTTCATCCTTCAGATGATAGTTATTACGAAGAATGGTTTGATGATGTAGAAGATGGTTGGATTGCTATGGTGAACTTTAGAGATCACATAATGCAAGATTTCTCAGAGTGCGGTATCGATAGCTATTTTGTATTGGGTGGATCACTCTCAGAATTTGATTGGAGAACTCACAGACCTTTAGCGTTTTACCAAAAAGTGGAGCAGTATGTTCAAAAAAGGATATCACTTATCTAAACTATTTGAGAGTTAATTGTTTAATATATCTTTGAAGTCTAACTCTTTTAACTCATATCTGTTATGAAAATCAGTCTATCCATCGTATTCGCGCTGTTTCTATGTACGGTTGGATACGGTCAGAATGTTGACCAAAGTGTAATTGGTAGTACAGGAGATGAATTTACTGGTTCATCAGGCTCTATTGAATTTACACTTGGAGAACCCGTATCAGAAACATACAGCACTAGCGAATATCAATTAACGCAAGGGTTTCATCAGGGATATTACCTTTTTGTGGGTATTGAAGAAACCACAGAATTTGATTTCACTACTCGCGTTTATCCCAACCCAGCAGTAGATCAAACCACTTTAGAATTAGTAGGAATTCAAGATTTCAACAACTTCGAATATCAGATGTATGATTTAACTGGAAAGTTATTGAGAAGTGGCAGATTCGAATCAAATTCAATTCAAGTAAATCTTACTGGGCTGTCAAACAGTCTTTACATATTTAAAATCCAAAACAAGAACCTAGGTTACGCTCAAACGTACCAACTTCAAAAAATCAAATAGGCTATGAAGAAGATCTTTAGTACAATCATAGTTGCTCTATTGTCAACTATGGTGATGGCTCAAACCCCTGAAGCTGTCAAGTATCAAGCTGTTGCCAGAGATGCAACTGGGAATGTTTACGAAAACCAAACAGTTAGTTTTCAAATATCTGTTTTACAAGGAAGTGCAACCGGTACAGCAGTTTATATTGAAACACACTTAGATACAACCAATGCTTTTGGTTTGGTTAACCTTACAATTGGTCAAGGTTCAGTTGTATCTGGTGATTTTTCACTTATCGATTGGTCAACTGATTCTTACTTCTTACAAGTAGAAATGGATCCAAACGGAGGTTCTAGTTACACCATTGCAGGAGTATCACAATTATTATCTGTTCCTTATGCATTGAGTGCTAAAACCGCTGAAGACGATTTAGATAAAGATGCATCAAATGAGTTGCAAGCTATCAGCAAAACGGGTAATATGATTAACCTTTCTGATGGTGGTGGTTCAGTAGTTGATGAAGTAAACGATGCGGATGCTGACTCAACAAACGAAATTCAGACTTTAACTATTAGCAACGATACATTGTACTTAACTGATGGTGGCTTTGCAGTTTTGCCAGCAGCTCCAGTTAACAACGATAACGATTCTACCAACGAGATTCAAATGTTATCGATGAGTAATGATACCGTGTATCTTACGGATGGAGGTTTTGTTGTTCTTCCAGAAAATTTGGATAACGACACTACAAATGAACTTCAAATGGTGAGCATTAGCAATGACACTGTTTTTTTAACAGATGGTGGTTTTGCAGTATTACCAGCAGCACCAGTAAACAACGATAACGACTCAACGAATGAGATTCAAATGTTGTCAATGAGTAATGATACAGTATTTCTTACTGATGGCGGTTTTGTAGTGCTCCCAGAAAACATGGACAACGACAGTACAAACGAGCTTCAAATGGTGAGCATTAGTAACGATACTGTTTATTTATCAGACGGAGGCTTTGCAGTTTTACCAGCAGCACCAGTTAACAATGATAACGACTCAACGAATGAGATTCAAATGTTATCTATCAGCAATGACACTGTTTATTTAACGGATGGTGGGTTCGCAGTATTACCTGCTTCTCCAATTAATAATGACAACGATTCAACAAACGAAATTCAGGTTTTATCAATTAGCAATGATACAATCTATCTAACGGATGGTGGTTTTGTTGTTTTACCAGTTACATCGAACAACGACAATGACTCAACGAATGAACTTCAAACATTATCATTTTCAAACGATTCAATTTTCTTGACTGATGGTGGAGATGTGAGTTTAATGAGTTACAAAAATTACTGGACAAAAACCGGCAATGATTTATCCTATTCTAATGGATTTGTTGGTATTAATGCATCACCTTCAAATGCTCGATTCCAAACTGCTGACACTTTAACAACAACCAGAGGTACGTCTCATCAGCATATCTTTAACGGTGGTACTTATTCAGGTGGATTTGCATACGGACAGTATATCACTTTGACAGGTACTACAGCTCAAAGAAACAGAGGTGTCTATGTTAACACCAATGGCTCGGCAACCACTTCTAATCAAGGTGGATATTTTTCAGCAGCAGGTAACTCTGAATTGTTCGGTTTAATTGGTGTGTCTGATAACACAACAAGTAAAGCACCAGCTAGTGTGGGTGTGTATGGAAGAGGTAACAGATCTTCAGCAGAAAACTATGGTGTATATGGAGCTATAGGTGCTAACGGTGGTCAATACAATTATGGTGTATACGGTGAAACTGAAAACAATGCTGGCACTGGTAATTACAACACAGGTGTAATTGGGTACGCTTTTGGAGCAGGTGCTGGTGAAAACTACGGTGTAGAAGCTTATGCTTATTCATCCACATCTGCAAATTATGCCATCTATTCCAACGCAGCAGGTACGGGTGCTTATGCAGCTTATTTGGATGGAAATGTTACAATAACAGGGGATTTAAATGTAACAGGTAACTTATCAAAAGGTGGTGGTACATTTAAGATTGATCACCCTCTTGATCCTGAGAACAAGTATTTAGTTCACAGTTTTGTGGAGAGTCCTGACATGATGAATGTTTATAACGGAAATGTTACTACTGATGCAGATGGTTATGCGACTGTTGAATTACCTGATTACTTTGAAGCAGCTAATAAAGACTTCCGTTACCAATTAACTGTAATCGGAACTTTTGCTCAAGCAATTGTGAAAGAAAAAGTTAGTGGAAATAAATTTGTTATTCAAACTAACCAGCCTAATGTTGAAGTTAGCTGGCAAGTAACAGGTATTAGAAACGATAACTATTCTAACGAGTATAGAATAGCTGTTGAACCTGAAAAAGCCTCTGAAGACAAAGGCAAATATTTGCACCCTGAAGCATATGAATTACCATCTGAAAGAGGTGAGAACTATGACGAAGGAAGAGCTAAAAAGCTTGAAAAGTTAAAAGCAAAAAAATCAGGAATGAATCCTGATGGAACCGAAAGAAAATAAAAGAGAAAAGCCCTGCATCGCAGGGCTTTTCTCTTTTATTTGTATTCAATAACAAAATCTTCAGTTGATACACGCACTTTGTCGTGCTTCGCTAACCAATCGTTTTCTTCATCTCTATAACCCAAGGCCAAAAGAGTAACACTCTTCAATCCCTTAGATTTTAAATCAAGTAATTCATCAACTTGAGCAGGATCAAAACCTTCCATTGGTGTAGAATCCACTTTTAATTCAGCGGCTTCGGCCATAGCGAAAGCTAAACCAATATATGATTGACGAGCTGTATGAATAAAGTTCTGTTCAGGGGTTTGCTTTTCAACATAAGCCTTTTTAATCATGTTGTAATAAGCATCTGACTTTTCTTTTGGAATGCCCCTAGAAATTGAACTTCTACTTGACATTTCATCAATACGTTCATTCGTATACTTATCCCATGCCGCAAATACCAATAAGTGTGAACAATCTTCAATAATCTGACTGTTGAATGATGCTGCTCTAACTTTATCCTTCAATTCTGGATTTGAGATTACAATCACTTGAAATTGTTGCAAACCTGACGAGGTTGGAGCCAATCGAATGGCCTCAATGATTTGAGCTACTTTCTCTTCTTCAACTTTTTTTGTTGGATCGTATTTTTTTGTGGCATAGCGCCATTTTAAGTCTTCTAATAATGACATTTTTCTTTTATGTTTTCTAGTTCACCTATTACTTGATACAGTGTGCGATATAATTGCTCAGCTTGTTCTTTTGAGAGGTTGATTTGGTCAAATATTTTACTTGGAATACAATCTGCCTTCTCCTTCAACTTACTGCCTTTATTGGTTAAAGCAATGACGATGCTTCTTTCATCGCTTAATGACTTATCTCTCGTCAACAAATCCATACTCTCCATTCTTTTGAGTAAAGGAGTAAGCGTATTTGATTGAAGAAAAAGCTTTTCAGACAGATAACTTAAATTCACCTGATCACGCTCCCACAGCACTAACATCACCAAGTATTGCGGGTATGTTAACCCCAACTCTTTCAGCAATGGTTGGTAACACTGTGTTGTTAAACGTGAGGCTGTATACAAAGGGAAGCACAGTTGATTTTCAAGTTTTAAAACATCAACAGAATCTTCCATTTTAAAGTACTTTTTGAATTTCGCTTTCTATTGCTTCTGGTTTCGTAATCGGAGCAAATCGTTTTAATGGTTTTCCGTTTTTATCGATTAAAAACTTGGTAAAATTCCATTTGATTTTGCTTCCTAATAATCCACCCAATTCGTCTTTTAAGTATTTAAAAACAGGATGCGTGTTTGAACCATTCACATCAATTTTTTCAGTTAATTGAAAGGTTACTCCGTGATTGACTTTACACGTTTCTTCAACGGTTTCATTTGTCTCAGGTTCTTGTCCCATGAATTGATCACATGGAAATCCTAATACAACAAGGCCTTTGTCTTTGTAGTTTTCGTGCAATGCTTCTAATCCTTCAAACTGAGGTGCAAGTCCACATTTTGTAGCTGTGTTTACAATGAGTACTGCTTTTCCTTTGTAATCAGCCATTGAAATTTCTTTTCCTTGAGGGGTTTTAGCTGATAATTGATAAAATGTACTTTCCATCTTCTTGAATTTTAGTCCAAAAGTACACTTATATCGTGCGCGATATAAATTATGTTATTCGAAAAATTTATGATGGAATTAGTCTTGCTTAACTATTTGGTTTCTGATCTGATGACCAATCTTAATAGCCGTTTTTTCGATAGATCGATAAGTGAGGCTTGAAAAAGTAATGGTTAATAAAAGTGTAAATACCACTTTCAGGTAGCCATTTGAAATAAACCCGAATAACTGATGGCTTAAAATAAGAATAACTAGAGGGTGGAATAAGTAAACAGAGTAACTAATAGCTCCCAAATAGCTTGAAATTGAATTTGAAAATTTCAGTTTAATAATCAGGAGAAATAAGGCCAATCCCGAATAATATGTGATCACGTATTTATACCAACTTTCATCAAAACCAAAATCAATTTGGTAGCCCCACCAAGAAATAAGTGGTATCAACAAAGCATATACAATGATGTAAATTTTCGAAAGAAACTTTGCTTCAATTACATGGTTGATAACTGCATGTCTGAAGTATGAACCAAAATACATAAGTGATAAAGCCAACGGAACCGCTAAAGGTAATTTAATGGCATAAAGACCTCTTACATAAGCCATCATTGTAGCAATCAATAAAAAGATAATAGAGGTGTAGAACAGGAATTTGTTTTGGTTTAATCGGTTAATGATGAACGTGATCGCGATCAAGAAATAAAAAATCAACTCAATTTGTAGCGTCCAATAAAGACCAATAATATTTGGGAAACCAATAAATTGTTGAAGCATGGTGAAGTTAGCTGCCAAGTCTGCCCAGCTGTAATTTTGATACAGAATAAAACCTAAAATGGCAGACAACCAGTAAACAGGATAAAGCCTAAAGAAGCGTGAAACCGCAAAACTTTTTAGTGCATTGATACCTCTTCCTTTAAAGCTAAATGGAATAACGAAACCGCTGATTACGAAAAATACAATTACACCTATTTTTCCCAAGTCAAAGTAGGCTTTGAAAAAGTCGCTAATCAGTTTTAAGTCTGGATAAATTTCTCCAAAACTTAAAACAGCGTGAAAGATCAAAACGGCAATTGCTGCAAAACCTCGGGCACTATCTAAGTATTGTAATCGGTTTTTCAAATGGTACTTCAATTTGGCATGTAAAGAAACACATCTTTTGGATTAAACGAGACTTTATCTAGATGTCCCATCTTGGTTTTTTCACCGTTGATGTAATGTGTATGAATGTAACTGTCATGATGGGTAAACACACCTTGATGTTTTCTTGAGAAGAAGCCCACAATTGTAGCCGAATCTTTACCAAGTGATAAATTCACCTGACCTTGATGGGCTTCTTTTGGTGAATGAACCTCTGTGTTTGGTGGCAAATTCTGAACATGGATAGAAGCCGTGTTAAACACTCCACTTAATTTAAAAACTAATGGATTTGATGTTTCAGTGGATATAGAATCTATAAAATTCTCCAATGATTGTAAATCAATAACATGATCTGGAAGTGTTGTTTTACTCCATCCTTTTTGGTGTGCATGAACAAAGAATGGAGCTTTTATTTTGGGATTTACTTCAACCATTAAAGAACTATCTTGACTAATTCTTGAGGTGTAAACAACACCGTCAACAACTAAAATTTCACCCGATAAATACTCAATTGGTCCAATGCCATAAAGATCATTTAATGGAATGGTGTCAAGCTGAATAATACCTTCAAGCATTCCCTTCCACATCACATTTTTCATTTCACCCGAGATGTGAAAATCATTGGTCGTTGAATTTGAATGTTGATTAGAACAAGCAAGGAAAACAACTATTGAAAGTATGAAGTAAGCGTATTTCATATGGTTTATAAACATAAAAAAAGTGGATGTCATTAGACACCCACTTTAACAATTTATCAATTAAGATTTTACTCTTTAATTCTCCACTGGCCACTTTGAAAAAGAGGTTCAGCTTGTTTGTATTTCATCTCTTTAGCCTCACCAGTCATTAAGTTAATGATTTCAACACGATCGTTTCTACCGTATGTTTTTTCAACTCGAACAGGTTCTTTTTTCTCAGGCTCTTGATTAGCTGATGGATCGTTGTATTGAGGTCCACTAACTTCAGATGGCAATTCATCTTTTTGTGTTTTGAGCTTACTTATATCCACTTTCTGAGCAGGAGCTTCTTGTACAGGTTTACTGTCTTGAGCTTCAGGTAACTGAGCTTTAATCAAGAATGAAATGATATCTCTACCAATTTGATCTACCATTTTCTTGAACAATTCAAAAGACTCAAATTTGTAAATCAAAAGCGGATCTTTTTGCTCATAAACCGCACTTCTTACAGATTGGCGTAGATCATCCATTTCACGCAAGTGATCTTTCCAATGCTGATCAATCATAGCCAAAGTAACATTGCGCTCTAACGCATCCATTACTTCTTGACCTTCAGATTTGAATGATTTTTCCAAATTAGCAACCACCTGAATGGCTTTTCTGCCATCGGTAAATGGTACAACCATATTGGTGAAGTTTGCATTTGGATCTTCGTGAACTTGTTTTATAACAGGATAAACAACTTGTGCTGTTTGGTTAATCTTAGCCAAGTAATTTTTGATGGTAGCATCATACACCTGATCGATTAACTCATTGGTGTTGGTTTTAGCAAATTCTTCAGCAGAAATTGGACTTTCAATGTGAAGCGTTCCAATTAACTCTAGTCTGAATCCATCATAATCTTTAGTAGACTGGTAATCACTAACGATGCCTTCAACAAGATCGTAAATGCTGTTGGCAACATCCACTTTCAAACGTTCACCGTGAAGTGCGTGTCTTCTACGTTTGTATATTACTTCACGTTGTTGGTTCATAACATCATCATACTCCAACAAGTGTTTACGAACTCCAAAGTTGTTTTCTTCTACTTTGCGTTGAGCTCGTTCAATACTTTTAGAGATCATGCTATGTTGAATTACTTCACCATCCTCATGTCCCATGCGATCCATTAATTTGGCAATACGATCAGAACCAAATAAACGCATCAAATTATCTTCAAGTGATACAAAGAACTGAGAAGAACCTGGATCTCCTTGACGACCAGCACGACCACGTAGCTGACGGTCAACACGTCTAGATTCGTGTCTTTCAGTACCAATGATGGCTAAACCACCAGCTTTTTTAGTTTCATCAGAAAGCTTGATATCTGTACCACGACCAGCCATATTGGTTGCAATGGTTACCATTCCAGACTCACCAGCGTGTTGAACAATTTCAGCCTCTTTCTGGTGTAACTTGGCATTTAATACTTGGTGTTTTATTTTACGCATGGTAAGCATACGTCCCAATAATTCAGAAACTTCTACTGAAGTTGTACCCACCAAAATTGGTCTTCCTTGACCTTGTAATTTTACGACCTCTTCAATTACTGCATTGAATTTTTCACGCGCAGTTTTGAAAACTAAATCATCTCTATCGTCACGTGCTATTGGTCTATTTGTAGGAATAATAACTACATCTAGCTTGTAGATTTCCCAGAATTCACCAGCTTCCGTTTCGGCAGTACCTGTCATACCAGACAGTTTGTTGTACATACGGAAGTAGTTCTGCAATGTAACTGTAGCGTAAGTTTGAGTTGAAGCTTCAATTCTTACATTTTCTTTGGCCTCAATCGCTTGGTGCAAACCGTCTGAATATCTACGGCCTTCCATGATACGACCAGTCTGCTCATCAACGATTTTCACTTTGTTATCCATCACCACATATTCCACGTCTTTCTCAAACATGCAATACGCTTTTAGGAGTTTATCTACAGTGTGAACACGTTCTGCTTTCACAGAATAATCGTTCAATAAAGCTTCTTTCTTTTGTAGTTTTTCTTGGTCTGGTTCAGCTGATTTTTCAATTGCACTAATATCAGTAGCGATATCCGGTAAGATAAAGAAGTTACGGTCTTCCGTTGAAGTACTAACGAGGTCAATACCTTTTTCGGTTAATTCAACCGAGTTCATCTTTTCATCAATCACAAAGTAAAGCTCAGCATCCACTTTTGGCATGTCTTTACCTTGATCTTGCAAGTAGTAATTTTCAACTTTTTGAAGTTGTTGCTTTATACCGCCTTCGCTTAAGAACTTAATTAGAGCCTTGTTTTTTGGTAAACCTCTAAAAGCTCTAAGTAATGCTAACTGTCCGTCTTCAACTAGCTTGGCTGCTTGCTTTTTGTCGCTAACTGAATCAGCCTCGCGCAACATTTTCTTAGCATCGGTCAATAATTTGGTAACCAATTTACGTTGCTCACCAACTAACCTTTCAACTTTAGGTTTAAGTTCATCAAACATGTGAACATCACCTTTTGGCGTTGGCCCTGAGATAATCAATGGAGTACGAGCATCATCAATCAATACTGAATCGACCTCATCGACAATGGCGTAGTTGTGTTTACGCTGAACCAAATCTTCAGGAGAAGTGGCCATGTTGTCTCTCAGGTAATCGAAACCAAACTCATTATTGGTTCCATAAGTAATATCTGCTTGATATGCTTTTCTACGTTCTTTAGAATTTGGACGATGTTTATCAATACAATCGATACTCAAACCATGGAATTCGAAAATCGGACCCATCCACTCCGAATCTCTTCGGGCTAAGTAATCATTCACCGTTACTAGGTGAACACCTCTACCTGGAAGTGCATTTAGATATACGGGTAAAGTTGCAACCAACGTTTTACCCTCACCTGTTTGCATCTCAGCAATTTTACCTTGGTGAAGAACAGTACCACCAATGAGCTGCACATCATAATGAACCATGTTCCAAGTAACCTCGTTACCTGCAGCCATCCATTTATTTTTCCATTGTGCTTTATCACCATTAATGATGATGCTATCTCTGGTAGCGGCAAGCTCACGATCGAATTCAGAAGCGGTAACTTCTACGATTTCGTTATTGGCAAATCTGCTTGATGTTTCTTTGATTACTGCGAAAGCTTCAGCCTGAATTTCAGTTAGAACATCCTCAATTTTTTTGGTGATGATTTCTTCAATGCTATCGATTTCATTGTAGAGTTCATCTTTTTTCATGAAATCCATATTTGGATTATCATCGATGTTCTGCTTAATGTCAGCTATTTGCTTATTCTCTGCCTCAATGGCTGATTTTATCTTAGATTGAAATTCAACTGTTTTTGCTCTCAACTCATCGTTGCTGAGGTTTTGAATTTTAGCAAATGCAGCGTTGGTTTTCTCAACAATAGGTTGAATTTCCTTGATATCACGATCAGATTTGTTTCCGAAAATCTTCTGAATAGATTTCGATAGTATGTCGAGCATGTTCTAATGTTTTGTATGTCATTGCCAAATACCGTTCCTGATTTCAAAGTGCGGCAAATTGGCAGATATATCTTTTTCGATGGGGCACAAATTTAACCTTATTTACCTAGGCTTGAATAGAAAATAAGGCCTTTGTAAGGTGGTAAATGATGAATTTAACGTGAAGTTTAGAAACGAAAAAAGACCGAGTCTTTAAGAAACGGTCTTTTTTGAATTCGTTTTATGCTTTGTAAGCGCAAACTGCCTTAGTATTCATCTTCATTGAAAAAGAAGTCTTCCTTGGTTGGATAATCAGGCCAAATGTCCTCGATTGTTTCAAACAATTCTCCTTCATCTTCTAATTGTTGAAGGTTTTCTACTACCTCCAATGGGGCACCTGTACGCAATGCAAAATCTATCAGCTCGTCTTTTGAAGCCGGCCAAGGTGCATCTTCCAGATAGCTAGCTAACTCTAATGTCCAGTACATATTCTCAGCGTGTTACAGGGTGTTTTAATCAAAACGCAAAAGTAATTTTTTATCATACAAATACAAGTCTTTCACAAAATCGTCTCAAAAGCTTTACACACGTGGCTTCCAAGGTGTTTCATTCGCTTGGTAGTGTTGCGAAACAGCTCTAGCCAATACAAATAGGTAATCGCTTAACCGATTTAAATATTGTTGAACCAATGGAGCAACAAATTCATTCTCTCCCAGCTCTATAGTTCTACGCTCAGCTCTTCGGCATATTGTGCGGGCTACGTGGCAATTTGAAACCGCTGGATGTCCACCAGGAAGAATAAACGATTTCATTTCTGGAAGCGTGTCATTCAAAGTGTCAATCTCGTTTTCCAAACGTTCCACATCGCTCTCTAGCAAATCTGGTAATTTAGTTCTAGGGCTTTTATTTGGATCTGTAGCTAATGAGCTTCCAATGGTGAAAAGCCTGTCTTGTACTTCAATAAGCAATGCAATCCAAGGCTCAACATCAAGATGATCTCGAACCATACCTATCCAAGAGTTGAGTTCGTCAACCGTTCCATAAGCTTCAATACGCGCGTTGTTTTTTGCAACTCGAGTTCCTCCAATCAATGAGGTTTTGCCTTTATCTCCGGTTTTTGTGTAAACTTTCATTGTTTCGTTTCTAACGTAGGTTTATAGAATAGGTGGGGTGTTAATCTGAATTGTTCGAATGTAAACTCAGGTTATTCCTTTTTGTTTCAGAAAACAGTTAAAAATTGTAATAAATGCCAGCTCGACCACCTAATGTGAACTGTCCGCTTTCCATTTCAGAAACTGCATTTAAAGCGTGACCTACAAATGGAGCTGCATATACCTGAGTACTTTCCAATATATTGAAACTGAAACCTAAATCCAAATGGCCGATGAATTGAAATGAGTCTGAATTCTCGTATGATTTGTATTGTTCAATGTGATTATCGTAGATGAATTTCTGGGTACTTGCATATTCATATTGCGTACTTACGCCAAGTTGTGGTAAGAAAGATATCCAATGATTAATTGGGAATTTAGCTCCGATTTGAACGGGGATTCTGATGTATGATCTAACAACTTCAACACGATTTAAATCGCTATTAGCGGGATACTCATCATCAAATAATTGAGTGTTTGTTTTGTATGAGTTTCCTTGTTGAGCATAAAGGATTCCTCCGTGTATGAAATATTTGTCGTAAAACCTGTATTTAACCATTGCACCAGTTGAAAAGCCGGGAAGAGATTTATTGTTGTAGTTGTCTTCTCTCCAACTTCCTGGATAATCGTAGCTATTAAACTCATATGCCCCAACTATTCCGACTGCAAATTTTGAACTATCAATTTTAGAGTGAATGTCGTTTGAGTTTTGATCAGTGGTATTCTCTTGACTTTTAGCATGGTAAAAAGAGCATGTTAGTAATAGAGCAAGTAGGTATTTCGTCATTGTTTTTGGTTTGATGACGTGAAAATAGTAAAAAGAGGAGATCAGAGTAAATGCTTAGCTTCTGAAATCCAAGTTTGAAAATCTGGTCTGTTAGCAGTTTTTGGATGTTTCTTGAAAGCTTCAAGTCTTAATTCAAGCTCAGTATTGCTGATTTTTAATTCACTAAACTCCGCAGCTGAAACCAATAGTTTTAAATATGGTGGGATATCCATGGGGCATTCACGCTCAACTAATTTGTATTTTCTGTTGAGTCTAAGCGCTAACCCATTTTGTCCATTCATAACCAAGGCGTAGAGATATGTTCTGAAGAAGTAATTCCAACGGTGTTCGAATGTCCGTTCTTTGAATTCTTCTAAGTAAATACGCATTAATCTAACTGTGTTGTTAAATTGCTTTGACTCGTTTAAGCATCTGCAGTAGTTGCTGATAAACACCATTCGATTATTCAAGTTCCTCGATTTTTTGAAAACGTCAAATGCATCTTTCATTTGATCTAGTGCCTTTTTGCATTCATTGAGGTGAATAAGCACTGTGGTGAAATTATTCAAGTAATAGAGAAAATCTTCGGTATGGTGCTTAACGGATAAATATCCGCAGAATGCGGCCTCTTGATATTTGCCAAGCTTGTTGAGTAAAAGGAGTTTGTTTGCGTAGAAATTAGCTAGCAATCGAGGAGAGTAGAATTCGCCTCTATAAATGGCTTGTTCTAATTCATTGATGGGTGTAATCAGTTTGTGAACATCTTCGTGATTTATGTGATACATGATATACGCTAGCAGTCCAGCATAACGAGTCTTTTTACTCAAATTCTCATTCCTAAATAAGGCCAACATTTCATTAACTTCTTCAGGTGAGATGTCTGATTTTTTATTCCTCTGCTCAAAAATAATTCGCTCAGTTACACTTTCAATGTGAACCATCATTGAGCGATTTAAATCATATGAAACACGATAGCGTTGTAAAAAGTCTTTAACTACGTTTAAGTCTTTAAGTCTACCCCTCATGATGAGGTAGGTTTTGTAGTTGACTATGGCTTGGTAAAAGACATCAGAGTGATACCACCTCGGGTCATAATGTCTGATTTCGGTTAATACCTTGGTTTGCTCTTCAGGTGGAATAGCATCTGTGGTAACTTGGTAATTAAACGTGTTTACCCAGGTGTAATACTGGTCTACATCTATCTTGCCGAGTTTCTGTCCAAAGTATTTAATCAGTTTCGAATATTTACGAGGATCGATTAAAGGATCAAACTCAATATGTTTTTCTGGGTGATTGACCCTTTGATTTAAAACTTCCAGAATTTTAAAGAGTTCGGAATCTGAGAACTGGTTGTTATCTGAAATGTATTTTACTTCAGAAGGATACAATCCGTCAGCAAACTCTTCAAATCTGGCAAGTTTTATTTTCATAATTCAAATATGAAAATCTTTAGTAGTTAAGGTGTGTTTGGACTCAGGAATTCTAAGATTCGTCCGTTTACTTCATCAGCTTTTTCAAAAGAAACAAAGTGTCCTGCTTTTTTAACCATAAACAACTCTGATTGCTTGATTTTCATATTAGCTAATTCACCAATTTTTCTGGTACTTCCTCCATTCAAATAACGGTTTGGAATGAGTTTATCAGCTTCTCCAAAAACAATTAAAGTTGGTAGGTTTAAAGATCCAAGGTCTCTAAAAACAGGTTCATTAACCATTCCTTGTACACATCTTTCATTGGCTTTACAGTACCATAAAAAGTCATCGCCACATCCTGTCATGGCATAACGGTCTTTTATCATGAATTGTGCTTCTTTGGGAAATTTATAAAAGTTGTGACCTAAATTTTCTTCAATGGAAGAAAGCGGAGTTAACATAACTGCTTTTGCAGTAATGGCATCTCTAAACCAATCTTTTTCTCCTTCAGTGAAAGTCTCAATTCCTGCAGGAGCAACTAAAATTAGTTTTTTAATTCGCTCGGGCTTTTTCAATGTGGCAATGATGGAGATTTGTCCACCCATTGAGTGACCCGCAAGTATAACTTGATCAAGACCCAATGAATCGATAAACTCATGAACGATGTCGGCATAAAAGCTCATCGAAGATTTGTAGTCGTTTTTAGAAGATCTTCCAAAACCTGGTAGATCAATAGCGATACATCTGTAGTTGGCTTTTAAACCAGCAATGTTCTTTTTCCAGGCTGGTGCATAGCTGCCAAGACCGTGAACAAAAAGAATGGTTTCTTTCCCTTGGCCTTCATCCATATAAGCTACGGTAATGTTATTACCTAGTTGTTGTTTGTGAACTTGGTATGGATAAGCAATTTGATCGTAAGATGATACTTTCTCTAGTTGAGAATATAGGCTTTGTGCGTTGGTTGCTGAAATTCCAGCAAATACCAGTATTAATGCTATAATGTTTTTCATAGTATTCACTTTTAGAACATTAACCATTTGAATGCAACGAATGCGGTCCAAGGATTAGTTGGACGAGCGTTTAATCGATCTTCTGCATCTAAGAAATTGTCTCCATTAGTGTATGGAGAATCGTAAAAGTCTCCTAGCCATACATGCGCAGCTCTTAACTCTAATTCCATTAAAGTTTTGATTTTCCAGTGGAAACCTAAGTTTGCTTCTGTCCCTACATGGTACCCGCCTCTATCTGGTTCATACATCGATCTTGAATAGGCTCCTCCAGCTGATAAAATATATTTGTTAGGTACTAATGCTTTTTTCACTCCAGCATTTAAAGCTAGTAAACCATAGCCCATGTTTGA
>MDTF01014377.1_pt1 | contig 20786 bp, 18 predicted proteins | sample 811191 | NCBI WGS metagenome assembly MDTF01 (sample SAMN05326649, study PRJNA326480) | marine metagenome | isolation source: seawater | place: Southern Ocean | collected 2011
ACGTTGATAGGCTGGATGTGGAAGCGCAGTAATGCGTGTAGCTGACCAGTACTAATAGCTCAATTGGCTTGATTTATGCACTGAAAAAAATTTTAAAAACTAGATAATGATATTTATAAAAACCCCAGTCAGTACTGCTGGGGTTTTTTTTTAGTTATAAATAAATTATTACATTAAAAAAATAAAATGATTAATTTAAAAAAACTTAAAAACGATTATTTAGGATTAAGTGAAGTTATAGACATTCCATATTCAAAAAAACTCACTGGTGGCAAGGCCATAAATATTTGCAAATATTCAGGCCTAGTTACTGTGATCAAAAGAAGATCATCAAAAATTATAGCAAATGAATGGTCAAATAAGATTTATGAAAAAAGTTTATATAAAGACAAATATACTTCTAATGTACCGTTGATAATTTCAAGACAGACTTATGTTTTAGAAACAATCTTATCAAAAATAAATTTAAAATTGTCCATGTAAATCGTTATATAGATAGTGATTTCTTGCTGAACATAGCAAAAAAAGTAAATAAAATTGACACAAAGAGTATTAAAATTGATAATTATAAAAAAGTTAAATCATTTTTTAAAGATTGGTATAGACATAGTCAACAATTTAAATCTGAGATTATTAAAAATTAAACTAATTTTGCAACTATTATAAATGATCATATTAGGCATTTGCTTATCTTTTCAATCTTCAGCCTGCTTAATGGTGGATGGAGAAATAAAACATGCAATAAGCGAGGAACGTTTTTCTAGAATTAAAAATGATGAGAGCTATCCATTCAAATCAATAAATTATATTTTAAAGCAAAACAATATACAGCCAAAAGACATAAATTATGTTTCTATCATTAATCATCATTGGACTCCGTATTATCTGTTAGTAAATCGATTTTCTAAATTTACTCACCTTGATAGAAAACAAGAGGAAAAATTATATTGGTATCCAAAATTAATTGAAAAAAATAAAAAAAATTCTGCTTTAAAAATTTTTAAACATAAGATTAATTTTAAGCAATTTCCAGGAGAAAAATTTTGGAAAAAAAGAATAAAAGATTATCAACTCGAAAGTGATGATACTAAAAACTTAAAACTAATTAAGGTTGGGAAAAGAATTAGATGTGAGCTAGTTAATGAGCATCTTGGTATCAAAGAAGATAGAATAAAGTTTATAGACCATAGTTTTGGACATATTTGCTTTTCTTATTTTACAAGAATAAAAAATGAAAAAAGAACTTTAAATATTTCTATTGATGCTTACGGTGATGGCGTAAATTATACAGCTTGGTTGTTTGAAAAGCATAAAAATATTATAAAGAAAAAAAATATAATTAGATCGAACACCTCTATCATTGCAAGACTTTATCGTTACACAACATTAATTCTTAATTTAAAACCAGATGAACATGAATATAAGGTTATGGGGTTAGCCCCCTATTCAAAGCTGAAATATACTTCAGATTTAATTGAAAAATTAAAAAAAATTCAAGACATTAAAGGAATAAACTTTAAATGGATTAAAAAACCTAAAGACACATATTTTTTTTTCAAAACTTTTTTTGAAGATTATAGATTTGATACAATTGCAGGAGCATTGCAAACTTACACAGAATACTTGTTAGTAAAACTATTTAAAAATTTAATTAATAAATTTAAAGTAAAACAAATAAATTATGCTGGTGGTGTTTCTATGAACGTTAAAGCAAATATGCTTTTGACTGATGTGCATAAATCTTTGAGTTTACATGTGCCGTTTGCACCAGATGATACCTCACAGTCCATAGGAGGTGCATTAGCACTCCACTCACAATTGATAGATGAGAAAAAAACAAAAATAAATATATCATCAATTCCATCTCCTTATTTGGGAGTTGGTATAGAAAAAAAAGAAATTGAGTCATTTATCAAAAAGATTAAAAAAAATAAAAAATACCGTATTTATAATAAAAAGATAAATTATTATGCATCAAAATTTTTAAGTAAAAATTATATTTTAGCAAGATGTGTTGGAAGAGCAGAATTTGGAGCGAGAGCTTTAGGAAACAGATCTATTTTATCTAACCCTGAAAATTTAAATTTAAAACAAATAATTAATGATAAAATTAAAAGTAGAGATTTTTGGATGCCGTTTGCTGCAACTGTTTTAAAAGAAAAAAGTGCGCTATATTTTCAGAAAAATGCGAGCACTGAAAATTTGAGTTATATGACTAACTGCATAAAAACTACTACCAAAGGTGCTGTTTTACTAAAAGCTGCAATACACCCAGCAGATTTTACTTGTAGAGCACAACTATTAGAAAAAAATAATAATACTTTGTACCATGATTTGATTAAAACATTTGGAAAAATAACAGGGAATTATGCATTATTAAATACTTCATTAAATTTTCATGGCTCTCCGTTAGCCAATACAATCAGCGACTCTTTTAAAATTGTAGATAAGTCAGACTTAGATGGTTTACTGCTAGATGGTTATTTAATTGTAAAAAGAGATATTAAGATTTAACTTAATTTAAAATGAATAATTATTGGTTGAAAAAATCAGATTGTTTCGACTGGAAAAAAAAACCTACCATTAATTACAAAAACTCAAAAAATAATAAGTGTGTATGGTTCCCTGATGGCAAATTAGACTTATATTATAATTTAGTATTAAGACACAAGACAACAAAAGAGTCTCTTGTTACAATCTTTGATGACAAACTTAATAGATATACATACGGGGAAATAGATATACTTGTTGATAAATACCTCGAATTTATTTATTCAAAAAAAAAGAAAATTAATAGGATATTGATACATGCCTCCTCATCAATAGAGTCAGCTATAGCAATGTTAGCTGCAGTGAAAATGGGGATTTATTTTTCAGTTTTGTTTGAAGATTTATCTATAGTAGCTATAAAAAAACGTGTAGATTTATTTAATCCAGATATAATAATTTCTAGACCTGGAATTAGTAAGGTAAAAAATATTTTAAGATCAAGAAAAATAAAATATCTATTATTTAAAGAATTTTGGAATAATAAAGATAAATTTAAGAAAAAATATAAATCAAAAATTTTAGATCCAAAAAAAAGTTTCTTTTGTCTTTTTACTTCAGGTTCAACTGGAGAGCCCAAAGGAATTATACATTCATACGGAGGGTATGCTGTATACTCAAATTATACATGTAAAAAACAGTTTGGAATGAATAAAAACTCAATTATGTTTACATGTTCAGATGCAGGTTGGATTAATGGCCACACTTATGCATTATTTGGACCATTAGGTATTGGAAGTAAAACAATATTAATAGACAAACCTATTAATATATTAAATCCTGAAATTTTTAAATTAATAAGTAAGCAAAACCCAACTATATTTTACTTACCTGTTACATTAATAAGATTGTTAAAATCAATCTCTTATAAAAGACAATTTTACATTAAAAGCTTAAAAATTTTAGGCTCCATGGGTGAACCTTTAGCACCAAATGTAGGAAATTGGTTTTCAAAAAAGTTTAGATTGATTAATAAACCAATTATTAACACTTATTTTCAAACAGAAACTGGAGGAATAATCTGCTCACCTAAACACTTTGAAAATGTAGAAGCTTCACCACATGGGTGTGTAGGAAAAATAATCAGTAATAACATTCAAATAAAAAAATTACACAAGCTAATCAAAAGAGAATTTGTTATAAAATCACAATGGCCTGGTCGCATGACAGGGGTATTAAATGGAAAAAAAGTTTGGAAAAAATATTTTGATAAATCTAATAACTTTAGGTTATTTGATTTGGCTACAATTTCAAAAAAAAATGTATATATACATGGAAGAATAGATGATGTAATAAATATTAGAGGACATCGCATAGGTTCAGAAGAATTAGAGTCTGTATTGTTAGAAGTAAAAAATATAATTGAAGTATCAGCTATTTCAGTTCAAGACGAGCTTGAGGGAGGCCAATTTTATATATTCATTAAATCAATTAATAATAAATTTTTAGATACAAAAGTAAGAAACAAGATTGTAGAGAATTTTGGAACTTTTGCTTTACCGAGTCGAATAATTTATCTGGAAGATATGCCAAAAACTAGAAGCGGAAAAATTTTGAGGAGGCTATTAAGAAACCTTGTTGAAAATCCAAAAAATCCTATTCTAGGAGATATAAGCACTATTTTTAATAAAAATCAGATACCCGAAATATTAAAAAAAATAAATTTATGAAAAAAATCACAAAAAAAAAAATAATTGATATCATTGCCAAAACTACAAAAACTAATCCTTTAAAAGTATCAGATAGTACAAATGATAAAAATTTAAAATCATGGGATAGTATGAATCATATCAAAATTATAATAGAACTTGAAAAGTTGGTAGGTATTAAAATTCAGTTTAAAGATACACTGAAATTAACATCAGTTAAGCAGATATTGAATTTTCTTAAGAAAAAAAATGTTATTTAATAGTTTTGAATATTTATTTATTTTTTTACCAGTATTATTATTCATTTACTATTATATAAACTTTAAAATAAATTATACCAAAATAGTTCTGATTATTTTTGGTCTCTTTTTTTACTCATATTGGAATATAAACTTTTTACCAATATTACTTTTTTCTATAATCATTAATTATTTAATTGCAAAAAAAATAAATAATAGTGTAATAAATAAAAAATATTTACTTATTATTTCGATAATTTTTAATTTATCTTTATTAATATTATTTAAGTACTTAGATTTTTTAATTTATAATTATAATTTTTTATTTGATAAAAATATTAATTATTTAAATCTACCATTTCCATTGGCTATAAGCTTCTACACCTTCCAACAAATCACTTTTTTAATAGATATTTATAATAGAGAGATAAAAAAAAATAACTTTATAGATTATATTTTGTTTGTGACATTTTTTCCTCAATTAATTGCTGGTCCTATTCTAACATTTAATTTTCTAGTAAAGCAGTTCAAATTTAAGAATTTAAAAAAAGACCTCTTTTACGATAGATTTCCATTTGGAATTTTTTTGATTTCAGTAGGCCTTTTTAAAAAAGTATTTATAGCAGATAATTTAGGTATATTTGTTGGCTTAGGATTTGAAAATTATTATGCTTTAGATTTTTTTTCATCATGGTATCTGTCACTTTCATTTGCATTTCAATTTTATTTTGACTTTACAGGCTATGTCGATATGGCAGCTGGTTCAGCTTATTTATTTGGTATTTTATTGCCACAAAATTTTAATAGTCCTTATAAATCAAGAAATCTAATTGATTTTTGGAAAAGGTGGCATATGACGCTGACCTCTTTTTTAACAAGATATATCTACTTTCCGTTGGCAAAAAATTTTAGGGAGTTCAATTTAACAAACTCTTTATTTATAATATTAATTGTTTTTTTAATATCAGGTCTGTGGCACGGACCCTCGTGGTTATTTGTAATTTTTGGACTTATGCATGGAATAGGAGTTATAATTAATCATATATTAAAGGAAAAATTTCCGAATTTCAAAATTAATTATTTTTTATCCTGTTTAATAACATTTGCTTATATTAATTTTACGTTTATTTTTTTTAGATCACAGACTATTGATCAGGCATTAAGTATAATAAAAAAAATGCTATTTTTAGATAATTATCAAAGTATTAATAGTATAAATAACTTTTTTAACATTTTATCTTTAAGTAATAACTTCAAAAATTTACATATTTTGCTTATAATATTTAGTTTTGTTATTGTATTTCTTTTCAATAATACTTTTGATATTAAGAAAAAATTTAAAAATAGAACATCTTATTTGTTGATCTCTTTATTTGCATTTATTGTGGGTATATTCAGCATTGGTGATAGTAATGAGTTTATATATTTTAAATTTTAATGAATAATATTAAGTATTTTAAAAGATTTATTTTAAGCTTTATCTTTATACTATTACTGGTTCCGGTAATAAATTTTTATATGGATCCATTTTCATATTTTAACGATAAACAAAATACTTTTGAAAAAAATATTTCTAAGGATTTAATTAACAATAAATCTGTATCAATAAAAAGTGTATGGCAAGACCAGATATTGAAATATTTTCTTTTACAGAATTCAAATTTTAATAAAAACATTATAATTGGGTCATCAAGAAGTTATGCAATTAATTCAAATGTTGTTAAAAAAAAAATAATGAATTATTCTTTATCGTCAGCAGGTATTCAGGAAATTATGTCATTTATTGATTTATCTCTTGAAAATAAAAAAATTGAAAGAATAACAATTAGCATAGATCCATGGATTTTTGATAATAGTTACAATAAATTAAAGCCAATCTTTTTTGAAAACTATACAAATGCTTTAAAAAAAATTAAAAATAAGCCTGATAAAACACAAATTTTAAGAAATTATAAAAGAAAAATAGTTTATATTTTACAGCCTTATGTTTTATTTCGATCCTTTTTAGATATTGTTTATCAAATAACAGGAAAACAACTGTACTTAAAATCTAATATTCTTATAGGAGATAATATTGCTGCTTTAGATAATCACATTATAAATCCTGATGGTAGCTTAATTTACCCAAAAAAGATTTTACTCGCTACCGAAAGTGAAATTAGTAAAAGCATTATAAAAGAGATGAATAATTATCAAGATTTAAAATTTAATTTTTCTAAAAATAAAATTAATACTTTTTTAAATTATTTAAATTATTTAATTGATAATCAAATTAAGATTGAAATATTAATGATTCCATATCATCCTCTAGCTTTTGAAATTATTAATAATAGATCTAATAATTTTTTTAACGCAGAAAGTATTCTAAAAAAAGAGCTTAAGTCTTTTAAAAATATAAGGATTATAGGTTCATTTAACCCAAGTAAAACCAACTGTAAAGTTCACGATTTTTTGGATTCACACCATCCAAGATTAAGCTGTATTAAAAAATTATATGCTATTAATTGATACTAAAATAAAATGAATATCATTATTGACCATAAACTTGGAAATATTTTTTCAATTTATTCAGCGTGTAAGTTTCTTGGACATAAATGTAAAATTTCATCTTCTGTAGAGGAAATTAAATCAGCATCAAAAATCATTATACCTGGTGTTGGACATTTTTCTGAAGGTATGAAAAATATGAGAGAGCTTAATTTAATAGAAATATTAAATCAAAAAGTTCTTGTAGAAAAGACTAAAATTTTAGGCATATGTCTTGGTTCACAGTTGATACTAGATTCTAGTGAAGAAAGTATTAATGAAAAAGGCTTTGGTTGGATAAAAGGTTTTAGCAAAAAATTTACCACAGATAACTTTCTGTCTAAAACACATAATGGGTGGAATGACATAAATATAGAAAAAAATATCTTTAATGAAAAAAAACTTAATATAAAAATGTATTTTAATCATTCGTATTATCCAGTCATAGAGGATAAAAAAAACATTATTGCATCAACCATATTTCAAAGTAAGTTTACTTCTATTTTTTCACAAGAAAATATATTTGGTATTCAGCCACATCCTGAAAAAAGTCAGGATGATGGGTTAAAATTTTTAAATAATTTTTTAAAATGCTAAGTAAAAGAATTATTATATTCCTAGCATATTGTGATGGAATTTTATTTAGAACTAAAAAATTTGAACCTGACTATAGATATACTGATAATTTTATTTCCAACAAATATGCTGATGAAATAGTAATCGTAGACATCTCAAAAAAGTATAGTGTAGATTCTGAAAAAAAATTTTTTGATTCTATAAACAAAATAGCAAATAATTGTTTTGTGCCAATTACTGTGGGTGGGAAAATTAAAACTCTAGAACAAATAAAAAAATATCAAAATTGCGGAGCTGATAAAATATTGCTTGGAACACTTCCATATACAGATCCTTCTATGACTCGTAAAATAATATCTAAGTATGGAAGTCAATTTGTTACAATAAGTATTGATGTCAAAAAAAGTAATAATTCTTATGAAATCTTTATAAATAATGCTAAAGAAAAAATAAATTATACTATAGAAGAATACTTAAAATATGTTGTAAAATTAAATCCAGGAGAAATTTTGATTAATTCAATAGATAGAGATGGTTCATTATTAGGCTTCGATATTCAACTCTGTAAGTATGTTAAGAACTTAACATTAATTCCAGTTATAGCATCAGGAGGCTTCGGAAATTGGAAGCACGCTAGTGAAGCCTTAAAAGAAGCAAATTTAGATGGTCTTTGTACTTCAAGTATATTTCATTTAACTGAAAATAGTATGTTTGCTTTAAAACAATTTCTAAAGAATGAAAAAATAAATGTTAGATAATAATATGACTAATAACCAAACCAAGCTTTGCAAAAATTGTTTTACTCCAAATACACGACCAAGAATTAAATTTAATGAAGAAGGAATATGCAATGCTTGTATGTTTTTTGAAAATAGATCAAAAAACGTTGATTTTGAAATTAGAAAAAGAGAATTGAAAGAATTATGTGATAAGCACAGATCAACCACTGGTCAATACGATTGTATAGTTCCTTGGTCAGGTGGCAAAGATAGTAGTGCCATAGCTTACAAACTAAAGTTTGAGCATAATATGAACCCTCTTTTAGTAACATTTTCCCCAATTATAGGATCAGAAGTAGGTATAAAAAATAGGAAAGAATTCATTTCTCTTGGATTTGATAATCTTTTTTTAGCCCCAGATATAAAAACAAATAAATATCTGTCTAAAAGGTTTTTTATTGAAAGAGGGGACCCAAAAATACATTGGACAGCAGGGATGAAAGCGGTTCCAATCAAAACAGCTATTGAAAAAAAAATTAAATTAATTTTTTATGCTGAAAATGGAGAATGTTTGTATGGAGGTAATACTTTGCATGAAGATGCAGAAAAAAAAGTACATCTAGAAGATATTATTGAAAATAAAATAGGAGATCATCCACTAAACTGGATAGACAATAATATTTCAGAAAGAGATATTAATCCATATATACTACCTGAAGAAAATAAACTAAATGAAGCTGAAATAGATATATATTATTACGCATATTTTGAAAAATGGGATGTAGAAAATAATTTTAAATACATTTCATCTAAAATGAAATTCTTGTGCCATAAAGATGGAAGAAGCCCAGGTACATTTACAAATTATGATAGTTTAGACGACCATGTAGATCAAGTTTATTATTATTTGCAATTATTAAAATTTGGTTTTGGAAGAGCAGCAAGAGATGGATCAAGATTAATTCAGCAAAGTGATAAAAACTACCAAGATTTATATAACGAAGTTGAAAGATACGATAGAGAAGTACCAAAATCTGATATAAAAAAGTATTGCAATTATATTTCAATATCAATTGATGAATTTTATAGAATTTGTGAGAAGCATAGTGATAAAAACTTATTATCTTTAGGTATAAAAAATTAAAATTTACTGTTAAAAAATGAAAATTCTAAAAAATAAACTTTTAAAAAAAGAATGCAAAATATGTGTTATAGGCTTGGGTTATGTTGGGCTTCCAGTTGCAGTTTCATTTTCAAAAAAATATCAAGTAATTGGTTATGATATAGATATTACCAGAATCAATGATTTAAAAAGAAGTTTTGACAAAAACGATAGTATTAAAAAAAATAACTTAAAATATTTAAAAAAAATAAAATTTACTGAAAAAATTCAAGATTTAAAAGTAGTAGATATTTTTATAATAGCCACACCAACTCCAGTTTTAAAAAATAAAAAACCTGATCTTCAACTAGTATTTAAAGCCTTAGATATTTTTAAAGAAGTAGATATTAAAAATAAATTAATAATTGTAGAAAGCACTGTTTATCCAGAGGCATCAGAAAATGAATTTATTCCATACTTAGAAAAAATTACTAAAAAAAAAATAAACAAAGATTTTTTTTATGGGTATAGCCCTGAGAGAATAAACCCTGGAGATAAAAAAAACAATTTTGAAAATATAGATAAAATTGTTTCAGGATCTAATAATAATTCATTAATTTTAATGAAAAAATTATATAGTTCTGTAATTAAAAAAGTACATGTAGCAAGTAATATTGCAACTGCAGAAATGGCAAAAGTTATAGAAAATATACAACGAGATATAAATATTGCATTTGTAAATGAGGTATCTTTAATAAGTAAAAAATTTAAAACAGAATCACATGAAGTTTTAAAATTATCTAACACAAAATGGAATTTTCTTGATTTTAAACCAGGACTTGTTGGCGGTCATTGTATTGGAGTTGATCCTTATTACTTAATAGATAAGCTTAAAAAAAAAAATTACAAACCTAAGATTATTTTGTCTGGAAGAGCAATAAATGAAAGTTATCCAAAAATTATTTTAAATTTATTTTTAAAAAACTTAAATAAAAAAAAAATTAAAAATGTGTTATTTATGGGTATTGCTTATAAAGCAAACTGTAATGATATTAGAAATAGCAAGTCTCTAGTTATGCTAGATGAATTGATAAAAAAAAAGATTTCAGTAGATGTATTTGATCCTTATTTTAAAAAACTAGATTTATCATTAGTAAAAAAATATAATATTTTAAAAAAAATCCCAATTAAAAAAAAATATGATGCTATAATTATATCAGTAGATCATGACTACTTTAAAAAAATTAAAGTAGGTAAAATTAAAAAAATATGTAGCAATGATAAATCAATTTTTGATATCAAGAATACTTTTCCTAAAGAAAATTTTTTTCAAATATGAATAAAAAATGTATTGTTACTGGGGCTGCAGGTTTTATTGGGTTTCATCTATCAAAAAAACTTTTAAAAAATGGTTATACAGTCCTTGGAATAGATAATTTAAATAATTATTATTCAAAACAACTCAAATTAGATCGACTAAAAATACTTAAGCACAAAAACTTTAAGTTTATCAAAGCAGATCTTAAACAAAAAACTAAATTAAAGACAATATTTAAAAACTTTAAACCTGATTATGTTTATAATTTGGCGGCACAAGCTGGTGTCAGGTATTCTATTTTAAAACCTTTAAATTATATTAATAATAACATTATAGCATTTCAAAATATTTTAGATTTATCTAAGGACTTTAAAGTAAAGTTATTGATTTATGCATCCTCTAGTTCAGTTTATGGAAAAAACTCAGATGATATTTTAAAAATATCAAGCATAACTGACAAACCAATTTCTCCTTACGCAGTGACAAAAAAAACAAATGAAATGATGGCATCTGTTTATTCAGGTCTTCATGAACTACCAACAATTGGTTTTCGATTCTTCACAGTATATGGCCCATGGGGAAGACCGGATATGTCATTATTTAAGTTTACTGACAATATGTTTAAAAATAAAAAAATACTATTATTTAATAAAGGAAATCACAAAAGAGATTTTACATATATAGATGATGTCACGGTTGCTTTGCTTGCGTCAATTAAAAAATTTTCATCTACAAATAAAATAAAAAATTTCTTTAAAAATAATCCACCCTCATTGATATTAAATATTTCAGGTAACAAAACTACAACCTTAATGGAATATGTTAAGTTGATAGAAAAAGGAATCAATAAACGTGCGATAATTGAATTTAAAAATTTACAGCCTGGAGATGTTGTTAAAACAACAGCTGATATATCACAAACAAAAAAAATTTTGGGATATAATCCAAAAACATCATTGTCAAAAGGGATATCAGCTTTTATAAAATGGTATAGAAAGTACTACAAATAAAATTATGATAATTGCAGAAATAGGGTCAGTTCATGATGGTTCATTAGGTAATGCTCTGAAATTAATTGAATTAGCATCATCTTGTGGTGCTGATTGTGTTAAGTTTCAATATCATATTTCTGAGGAAGAAACTTTAAAAGATGCACCAGCTCCACATTATTTTAAAGAAGAAAGTAGGTATGAATATTTTAAGAGAATTGAATTCACCATTAAAGAATGGAAGGAAATCATTCAAAAATGCAAAAAAAACAATATAAAGTTTATGTGCTCAGTTTTTAGCAATAAATCCTTAGATAATCTGGTTAAATTAGGAGTGCAAAATATTAAGATACCCTCAGGAGAACTTTCAAACATATTTCTAATTAATAAATTAAATAATTATAAAAATCTTAACTTGTTTATATCAACAGGTATGAGTTCTTGGAGTGATATAGATGACACTTTAATGAAACTAAGATCAAATAAAATTACACTGATGCAATGCACCTCGATGTATCCGTGCCCTCCAGATTATGTGGGAATTAATGTGATTTTGGAAATGAAAAAAAAATATTCCAAAAAATTTAAAATTGGATTTTCAGATCATACAGAGGGTAGTGAAGCTGCTATATTAGCAACATTTGCTGGGGCCACTATATTTGAAAAACATCTAACTTTTTCAAAAAAAATGTATGGAAGTGATGCTAAGTTTGCAATGGAGCCTAAGGAGTTTAGCAATTATGCTTCTAGTATAAAGAAAGCTATAAAGATTTTAGTAAATCCAATAGATAAGAGTAAAACTGGAATTTTTACAAAAATGAAAAAAGTTTTTGAAAAAAAATTAGTACTTAAAATAAAAAAAAAAAAAGGTGAAATCTTGAGAAGAAATGATCTGAAACTACTGAAAGCTAAAAACGGATTATATTCTAATAAAATTGAAAAAATTGTTGGAAAAAAAATAAAAAAAAATTTGAAAATTAATTCAGTTATTGAATTAGCTGATTTTTATTAAAAAATATCATCTTCATTATTCATAAAGTAATGCAAATTAATAAATTGCCAAATAAAAAAAGTGTTATTAATTTTATTTTCTTTAAAAAGACCGTAAATTTTTAAAAATTTCTGTTTATCTATTATATTTAAATCCCATATATGGCTTTTTTTTATCAAAGATTCTAACCAATTTTTCATATCTTTTTTAAACCAAACAGATTGTGGAGTTTGAATATTTATTTTTTTTCTAAAAGCAATTTGTTGACTAATCTTATTCTTGTAGGCATCTCGTAAGAGAAACTTAGAATAATTTTTATTATGATGGTCGACTTTTTTTAACTTATGAAGATAAGCTATTAAAGGTTTGTTTAGAAATACAGGTCGAAGTTCAACACCTAAATCCATACTGATTTTGTCTCTAAATCTTAAAGCCCTAGGTAGTTTGATAAAAAAAAGATCATTATACATTTTATTTTTTAAATTATTTAAATGTTCAATTTCTGATTCATAATTTTGATTATTTTTGAAAAATTTATCATTTATAATATCTTTAACACCTAAGCTCCCATCTTGAGAAAAATGCTGATAATCATTGTTATTTATGTAGTATTTGTCATACCCACCATGAGCTTCATCAATACCGCTACCATCTAAAATAACTTTATTTTTATTAATGTTTTTAAGTGCAAGATAATATGAAATTATAGGAACACCTGCAAATGGCTCCTCATTAATTAAAATAACTTTTTTTAAATTATATATTATTTCTTTTGGTGTTATGTTGTAAAAAATAGGCTTAGCTTTGGTAATTTTTGAAATTTGTTGAACATTTTTTTTTTCTGAAAATTTCTTTTCATTAAAATCCCAGGATATTAAAGTAGCTTTTTTATTAATTTTACAAGCCTCATACTGTAAAATTGATGAATCTAAGCCGCCACTAGATGCGATTGATATTGGTACGTCACTAACCATACCGTCACGAACACTTTTTGAAACAAGGTGTGTAAGCTTTTTTTTTCTTTCATGAAAATTTTTAGGAATAGAAATTTTTTTAGAATAATCTACAAAATGAAAATAGTTTGAAATTTTTATTTTACCATTAACTACTTCCATAAAAGTGCCAGGTTCTAGTTTAAAGATACTTTTGAAAAAAGTATTTTTTCTGTTTTCATAATATTCGCTTGTCAAATAACTAGATATAGCCCTTAAATTAAATTGTTTTTCCAGATTTAATTTAAAAAAAGTTTTAATCTCAGATGAAAAAATAAAGTGATTGTTAGATGTGTGATAATAAAAAGGTTTTACTCCGAATATATCTCTTGCAAAAAAAAACTTTTTCTTTTTTTGGTCATAAATTGCCAACGAAAACATACCCTCTAATAATTCTAAAAATTTGAAATCATATTTTATATATAGTTGTAAAAGTACCTCAGTATCAGATTGACTTTTGAATTGAACATCGGGTAAATAATCTTTTTTTAATGTGTTAAAGTTATAAATTTCTCCATTATAAACAATAACATATCTTCCTTCTCCTAAAATCATTGGCTGTGAACCATTTGAAGATAAATCCTGTATAGCTAGTCTAGAATGAAATAAAGTAATATTTCTATCCGTGTTTCGCCATAAACCTTGATCATCTGGCCCTCTATGTTTAATTGACATAAGAGTTTTAATCTCTTCTTCACGTAAAACTTTTTTATTTGAAAAGTTAATTATACCTGCTATTCCACACATATTGTAACTTAATCCAATTATTTATTAATGTCTCCGAAAAAATCAATTTTTTAATTGATTAATTTATAAAATATAAAATAATTTATAAAAAAATATTAAATGAAAAACTGGGACAATTTTTATGGAGGTTTAACTACTGGAGCAGGAACTATATTGAGTAAAGATTCATTTTTTTCTTACAGTGATAAAGCTATTATTTTATATAAAAAATCAATATTAAAAAATTTAAGCCAAAAACTATCGTAACACATCAAGGTGATCTAGTGATAATAGATTTAAAATTATTTCATAGATCAGGTTATAATTCTTCAAAATTATTCAGGATAACTTCTATTAATAGAGTTTTTAATACCTTGTCTAGCTCACATCCTTTGGCATAATTTAAAAAATTTATTCCTGGAAATTAGAAAATAGATAATTAGAAAAATTTTTTATCTTGAAAAATTAATTATACCTGATATCCCACACGTATATTACAACTTTATCTGATTATATATTAATGTCTCCAAAAAAAATATGCATTGTTGTTTTCTCTAGAGCTAATTATGGAAGCATAAAATCACTTATTAAAGAAATTAGTAAAGATAAAAAATTTGAATTAGTTATTGTTGCAGGTGGATCTGCAATGTTGAATAAATTTGGAAGCGTTTCTGAAATTATTAAGAAGGATGGTTTTAAAATCGCTGAAGAAATATTTTTTGTTGTAGAGGGTGAAACACCTGAAACAATGGTTAAATCGACAGCAATCGCAATGGTTGAATTGTCAAGTTTTTTTAAAAAGAATAAACCAGATTTAGTACTAACAGTTGGTGATAGATACGAAACTATGGCAACCGTGTTGTCATCAGTATATATGAATATTCCTGTGGCTCATACAATGGGAGGAGAAATTTCAGGGACAATTGATGAAAGTATAAGACATGCTATTACTAAATTTTCTCATCTGCATTTTGCAGCAACGAAGAAGGCAGCAGAAAATATTCTAAAAATGGGAGAGAATAAAAAAAATATATTTATGGTAGGTTGCCCAAGAATTGATCTTATTAAACAGACAATATCAAAAAAAATTAATAAAAAAGTTTTTGAAAATATAATTTTTAGTAGTGGAGTTGGTAATAGATTTGATCTTATCAATGATGATTTTATAGTTGTCATGCAGCATCCAGTAACTACAGAATATTTAGATGCTGGAAAACAGATTCAAAATACGCTTATTGCTACTAGTAAAATTAAAATGAAAAAGATTTTTTTTTGGCCTAACGTAGATGCAGGTTCTGAAAGTATATCTCTTACAATAAGAAAATGGAGAGAAGATAATCTTGATAATGATTTTTATTTTATTAAAAACTTAGAAACACAACATTTTTACAATTTACTAAATTTATCAAAGTGTTTAGTTGGAAATTCTTCTGCAGGAATTAGAGATGCAGGGTACCTAGCCTTACCGGTTGTTAATATTGGTACAAGGCAAAACGGTCGTGAACATGGAATTAATGTGTTGCACGCAAATAATAATTACAAAGATATTTATAAGAAGATTTTAATTTCAACGAAGAAAAAATATAAAAAAAATTATATTTATGGAGATGGAAATACAGCACAAAGGATTGTTAAGATACTTAGAAATATTAAAAAAATAGAGATACAAAAAAAACTAAGCTATAAATAAAGTAGACCAAGTTATGAATTTTTTAACAATTATTCCAGCAAGAGGAGGGTCAAAAGGTTTAAAAAATAAAAACATATTAAATTTTAATGGTAAGCCATTAATTTATTGGACTTTAATAGCTGCAAAAAAATCAAAATATATTAATGAGATTATAGTATCAACAGACTCAAAAAAAATTGCAAACATATGTAAAAAATATAATTTCCAGGTTGGGGCATTAAGACCACAAAGATTATCAAAATCAAATTCATTGATGCACGACGTTATCAAATACGAATTAAAAAAAGATAATTTTGAAAAAAAATATGATGCTATTATTTTGCTTCAGCCTACATCACCATTAAGACAATCAACAGATATTGATAAAGCTTGTGAGGTATTTAAAAAAAATAAAGCTGATTCTTTAGTAAGTGTAAAAAAAGTAGAGCACACAAATAACCCCGAGTCTTTATTTGTAGTAAAAAAAAATTTTTTAAAGAGGATTAATAACATAAGCAAAAAAAGCTTAAGACAAAAAAAAAAAAACTATTATGCTCCTAATGGAGCAGCAATTTATATTACCAAATTAAGCAAAGTAAATAGATACATCTTAGGTGGAAAAATAAGTTTTTTAAAAATGAGTAATACAAAATCAATTGATATCGATACAAAATATGATTTTGAATTAGCAAAAATAGTTAAAAAAAATTTTAAAAAACTTAATAAATGTGAAAAAAAATATTAATTATCCTCATAAAAAAAATAATTTTTGTGAGGATAATTAATTTAGACCCATGAAAACAAGTACATAAAAAAAATTTAAGCACTCTAGGTCTTTAGTTTCTCAGTATAAAAAATCTATTATAAAAGACTTAAAAATAACAAAAATTAAAAATAAATAATTCTAACAAAGGTGATTTAGTTATTATAGATCTAAATTTATTTTACACATTAGGATAATTTCTGACAACTATCAGGAATGACATCTATAAGTAGATTATTTAATATTTTATCAAAATCACATCCTTTAAATTAAATTTTTAATAAATTTATATGTAATTTCGTTAGACTCTTCTTGATGGTTATAGAAATTATAATTCCTATATTTTGCAATTTTTTTTTTATAAACGTCTGGGGTAATACTAATTAAATTATCCATTTTTTTTTTAAATTCCTGATAATTGCTTTTTGTTATTGTCCACTCCCATAACTCATTTATTTTCCTATCTGGTTTTGTGGCATAAAAATATTTATCATTAAATGACATGGGAAATAGCATTGTTTTTTTCTCTATAAAAATAGCATCATGCCCAACAGTTGAGTCTATTGTCGTGACAATGTTAGATGTATATATTGATTCCCATAATGCATTATTTTTATTTTCAATAATTGTATAATTACATTTTTTTAAAATATCTTTTGCAAAATTATTTTCTTTAATATTATTTTCATATGTTCCCCTACATAAATAAGCAACAGATAATTTTTTTTCTAATGAATACTTAGATAAAAGTGATAAAATTTCCGATGTATAAGTTTTATATATATCATCAAGTTTAGTTGGATTACTAAAACACGAGTTCACTAATTGTGAAACAAACAAAATATCAAATTTTTTTTGGTTATTTAATTTTAGAGATTTATAATATGACGCTTCATATGAACCAATACTTATAAAATTTACTTTATTAACACCAATTTTCTTGAATAAATCAATATCCTTTTGACCTCTAAGTAAGATGTAGAAATTTTTTAAATGATTTTTTAGTTCTATTTTACTTATTTCATGAGGTAGCCAAGTCATATCTAATCTTTCAAAAAGTTTTTTACCCTTATTTGTAAAATCAAACCAGTTACCATGACACAATAAAACAAAATTTATTTTTTTCAAAAGCTTAGAAATCTTTATTAGGTTCCAGTCATGACAATTATTTAGAACAATATTTGGTTTAGAACATTTAATGTATGAATAAATATAGGAAGTCTTAAAATTTAATTTTTTTAAAAGCCCTAAGACAAAATAAATTATAATTTTTATTGAAATATAGTATTTACTATCAATATCATTCCTATCTCTTTTTTCAAATTGGGGTCTTGTAGAAACTAATGAATAATCTAAATTTTTTAAAATTGTTTTATTTAGATAATTAATAGTAACATCATCCACAATGAGTAATTTTTTTTTAGGTGGAGACTTTAATATTATTTTTTTTTTATTTTTCCACAACAAATAAACTAAGAATTTAATTTTATAAAAAAAATTTAATTTAATCATTTTTTAATTATCATGTGAACTTCAGAGGAAACAAGGTTTTTATCTAAGACATTTTGAAATTGATCTATATATTTTCCAAAAAATTGATTAAATGAATTTATAAAATTTTTATCTATTTTTTTATTATCAAAAGAATTAAGTAAAGATCTTTTTAAGTCTAAAAAATCTTGACCAAACCACCACTCACCTAAAATTTTAAAATTATTTTTTTTTATTAAATATTTAATAGAATCTTTTGTGTATAAATGTGTATGTGCTCCACCTAATTGTCTAGGATAAATTTTTGGAAAAATGTTCTCTAAAATAGAACTAAAACTATAAAGTGGTAAAGAAAAGAATAAATATTTAAATTTTGACAACTTAAATAACCTTATTATTTCATTTGGATTTTCTAGGTGTTCTAAAACACCTATTAGCACTAAACACTCTTTGTCACTAGTTTTAATTATATTCTTCAGATTATCTATATTACAATGTAATAGTTTATTTTTTTTTAATCTCTTTTTTCCTACTTTAACCATTGTCTTATTGGTTTCATATCCAGTTCCATTTATTTTTTTTTTTTCTGCAGCATGAAGAAAGTAACCAATGCCAGAGCCCAATTCTATAAATGAATTTTTTCCTAATATTTTTTTATAAAACTTAATTTTAGGTTCATAAATATTTTTTAGTCTTTCATTGTAACTTTTAAGATAATTTTTTGCGTATTGCATACCATTATCTTGTGTATAAATTTTACTTAAAAATTTTTTTGTTTCATAATGACCTCCATTCAAATGTGTACATTTTGGACAGATATAATATTTTACTAAGAAGGAACTAAAGGATTCTTTTAATAATTTTTTTTCACAGTTCTTACAGCTGATCCTTTTTTTTTGTTTGATATATAATTTATTAATTCTTAAAACATTTCTTAAATGTGATTTATTTTCTTTTGTAAAATTTATCTTTATTTTTGATATATCACTTGATTTTTTTGAAAAAAAAATTTTTTTTTGCATATTTCTTTTTAAATATCATATAATGAAATGATTAACAAAAAATTACTTCTATTATATTTATTTTAGAATATAATTATTTTTTTATATAAATTATTAAATAAATGTAATAAATAATTTTTTGATGTATATTTTAGGAATTAACGATACACATGACTCTTCAGCTTGTCTTATCAAAGATGGGAAAATTGTTATGGCTCTAGCTGAGGAAAGAATTACCAGGACTAAAAATATAGCAAGTTTGCCTACTAATTCTATAAAACATATTTTAGATACTTTTAACTTAAATGGTGAAGACCTTGATATTGTTGCTGTGGCAACAAAAGAAGCTCACCATTTAAATCTACTAAACATACCTGCGGATTTCACAACACAAGATTGGAGAAAATTTCATGAAGAATATTATGTTCCAATTATATATGATAAAAAAAAAATAAAAATTAGAGACGTTTTTCCAAAATACAAACCCTCTGTAAAATTAGGCTATTCATCAAAAAAAATACGCTTTATCTCTAACCTTGAATGTACAGCTCTTGATCATAAAAAGCTCTATGAGTTAAGAAAAAACTCAATAGCTAAACTTTTAAAAGTAAATGAATCTAAAATAAAATTTTTTGATCATCATAAATGTCATGCTTTATATGGTTATTATTGTAATCCAAAAAAATTAAGAAATAAAAAAGTTATTATAGTGACAGCTGACTCGGGTGGAGATCGCGTTTATAATTCTGTAAGTACAATTGAAAATGGAAAGTATAATTTGATCCTTAATGATAGAAATAACATAATTGGACAAATATATCAAACCGCTACGATTTTATTGGGTATGAATCCCACAAGACACCCATATAAAGTAATGGGACTTGCACCATATGCTTCAGAATATCATAAAAAACATGCAAGAGAAGTTTTTCTAGATTCTTTAAAATTAAAAAAATTAAAATTTATCAAAAACAAAAATATGAAAGATCACTATCACTACTTTAAGGAAAGATTGAAAGATATAAGATTTGATGGGATAGCTGGAGGAGTTCAAGATTTTGTAGAAATAAGATTGGTTGAATGGTTTAAAAATTTAAGTAAAGAACTAAAGTCTGAAAATTTTGTTTTTAGTGGAGGAGTAGCAAATAATGTAAAAGCAAACAAAGTTTTAATTGAACAAAAATTTGTTAAATCATTATTCATTCCACCAGGACCGGGCGATGAAAGTTTATCAATAGGTGCTTGTTATGCAGCTATAATGGAGATATTTGGCACAAAGTTTGCTTCAAAATATATTGCACCTTCTAAAACTGCATATTGGGGAGATGAAATAAATAAAAGAGAACTGAAAAAATTCAAATCTAATAAAATAATAAAAAACTATTTTAAATCAAAAAAAGATATAAATCTTCAGCATACAGCCAGAGCTCTCGCTAATGGACATATAGTTTTTTTTTTCTATGGGAAAATGGAATTTGGACAAAGAGC
>MDTF01015297.1_pt1 | contig 20779 bp, 19 predicted proteins | sample 811191 | NCBI WGS metagenome assembly MDTF01 (sample SAMN05326649, study PRJNA326480) | marine metagenome | isolation source: seawater | place: Southern Ocean | collected 2011
AGATAAAGCTCCAAGAGCATAGAATTGGATTAACTCCAGACAGCGTCAAAGTATTAGCAGACAAAGGACATGAAATTTTAATTCAAAATAATGGAGGTTTTGAAGCTGGATTCACTAATGAAGATTATAAAAATTCGGGAGCTAAAATAATTAACAAAGCAGAAGATATTTTTAAAAAAGCAGATTTGATTGTTAAAGTAAAAGAACCTCAAATGAATGAGGTTGCAATGATAAGAGAAAATCAAGTTATTTATACTTATCTTCATTTAGCAGCGGCGAAAGAATTAACCGAAGGCCTAATAAATACAAAATCTGTTTGCATAGCATATGAAACAGTAACTGATGATAACGGAAGATTACCACTATTGGCACCAATGAGTGCTGTTGCAGGAAGAATGTCTATACAAGCAGGGGCTCACTCGTTGGAAAAAAATCAAAAAGGTAGAGGTCTTTTATTGGGCGGAGCTCCAGGCGTTGAACCTGCTAGTGTAGTAATTTTAGGTGGTGGGGTTGTTGGAGAAAATGCCGCAATAATAGCTACTGGCATGAGAGGAAAAGTCTTTGTTGTAGATAAATCAAAAGAAAGACTGGCTGAATTGCATAAAATGTTTGGCGATAAGATTACTCCAATTGAAAGTGATAAAACTGATCTAAAAAAATTAATATCAGAATGTGATCTATTAATTGGAGGAGTTTTAATTCCAGGCGCAGAAGCACCAAAATTAGTTACAAAAGAAATGGTTAAAAATATGAAAAGGGGATCAGTAGTCGTAGACGTTGCAATTGATCAAGGGGGCTGTGTTGAAACTAGCAAACCTACAACTCACGCAGAACCAACTTATATAGTGGATGAAGTGGTTCACTATTGTGTAGCTAATATGCCAGGCGGTGTTCCAAGAACATCTACCATGGCATTAAATAAAGCTACACTTCCATTATTAATTAAACTTGCAGACCAGGGATATAAAAAAACTTTAATTGAAAACAAAAACTACCTAGCTGGTCTAAATATTTATAAAGGAAAAGTTACTTTTAAAGGAGTTGCTGAAGCTTTTAATTTAGATTATATACCGCCAGAAAAAGCTATATTGGAATAAAATTATGTCCTCACTACCACAAGAAACAAAAGTAGTTGTTATTGGTGGTGGGATAGCAGGGTGTTCTACGGCTTATCATTTAGCTAAAAATGGATGGGATACAGTTTTAATTGAAAGAGATGTATTGACATCTGGAACGACTTGGCATGCAGCTGGTTTGATTACTCAACTGGGCACTACACCACAAATAACAAAATTAAGAAAATATTCTATAGAATTTTACAAAAAGCTAAAAGACATAACAGGTAAAGACAGCACCTTTAGAGAAACAGGCACAATTAATATTGCTACCAATAAATCAAGATATCAAGAGTATTTACGACAAAAAACTATGTCTAAATTATTTGATATAGATATAGATTTAATAAATAAAAATAAATTTAAAGACTTATATCCAATCGCTAAGAACTCTGATGTTTTTGGTGGTTTATATATACCAAAAGATGGTCAAGCGGATCCTGAAATTTTAACAAAAGTCATTGCACAAGCTGCAAAGCAGGAAGGCGTTAAAATAATTGAAAATTGCCAATTCAAAAAAATTATAAAGAGAAACAACCAAATTAGAGGAATTAAAACCAATCATGGTGAGATTAAATGTGAATATATTGTTTTATGTGCTGGAATGTGGTCACGTCAAATAGGCGAGGCAGTGGGTGTAAACATTCCTTTATATCCTAACGAACATTTTTATATGATCACAGAAGATTATAAAAAATTACCTACAAATTTACCCACTTTTAGAGATCCAGATACTTACCTTTATATAAGGGAATATCAAAGAAAATTAATGATCGGGATATTTGAACCAAACGCAAAAAATGCGTTTAAAAAAACAGGCAAGGTTCCTAAAAATTTTTCATTTGGTGAGTTTAAAGTTGATAGAAATTATGTAGACATGCTCCATAAACTAGCTTCAAAAAGGATACCTGAAGTCAATAATTTAAATATTGAAAAATATTTTTCTGGACCTGAATCATTTACTCCAGACACAAATTATTTATTGGGTGAAACAGCTGAAATAAAGAATTTTTTTGTTTGTTGTGGTTTTAATAGCATTGGAATTGGATCAGCGGGAGGCGCAGGTAAAGCAATAGCAGATTGGATGATCAAAGGACATACAACAGAAGACTTATTTAGTTTAGACGTAAAAAGATTTGAAAAATTTAATTCATCTTTAAAATTTATTAAAGAAAGAGTTACCGAGTCCTTGGGGAATTTATTTAAAATACACTGGCCTTACAAACAACTAATAACATCTAGAAATATCAAGCTACTTCCATATCATCGGAATTTAAAAAAATTAGGCGCTTGTTTTGGTCAAATGGCTGGGTACGAAAGACCTATGTGGTTTTCAAAATCGAAAAGACCAATTTATAAATATAGTTATGATAAGCAAAATTGGTATTCTTCAGCAAAAAAGGAAAGTTTATCAACTAGAAAAAATCTAGGTTTATTTGAACTAACTCCTTTTGCAAAATTTGATATAAGTGGAAAATTTGCACATAACCAACTTCAATTACTATGTGCTAATAATGTAAAACAAACACCAGGTAGAACAACCTATACACAAATGTTAAACCAATCCGGCGGTATAGAGGCCGATGTAACAATATCTTGTTTAAAAGAAAATTATTTCAGAGTTGTGTGCCCAGCCTTAGCTAGAGTTCATAACAAAACTCATATCCTTAGAAATACGTCCCAAGAAATAAAATTTAAAGATGTTACAGAAAATTATGCTTGTTTAGGTATATTTGGGCCAAATAGTAGAAATTTCTTGTCTGCTCTTATCGGTAATTTTTTTTCAAATGAAGATTTCCCTTTTGCGATGGGTAAATATATTAAATTTTTTGATGTAAAAATATGGTTTCAAAGACTGTCTTTTGTTGGGGAATTAGGATGGGAGCTGTATATACCAATAAAGAATTCAAAAAATATTTTTAACAGAATTGAGGCCTTAGGAAAAAAATATAATCTTTGTTATTCAGGAATGCATACATTGGATATGTTGAGATTAGAAAAAAAATTTCTACATTGGGGTCATGACATAACTTCAGAAAACAACCCTATTGAAGCCGGCTTAAGATTTGCTGTAAATTTAAAAAAAAAACATGATTTTATTGGCAGAAAATCTATTGAAAAAATTATTTATCAACCGTTAAAGAAAAAACTTGAATTATTTTCTTTAAAAAAAATAAAAAATCCTGGCAAACCACTTTTACTCCACGACGAACCTGTATTTTATAAAAATAAGATCGTGGGATATTCCACAAGCGCAAACTATTCTTTTAATTATAATAAGAATATTTTTTTAGCCTATGTAGAGACTGAATTTATTACGATAGATAATTTATATATTGAAGTTGAAGGTAAAAATTACCCCATAATGCATGAGGCAAAAAGCATACACGATCCAGAAAGTGTAAAAATGAGAAATTAAAAGCAGCTTCGGTTCATGATTAATTTAAAAACCCATTCTGCACGTCATAATTGTATTAAAAACTAAAATAATATGTTTATTTAACATGATGAGTTCAGAATTAAAATTTCAACAACACGATCTTCCGCAAGAGACTTCTTCTCCAGACAATTCCAATAAAGGCAGAGTAAAATTAACTGATTTAGTTGCTAGAATGAATAAAGAAAAAAAGAGAGAAAAACAAAGTAATTTAATTATTTCAGTAGCAGCAATTTCTGTAGTCACGGCTTTCGGAATTATTTTAAGTATTTAAACACCCGTGTAAACACCCATTTAAACACAATTAATTTACATAAATTTTTTTTAACATATCAATCTAATAATTGCAGGTTGTAGTTGTTAAACATTTTGTTAATACTTCATTAATGGTTATTGCTTTCTATATTGATGAAATGAATTTTAGAGGTGTTGCTAATTCAACCTTTCTATATTCAAAATACAATGAAGTAGTATTAAAAAATAAATCTTTAATCTTTTACAATAAAAGTAATGCAAATAACAAAAATGTAGTAATCAAAAAATTTAAAAAAAAATTTAAAACCATTGGTGTTAATAATTTTTCTGCAATCGAACAGTATTTATATAAATATAAAATTAAATATATTTATACTCAAAAGGGTGGAAAAAAAGATACGTGGGTTTCAAATAAAATTAAAACACTAGTCCATTATGTTTACCCGCAAAAACTCTCTGAGATACATGGCTATAAATACGTTTGTGTTTCAAGTTGGTTAGGAAGTCAATTTACAAATAATAAAATCCCGATTCTTCCGTACATATTAGAATTAAAAAAAACACATAAAAATCTTAGAAAAAAATTAAAAATAAAAAAAAATCAAATAGTTATTGGTTGTCACGGTGGAGAAAGTAGTTTCGATTTAAAATTTGCACAAGATACACTTAAAAATTTAGTTAGAAAAAAAACGAATATAACTTTTGTTTTCCTAAACATTAATAAATTTTGCAAACATAGAAGAATAATATTTTTAAAAGGCACATCAAATGAAACTTTTAAAAGACTTTTTTTAAATACCTGTGACGCAATGATATACGGTAGAAGTCTTGGAGAGTCTTTCGGGATGGCATGTGGTGAATTTGCTAGTTTAAATAAGTTAATAATTTCATACAAGTACAATAGACATCGATCACATATAGATTATTTATCTAAGACACGTTACATTGAATATTACTCTAAAAAAAGTTTATTCAATATTTTAAACAATTTTAATAAAAACGATAAATTATTATCAAATAAGAAAAATAATTATTTACTATGCAAACCCAAAGCAGTAATGCAAATTTTTAAAAAAGTTTTTTTAAATGATAAATCGCATGTTAAAATTTCAATTGTAGATTATTTTGTTAATTACGCGGGATTTATAAAAATGAATTATTATTATGTAAGACATAAGATTTATAATCAGTATTATAAATTTTTTGAATCGAAGTTTTCTTAGAAAAATATATTAATTTTACAGTTATTTGATCTCTTTTAAATCAGAAAGCATCATTTCTTTAACAAGATCTTTAAAACTAGTTTTTGGCTTCCAATTAAGTTCTTTCTTAGCCTTTGAAGCATCGCCTCTTAACTCGTTGACATCGGTAGGTCTGAAATAAATTGGGTCAATTTTTATATGTATTTTTCCAGTTTTCTTATCACAACCCACTTCTTTAAGACCTTTGCCTTTCCATATAATATTAATATTAATATGCTTAAAAGCTTCCTCTGCAAAATTCTTTACAGTGTAACTTTTTCCAGTTGCTATCACATAGTCTGATGGTTTCTTTGCTTTAAGCATTAGCCACATACTTTCTACGTAGTCCTTCGCTGAACCCCAGTCTCTTTTTGCATTTAAATTACCGAGAGTAAAAAAATTTCTTTTTTTTCTAAATATTTCACATACAGCTCGAGTTATTTTTCTAGAAACAAATGTTTCTCCACGTCTCGGCCCTTCATGATTGAATAAAATACCGTTTACTGCAAATATTCCATAAGCTTCTCTATAGTTTACTGTAGTCCAATAGGCATATAACTTTGAAATAGCATATGGGCTTCTTGGTCTAAAAGGAGTATTTTCGTTTTGTGGAATAACGGTATTACCAAAAATTTCAGATGTTGAAGCTTGATAAAATTTTGTTTTTTTTTGTAATTTCAAAACTCTTATAGCTTCTAAAATTCTTAATGCCCCTAAAGCATCTGCATTTGCTGAATATTCAGGTATTTCAAAACTTGTATGTACGTGAGACTGCGCCCCCAAATTATATATTTCATCTGGTTTAGTGGACTGTACAATTCTCAAGATATTGCTTGAGTCTGTTAAATCACCGTAATATGGAATAAAGTTTTTTCCTTGTTTTAAATCATTATAGATGTGATCAATTCTTTTTGTATTAAAACTTGATGATCGCCTTTTAACTCCTATTATTTTATATCCTTTTTTTAAAAGAAAATCGGTAAGATAGGATCCGTCTTGACCAGTTACTCCAGTTATTAAAGCGGTTTTTTTTGGCATAATTTATATTCTTTATTAAAATGTATTATTAATTGATACTCAACAATATGTCAGTTAAATTTTTTAATTCCTTTTTATCAACTTTTTTAGTGTGCAATCCAATAAAAAAACCTCTATTTTCTATATCTTGAGCATTTGGAAATTTTTCTTTATTTTTGTTCAAATTATAAAGCTTAATGCTAGGCTGATTTAAAAAATTACCACTTATTATTGGTCTTGTTTCTACTCCTTTTTTATTTAAATAATTTAAATATTTTTTTTTATTTCTTATAAATTTTTTATTTATAAGAATTGGTATCCCAAACCAACTTGGTTCTATATTATCTATAGGGTCAAGAAAAGTAAGTTGATCTTTCCACTTATGAGATTTTTTTAAAGTATTAATTATATTATTTCTGTTTTGTTTTCTTGTATATATTGATTTATCCAGCCTTTTAAATTGACTTAAGCCTATAGCTGCAGTTATGTCTAGTGGCCTCAGGTTGAAGCCTGAGTTAACAAAATTAAATTTAGTATTACGTTTATTTGCTAATCCCCTATCCCATCCGTGAGCTCTAAGGCTATGAGCTATTTTATAATCTGAAGTTTCGTTGCAAACTAGCATTCCACCTTCTCCAGCTATTAGTTGGTGAGATACATAAAAAGAATATGTGCCAAATTTTCCAAAAGTTCCTAAAGATTTATTCTGGTATCTTGAACCCAAAGATTCACAGGTATCCTCAATTAAAATTAAATTATATTTTTTAGCTATTTGCATTAATCTAATCATGTTTGTTGAATTGCCAAGAACATGAACTGCCATGATAGCTTTTGTTCTAGATGTAATTTTTTTTTCAAGTTCGTTTAAATCAATATTAAAAGTATTAAGATCAACATCCACAAATTTTGGTTTTAGTCCAGCTTGAATTATTGGCCAAAGCGATGTGGACCAACACAATGCAGGAATTACACACTCATCATTTGCATAAAGTTTTTTCTTACATTTTGGATTTATTGAAGAAAAGAGAGCTAAAAGATTAGCTGAAGATCCAGAATTTACCATTAAAGCATGTTTAGAACCAATATGTTTAGCAAACTTTAACTCAAAATCTTTGGTAATATCTGACATTGTTATTCTTCCTCTCAAAAGAGTTTCTATTCCTGCAATTAAATCTTCTTTTAAGAAAGGCTCACCAACAAGTGAGTACAACGGGGCGTCTTGATTAGATTTATCGTATTTATTGATTAGTTTAGTTAAGTATTTTTTTTCTTTAATATTCATTTTAATTATAATTTTATTTCTTTATCTTTTGTCACTACATGAGGATAAGGCATTACAAACATTAGTTTACCTCCATTTTCTAGGTATTTTTTCTCTCTCTTTATAATTTCGTCTTTAAAATTCCAAGGAAGAACAATAAAAGCTTCAGGACTAATATCTCTTGCCTCATTTTCTGATATCAATTCTATGTCAGATCCCAAGCATTTTAAGCCAACTTTGTCAGGATTTCTTTCGCTAATATAAGGAATTTTTTCTTTAGTAAGACCGAAATGCTGTAAAATTATATTTCCTTTAGTACTAGCTCCTAAAGCTAAAATTTTTTTATTTGAATTTAAAATATTATCTACAAATTTAACCGTTTTATCTTTTAAATCTGTAATAATTTTTTCAAAATTAAAAAAAGTTAGAGGATCATTCAATTTGTATTTTGCTTCATTTTTTTTAATAGATTGTAATTTATTTAAATATTCATTTTTCATATATTTTGTTGAATTTTTTTTACAAATATACAATCTTATACTCCCCCCATTCACAGCATTTGTTTCTGCATAAAAACATTTTAAATTAAATTGATCAATTAAATATTCAAAAGTTTCTAAAGAGTAATATGACAAATGTTCGTGACATATGTCGTAAAAATTATTATATTTTATCATAGATGCCAGATAACTTATTTGACAACACCAAATTCCATCGTCTTCTAAAATTTCTTCAATATCTTCAACAAATTGACGTGGATCTTCTAAATCATAAAACATCGCACATGATGTAATAATTTTTGCTTTTGATTTATTCATTTTTTTAAATTCACTAGAATTAAAATAATTATTTATAATTGTAATTTTATTACCTTCATCTATATGTCTAATGTTTTCCGCAGGCTCGAATCCAATTAAATCAAATTTATTTTTATAAAAGTTTAATAGAGTGCAATCATTAGATCCAATGTCTACGATAACATCTCCTTTATCAGGGCGCGCTATATCTAGTGCTTGACTAACAAGATTATTAAGATCGGATCTCATAGTATCATTAGTAGCTGATCTATAAAAATACCGCTTATACAATAAATCCTGATCTGTAATTTCTAGCAATTGTAAAAGTCCACAATTATTTTTATTTTTAGTTTTATCACACAGAACTAAAGTGAGTGGAGATTTTATGCTAGCTAATTTATTGTCTTTATTGGATTTCACAAATGTTGGGGAAAGATATTGCTCTTGAAGGGTTAAAACTTTTGTAAGATCTTCATTACCACATACTTTACACTTTTTAAGAGATTTAATATTTTTTTTCATTTTTTATTTATTTAAGAATATGTTGTTTAATTTCTTTAATATTTGAATTTAAAATATTATTAATTTCAGATTTAATTTTTGCTCTTTTGTCATTAGCTGTATATTCTTTTCTTGAAATTTGTATAAATTCTTCGCCAAATTTATTATTTTTCTCACAATCTCTTTTTATATTTTCTATATTCCAAATTTCTCTATTTACTTCTTTGAGTTTATCATAAAGCTCATTAATTGAATTATTACTTATATTTTCTTTTTTAATTTTTATGAGAATTTTGTACTCTTTCTCCACTTCATTGAGCAATGTTTTGTTTGTAATTTCTTTCAATTTTATTTCTAAAATAGAAATTTTATCTAATAATTCTCCTTCTGAAATTTCTGTTAAAATCTTACCCATAGTTACTATTGTTTTAAATAAGATATAATATATACATCATAGTAATCTTAAATATAATACTTGAATTTAAAAATTATGATACCTTGGGCTAGACCAGATTTTTATGGGTATGAGGACAAATATACAAGACAAGCGTTGAAATCAACCTGGATTTCCGACGGAAGTTTTATCAATAAGTTTGAAAAAAAGTTTTCTAAATATCTCAAATCTAAAGACTCTATTACAGTTAGTAATGGAACTGCTGCGATTCATTTAATCTACCTGACCATGGGATTAAAGAAAGGTGATGAAATTATAATCCCAGGTTTTGGATATATGGCTGCAGCTAATATCGCTATTCAGATGGGTTTAAAACCTATTTTTGCAGATGTAGATATGGATACATTTTGTATTACAGTAGAAAATATCAAAAAAAAAATATCAAAAAAAACCAAGTTGATAGTATTAATACATACGTATGGAAATGTTTGTGACTTAAGCCCTATTATTAACTTAGCTAAAAAAAAAAAAATACCTGTGATGGAAGATTCTGCAGAGTCATTTGGTTCTAAATATAAAAACAAACAATCCGGTACTTTTGGCGATATAGGAACCTACAGCTTTCATGCGACTAAAACTATTACGACAGGTGAAGGCGGCATGATAATTACAAAAAAAGGTAAAGAATTTTCAAATAAAATCAGATCAATTAAAAGTCATGGAGTTTTAAAGACAAGGTATTTTCACGTCTATCCAGGGCACAATTTCAGATTGACAAATCTTCAAGCTGCCATTGGTTTAGCTCAGGTAGAAAAGTTTTCACAGATTAAAAAAGAAAGGAAAAGAGTATATAATTATTATAAGAAACTTTTTCAGAATACTGACGGAATAAAACTTCAAAAATTTAATAGAAACGTTTCGCCAGTTGTTTGGACATTTGCCGTATTGTTAGACGGTAAAAAATTTCCATCAAGAGATACGATGATTAAAATTTTATACAAAAAAGGTATTGAGACTAGAAATGGTTTTTACTCTCCTTGCAGATTGCCATTGTACAAAAAATATAAAACCAAGCATCTAAAAAATTCAAACAACTTATCTCAAAATGTTATTTGCATGCCTTTTTTTGCAAGTTTGAAAAACAAACAAATAGAATATGTATACAAAGAATTTATTAAGTTAAAAAAACAATAGACTTATAAATTATTTAATTTTTTACATAACTCTTCAAAATCAATCTGAAAATAAAAATCATAGCCATGATTTCCATTAGGATACACAACGGGGAAGTCCGGATATGATTCCATGATTCTAGGTATTTTTAGGCCTTCTGCAATTGTAAATCCTAATGATGAATTTCCAATAAAAAATTTTGAAGATCTAATTATTTGTGCTGCTTCTAAAAAATCTCGACAATCATAAAATTCTAAATTAGGAATTTCAGTTTTAAGATCTTCATATTCATCCTTGAGACCTAAAAATAAAATGTTTTTATATTTTGACATAAATTTATAATTTATGAATTTATTTTTTCTTCTGGTGCTTCTCATTATAACTATCTTATTTTTAATAGTAGGATGCTCATTTGCAAATAAATATTGCATGCTCAAGTCTGTGTGAACACCCGTTAGATGAAAATACCACCTAATTTCATCTAAATTAAAATTCATTGGAATTTTTCTAAATAAATCTAGATCCACATCTACTGATTGATCATTATATTCTTCAACTTTATCAAGGTAATTTTGATTTTTTAAAAGAGGCATCACCAAATCTACCATCTTTTTCGTCATATAAATTTCATCACCTTCGTGTTTATACCCCTTAATATGTTCCTCTAAGGGCTTCCCAACTTGCAAGAAAAGGCTGCACTTGTGATTTTTTGACAATTCTTTTAGAACAGGGAGGGCATTAATTACATCTCCAAGATGACCGGAATGTAAAAAAGAAATTTCTTTTTTTTGTAATTTTTCACGTATATCATTTATTTTCTTTTCAAAGCCAGATTTTAAAACTTTAATTCGATTATCTTCGGTCAATTTAGATTTTAATGATTGATATTTTTTTTTACCAGTTAGTTTGTAAAAAATTTTTTTTAAACTCATATATTTTTTTATAAAGTTATTATAGTAGTATCTAAACTTATATATTAAGATTTAAAAAGTTAAAATGTTAAAAAATAAAAAAAAAGTACAAAATTTTTTTAAATTTGTGGGATACAAGTTATTTAAAATACTTTATGGTGAGATTAAAGCTAAAATCTTTCCTAAATTGGATACTGATATAACAGTTAATACTATCAAATTGCAAAATCATAGCTACAAGATATTTTTTTGTAAAAAAAGCAGTCTTTATACAGATAGAGTTCATGATACCGCAATTATTAAAAATAATAAAATTATAGAAGGTCCTTCTTTTCAATATAGAGAAAATATCAATGTTGATTGTAAATCAAACATAGTCTTAACAAAAGGAACGCCAAGAATTAAAAAAAATATAAAAGGAACAGTTTTTTCACTACTTACAGGTGGCGGTGGAAACTCTAACTATTTTCATTGGTTGTTTGATGTTTTGCCGAGACTATTTATTTTGCAAAATGCGGATATAAATAACCTTAAAATTGATTACTATTTATTCCCGAGTCTAAACAAAAAATTTCAAAAAGAAACTTTAGATATCCTGGGTATTTCATCGTATCAAAGGTTATCAAGTGAAAATACTCGTCATTTTTTTTCAGATCAGATAATTGTAACTTCTCATCCCTACAATTTATTAAATGACCCAAATTTAGACTCTTTAGATATACCAACGTGGATTTTTGTTTTTTTAAGAAAAAAATTTCTCAACAAATCCATTGGCAATAAAAATTCATCAAAACATTATCCCAAAAAAATTTATATAAATAGAAAAGATGCTACAGTAAAATCATTAAGATACATTATAAATGAAGATGAAGTTGAAGAAAATTTGAAAAAAAGAGGGTATACCAGCATAACTTTAAGTGATTATAGCTTTAGCGATCAGATTAATTTATTTAATAATTCTGAACATATTATAGGGCTTCATGGAGCTGGTTTTTCTAACATTATTTTTTGTAACTCAAATACAAAAATTTTAGAATTAAGACCAGACACTGCCGGCGACGCAATAAAAAACTTAGCAGCTAAAAACAATTTATTTTATGAAGACATTAGCTCTAAAACAAAAAATTTGAATTACAACAATAATTACGGGGATATTGAAGTTAATATAGATTTATTAATAAAGAAATTAATATAGAATCGTAAAAAAGAGCCTTCGTGCTAGTTTATTAATGTTGCTATTCCTTCAAAAAAAAGTATATAAATTATTACTGTGGACGAATTAAAACCTTTAGCTTTACTAGTAACAAGCGGATTATTACTCAGATATTCATTAACTTTTACAGGCCAAGCTTGGGCTAAATCTCATGCTCAAACTGTTACGTTCATGATTTTACCAATAATCACCTACATTATTACAAAAACAATTTCTGGAAATATAGCTCTATCTTTGGGTATGATAGGCGCTCTTTCCATAGTCAGATTTAGACATCCTGTAAAGAGTGCTTTAGAGCTTGTGATGTATTTTGCGTTAATTACTATTGGAATAGCAACTAGTGTAAGAACGAAATGGGCAATCCAATTAATTATATGCATAGTATTAATAATATTTTTAGTGAAAATTTTTCAAAAAATATCAAATAAATTTGGCAAATCTTTTTACAGCATGTCTTTTAACGAAGGAAACATAACAAATACATTAGAGGTTGTATCAAAAAAAAAGATTGAGCACATAGAAAACAGCCAGAACTTGGTTAATTCTCTAGCAGATGTAACTGTGAATAAATACACATATAGACTGATTTTTAATGATAAAAATTCTTTAAAGAAATTTAAAGATAAACTTGATAACGATCAAAATATTGAAAAAATAAATGTAGTTTTGAATTAATTAAGATCATGAAAAAAATTCTATTTTTTTTCTTATTATTTATATTTTACAACAACCAATTAATTGCATCACAAAATAAATTAAATTCCAGTAATAGTGGCTGCAATAGAGCTTTATCTGAAGAATACCTTTATAAAATAAACAAATTAAAGATTAAAAAAATTGAAATTGATATTCATAACTATAAAAAATGGACTATTAATAATATAAATATCATTACTAGCGGAACAAGGTTTATTTCTGATGAATTAAAAAAAAGGTTCAATGGAGATATAAAAATCGTATTTGAAAATGGAAAAAAATGTATTTTTAAAGGCAGAATAAGACATAGCGGAGATGCAAAAGATCATATAGCTTTAAAAGAAAATTCAGTTATTCAAAGTTTAGACGTTCATTTAGAAAATGGAAACATAAGAGGGATAACTAAATTTAAACTTTTTAAACATGATGTTAGAGGTAATTTAGAAGATGTAATTATTCAAAACCAACTATTAAGAAATTTTGGTTATTTGGCACCAAGATCGATAAAAGTAGATGTTAGAGTGAATCAAACAGAAGCTGTAATGCTTTTTCAAGAAAAAGCAGCTAAAGAATTATTAGAATTTAACAATAGAAGAGAAGGCCCAATCCTTGAAAGTGACCAGAGATTTTTTTTTAAGCTTGTTGACACTATTCCTGACAATAATTTAAGCAATGCGGATGTAGGTACACCATTTTTAAGAAACAAAAGTAGTAAAGCAATGTTGTCAAAAATAACTAATTCAAAATTAATAGATAAAAGTAGTGTGCATAAAAAAATTGCCTTTAATTCAATTAACAGTTTAAATTTGATTTATCTATATTGGTCAAACAGGTTTCAAGATGAAAAAAATAATTTTTTCTTTTTCGACTATGATTTAGATAATACATTACTAGCTTTATTCGATAAAAATAATATTAAAAAGCTCGATACCTATAATCTCTTTATGCAATCCACCAATAGCCAACATGGTTTAAGTGTTAGTAATAGAAAATTTTATTGGAACTCTATTGAGAATTTTTTTGAACCCATTACATATGATGCTAATCCAAATATTGACGGGAATTTTTCCACAACCACTACAGCGCAGTATCGATTTCCAATTTCAAAATATTTCAATGAATCTTTCGCTTACTTGGAGTTAAAATTAAAAAATATTAATTTTAAAAAACTTTATAATCAAATTAAATCCTCAGGTACAGATTTATCAAAAGAAGATCTTGAAAGAAAAGTTAACAAAATGTTAATTAATATTCAGCGAATTAAAAAATATTATATTAAAATAGATAAACAAGAATTAAATACACACAGCGCTTACAAACCAATAAATAATATTACCAAGCAACTTACCAAAATCCTTAATGAGATCAATCCCAATGCTTATCTAATAAAACACAATACAATTAATGACAAATTTGAACGCTGTACAATTTACTTAAAAGATTGCAAAAACTATGAATTTTCTAAAGAAAATGTACTAAAACTATTAGAAGGAGAACTAAAAATTAAAGATTCAGATTATCAATATTTAGGAACCAATTTAAATATGAATGATTTAAATCAAAATAAAAAATATATGTCTCAAAATTTTAACAAATCTACTATTTTTTATGACGATGGAATTGAAATTGACGTAAGTTCAAATGACAACAAACTTGTTCTCAATCAAACAATCGCAGGATCAAAAGCCTATATAATGGGTGGTAAGTTAGAAAATGCTAATTTAATTTTTAATGGATATAAAACGAACAAAGTTAAAGAAAAAACTTTACCACCAAATTATCCGATGGGCATCAAAGGACTTACGGGTTGTTTGTCTTTAATTAATATAGAATTGGAGAATATAAATATAAAAGCAAATAATTCAAGCTGTGAAGATACTATAAACTTTGTTAATGCCAATGGATCAATAAATAAAATTAATATTGAAAATTCATTTAGCGATGCTTTAGATGCGGATTTTTCCAATTTAAAATTTAATTCTATAAATATTTCATTAGCAATGAATGATTGTGCTGATTTTTCAGGGGGAAATTACAATTTATTGAACTTAAAATTAAGTAAATGTGGCGATAAAGGTCTATCTATAGGTGAAAAATCTAATGTCAAATTAAATACTATTAAAATTGATAACTCAAATATTGGTATAGCCACTAAAGATAGTTCGATATTAAAATTAAATAAGGCTTATTTAAAAAATCTACAAACTTGTATTGCAGCTTATAATAAAAAACAAGAATTCGAGGGAGGTTTTGTAAAAATAAATTATTTACAGTGCGAAAATTATTCTAGACAAGTTGATGTTGATAATTTCTCTAAGATCATTTTAAATGGCAAACAATTAACTAACAGTAATTAATATATGAGCTTTAGAATAGAACAGAAACTTTTTATCAAAAAAGAAAACTTGATACAATTTAAAGAACTTTTAGAAAAAAAAAGAGAAAAAAAGCTATATCAATCTAGAATTATTAGAAGTTTATATTTTGATAATTTAAATTTAGAAATGTTTAATGATTCAATCGAAGGTATAACACCCAGAAAAAAAATAAGAATACGTAATTATATAGATAGTAATGATAAAAATTTATATTTTGAAATAAAAAACTCTTCAATAGAGGGAAGATTTAAAACAAGAAGAGTAATAATGGATAAGGAATTAATTGAAAAAAAATCATCTGGCATATTAGATAACCAATACGGCGTATGTTACCCTAAACTTTATATACAGTATGTTAGAGAATATTCGATTATAGGAGATGTAAGAATATCTATAGATAAAGATATACAGTATAAAGATTACAAAACTAACGTTCAATTTAACGACGAAAAAATAATAGTTGAATTAAAAACATCTATTAATAAAGATCTAGATGAATTAATTGAAGATTTTCCGATGGAAAGAATTCGATTTTCTAAATATTGTTTTGCTGTGCAGGGTCTATATAATCTTCAATAAACTTTTCATTAAAAATTGATTGAAAAAAAAACAGAACTATTATAAGCCTTAAAATATATGGCGAGGTAGCTCAGTTGGTTAGAGCACAGGACTCATAAGCCTGGGGTCGGCGGTTCGAATCCGCCTCTCGCTACCAACAAAATCAATGCTAATTGATTTTGATGCAATATGTTTAGGTGCTTCGACTCATTCAAAAGCAAATTATTTTTCAATTTGATTTTGGATTTCTTCTGAATATTTATCGTTATAACAATCGCTACATAGATATATAATTTCTACGGTACTGCTAACTTGCGTTAATATAGATTTATTCTCTCCACACTCTGCGCAGCTAGATGGAATTTTTTTCATTTATAAAATTTTGATTTTATTTTAGCGTAAGCATTCCTACTCCATAACAAATCCAGAACTATTATTGCTAAAAGTTTTTTCATTAGCAAATATCATACATTATTCTAAACTCATTCTCGACTCACTCAGAGGCAAAATATTGTTTTAGGTTGCAAAAAAGTATTGTATAACATTCAGATGTGAAAGGTTGAGGTTGCTGAGCAGAATTCATAAGCCTGGGTTGGTAGTTTGAATCCGCTTCAGGCCAACATATAAAAAAGTGAATTTACTTTTAAATAACTTTTTTATAGATTGATTAAATATACTAGATAAAAATATAATTAACAAAATACCAAAATAAAGTTCTTGTAGTAAAAAAAAGTACTGTGTAATCTTAATAAGTAGTAAAAGGTGGTTACCACAGCACAAAAAACTAAAGATTGAATTTATCGTCACCAATCAACCTCTTGCTAGCAAATTATCTATGATAAATATTACAAATTTTTGCATAACATTAAATCCTGAGCATGAAAATTTGATAAGAAAACTTAATTATATTTCTGTTGGCCTTGGTCAAAAAAAATTTTCAAAAGAGAGTTTTAGCGATAATACTGGTAATAATATTTCCTTTAAAAATCCTTATTATGGAGAATATACATTTCATTATTGGTTATGGAAAAATTACATAAATAAGATAGAAACAGAATGGATAGGGTTTTGTCAGTATCGAAAATTCTTTGTTAAAAAAGAAATAGATACAACTAACTTATCTTTTGAAGAGTTAAAAGAAGCATCAATAAGCAAAATCAGTCATAAATTGAAAGATTATGATTGCGTTCTAGGAAAAAAATTTTCAGTAGAGAATTACAAGTTAATGAAAATTTTAAAAAATCATTGCACTCAATTTTTATTAAATCCCCAAACTATTTTCTTAAAAAAAAAAGAACTTTGAAATTTCACTTTAATTTATTTCATGGAAAAGAAAATCTAGAGAAAGCAATAGAACTATTAGACTCTAATAACAAAAATGATTTTAATGATTTTATGAATTCGAGCACATCATTTAATCCACACAACATGTTTATTTGTAAAAAAAAATTTCTTAAGAGCTACTATGATTCAGTTTTCCCCTGGCTTAAAAAATGCGAAGAAATTTTTGGTTTTAAAGAATTAGAAGGGTATGGAATGAAAAGAATTTACGGATTTTTAGCTGAAAGATATCTTTCTTATTGGTTTTTAAAGCACTGCAGTGTTAAAGAATTACCAATTATTGTTAAAGATTTAACGGTTTATAATGATTTGTAAATAGTGCAAAATTCTTTAAACGAAATCAATTTTTTGTCTTTTTCTGAGACAATCTTTTTATTGTTAGGCCATTTAATCTTCAAATCTTTATCTAGTACATTTATTCCACTTTCGAAAAGAGGTTTGTAATAATTTGTCAGTTTATAATATACAATATTTATTTTTTCATAACTATAATAAGCGTGAGCAAAACCTTCTGGTATATATAAACTTAAGCAATTTTTTTCTGATAAAATAATTTTAAAAACTTTACCAAAAGTTTGAGAATTTTTTCTCAAGTCAATTACACAATCTAAAATTTTCCCTTTTAAAACATTTACATATTTAGCTTGTTGAAATTTATATTGAAAATGAAATCCTCTTAAAGAATTAATTTTTGAAGAAGTGCAATATTCAAAAACAAATCTATTATGTTTAATAATATTTTTATTATATGTTTCTCTTAATGAACCACGAGAATCTATATTATTTTTTTGTTTAACAATTAATAGACCCTTGAGTTTGGTTTTATAAATTTTCATTTAATTAAAATTTTTAATTTTTTTAAACTCATATCCATTTTTTTCGGCAATTCGTTCTTGGACATTTTTTTTCTTACATTATTATTATATTGTTTTGCAAATTTATATATAGATTGTGATTTACCACCAATATTTATGACACCTTTTTTATTCAAAACTTTTAAAAAAATTTTTGCAAAATCATTATGGTAAATAAAATTAGATTTAACATTACTAAATGCAAATTTATGAACAAAAGGTTTTTCTGTCATACAAGCCCTAATGATAAGAGAATTTTGATACATTTGAACAGCTGATTCCGCACCTAATTTTGACCATCCATAATTATTCCAAGGCAAAATAGGATCATTTTCGCTGTAACTTCCTTTTTTACCTTGATAAATGTAGCTAGTAGAAAAAAATATTAACTTTATATTTAAATCACTACAAATTTTTACTAAATTACACGTGCCTATAATATTTAGGTCTATACTTTTACTTATTTCTTTTGAATGAATTTCCATTGGTCTTGATAGACCCGCAAGATGTAAGACGTAATTAGGGTTAAACTTTTTTATGTTTTTTTTTATCGATTTTAGAGAAAGAATATTTAGTTGATTCTTATTTCTGTAAATAAAATCATGAGTGGTTTTAATTTTTTGCAATTCATTAGCAAATCTACCATTTCCGCCTGTTACAAGTATTTTTTTCATTAATTTTTTATCGCATAATTTTTTTTAAATATTGAGCATATGCGCAATTACCGTAGAAATTTATTGCAGCTAACATTTTTTTATTATTTATCCATCCATTATTAAAAGCTATTTCTTCTAAGCAAGCAATTTTTAATCCTTGCCGATTTTCCAAAGCAGAGACGAAAGCTGAAGTGTCATAAAAATCACTTATTGAACCTGTGTCAAGCCAAGCACCGCCTCTACCTAAAAACTCAGCTTTTAGTCTATTTTTTTTTTTGTATTTTTTTAATAATTCGATTATTTCGAGCTCTTTTCTTTTAGAGGGTTTTAGAGATTTACTGTAACTTATAACTTTATTATCAAAAAAATATAAACCTGTAACAGCTAGATTAGATTTAGTTTTTTTTGGTTTTTCTTTTAAATCTATTATTTTTTTATTTTTATTTATTGTAGCAACTCCATATAGCTCTGGTTTGTTTACTGGATGTAAGAGAACTTTGCATCCCGAAGATAATTTGATGCATTCTTTTAGTTTAATTGTTAAACTTTGTGCGTAAAAAAAGTTATCACCTAATATTAAAGCAACATTATCTTTGCCAATAAACTTTTGACCTAAAATAAAAGCATCAGGCAGGCCTCTAGGACTATCTTGTTCAACGTATTGAATATTTACACCAAATCTTTTACCATCAGCTAAAATATTTTTAAATTGCTTCAGCTGACCTTTATTAACAATAATTAATATTTCCTTAATACCTGCTAGCATTAATACAGACAGTGGATAGTAAATAAGAGGCTTATCATAAATCGGTAATAATTGTTTATTTACAGCTTTAGTAAGAGGACTCATTCTTGTCCCGTGTCCTCCAGCTAAGATTATTCCTTTTTTAATCATTTGTTAACCCCAATCTTTTAAAAAATAACTTCGTAGAAAAATTTTTAAAAAATGAATTATTTTTGTTGTACCAATTAAAAGTTTCATCCAATCCCAAATTAAAGTTTTTTAAAGGTTTCCATTTTAAATTTTTTCTTATTTTATTGCTATTTAACGCGTACCTCAAATCATGACCCGGCCTATCTGTGACGAATTTAATTTTAACTTTATTTCCAATTTTAATTCTTTTATTTTTAACAATGTCTAATAATAATTTGGTTAAATTAAGATTACTGATATTTACTCCTGTTCCAATATTGTAACTTTCACCCTTTTTACCTTTAGTATAAATATCGAAAAGAGCTCTGCAATGATCCTCCACATAAATCCATTCACGTGAATTTATACCTTTCCCATAAATTGGTAATGGCTTGTTATTTAAAATATTATATATAAGAGTTGGAATTAGTTTTTCAGGAAATTGACCTGGTCCATAATTATTGCAACAGTTGGAAATAGAAGCATCTAAATCGAAAGTTCTTACATAAGATTTTATTAAATGATCTGCGCTAGCTTTACTTGCGGAGTAAGGCGAGCTAGGTTTGTAAGAACTATCTTCTTTCGACCTCTCGTTTACTTGTAAATCACCAAATACTTCATCAGTTGAAATATGAATTAATCGTATTTTTTTTTTATATTCTCGAATAGATTCTAAGATATTATAAACACCAAGAATGTTGCTGTTGATAAATTCTTTTGGTGAATCTATAGATCTATCTACGTGTGTTTCTGCCGCCAGGTTGAAGATAGCTACTGGATTATTTGCTTTAAGGATATGTATAATTTTTTTCTTATTATTAATATCTAATTTATGAAAAATATAATTTTTTCTTTTAACGTTCTTTAAAATAAATGAATTTTTAGAATACGTATTTTTATCTATATTTATTACAAAATATTTTTTTTTTATTAAAAATTTTATTAAATTACTTCCAATAAAACCGTTACCACCTGTTACTATTATTTTTTTCATTTAATTTACAAGACTTTAAGCTCATATTATATATATTATTTACAATGAAATAAAATAGATATTCATTAAATTTA